>Ga0136611_10001439_pt1 | contig 16523 bp, 14 predicted proteins | sample AntDrymUQ2232306_2_FD_106645 | JGI IMG/M metagenome (GOLD analysis project Ga0136611, IMG submission 106645) | Polar desert sand microbial communities from Dry Valleys, Antarctica - metaG UQ223 (23.06) | ecosystem: Environmental > Terrestrial > Soil > Desert | place: Antarctica: Dry Valley...
GAACCGGAGGAAGTGGCCGCCGCGGTCGCTTTCCTGTGCCTGCCGGCGGCGAGCTACATCACCGGGGAATGCATCGCGGTGGACGGCGGGTTCCTGCGCTACGGGTTCTGAGCCGCCAGTGGCAGGAGCGCGCCGGGCCGCTTGGCCGGTCTGCGCCGCGCAAAGCGTTATCTGAAGATCAGCCCAGAAGAGGACAAGGCATGCGTGGCATCCGGTTTTCGCTGGTCGCAGTTCTGTTGATAGCATCCTTGGACACGCACGCGCAATCGCGCCTGCCCATCCTCGACATGCACCTGCATGCCCGGGGTACCGCCTACATTGTGGCCAATCCCTATCCGATGTGCGCGCCGTTCGATCAGATGCCCTACTGGGATCCCAAGACGCAGGAACTGCAAGGCGGGTTCACGTGCAAGGAACCGATCTTTCCGGCGAAGACCGCGGCCGAGGTGATGCAGCAGACCATCGACGTGATGCAACGCCGCAATATCATCGGCATGGTCAGCGGAGAGCCGGAGCTCATGGCCCAATGGAAGGCGGCCGCGCCGTCGGGCAGAATCATCGCCGGGCTTGACTTGCGCCTCGGGGCGAATGAAGCGGCCCGGCACGTCAAGGCGCGCAGCGCGGCCGAGGTCCGCGGTCTCCATGCGCAGGGCGTGTTCGGAGTGCTCGCCGAGGTGATGGCGCAGTACGAGGGCATTGCCGCCGACGACCTGCGGCTGGAACCGTACTGGGCCCTCGCCGAGGAATTGGACATCCCGGTCGGGATCCACATGGGACCTGGCGGCCCAGGGGATCCTTATACCTGCTGCCCCGGATATCGCGCCCGCAACAGCAGTTCATTGCGACTGGAGGAGGTATTGGTGCGCCATCCGCGGCTGCGGGTCTACATCATGCATGCCGGCTATCCGATGCTAGAGGACCTGCGTGCGCTGTTGTTCGCGCATCCGCAGGTCTACGTCGATATCGGCGGCATCGTCTATACCGAGCCACGCCCGGCGTTCTACCGTTTCCTGCAGGGAATCGTGGAAGCGGGCTATGGCGAGCGGGTGATGTTCGGATCCGACCAGATGATCTGGCCCGGCATCATCGAACCTTCGATCAAGTCCATAGAGGATGCGCCGTTCCTCAATGCGCAGCAGAAACGCGACATCTTCTACAACAATGCGGCGCGTTTCCTGCGCCTGAGCAAACAGGACATCGCCCGGCACCACGCCATGTAGGTGCTTGTTCTAGCGGGCGCAGTTGCTGTCGACGAGCCGCTGCGCGCTGCGGTGGCCGCCGCGGTCGCTTTCCTGTGCCTGCCGGCGGCGAGCTACATCACCGGCGAATGCATCGCGGTGGACGGCGGGTTCCTGCGCTACGGGTTCTGAGCGTTCCGATCAAGCGGGACCGCATCTGCGGCCGGAGCTACCGGCGAACAATGACTCGCCTTGACCTTGGCGTCGATGTCGACGAACGCGGCATCGCGCTCGATCTGATCGCCAGTGCCCGCGTACTTGCGCTTGAAGTCCGCATCATCAAGGCGCCGCAGCCAGCCCTCGCACAAAGTTTCCGCCGGCACCGCGGTGCATTGGTCAGGCTTCATTTCGCAGGCCTCGCCCGCGCCGAGTGCCATGCTGCCGTCGATGCCGGTGACCTGCAGCGGCATGCAGCGAGCGGGCGGGTCGGCGATGTCGCCGAGGTAGTCATTGCCTTCCCAGGTGCGGCACTGGAACAGCGGCGGGGGGGGCGGCAAGCTAGCGGCTTCCGGCGCAGGCTTGCGCTGCATGTTGGGACCGCTGACCAGCACGAATTCGCCGTACAGCGGCGTGGGAGCCGGCGCTTCCGCGGTTGGCTTTTTCGCCGGCACCGGCACCGTGCGCACTTCGCCGATCCGCTTGATGTCCTGCTTCATGCCGGGCGCGCAGGGCGTGCCGTTCTGCATCGACACACTGCCCTTGGCGTCGGTGCATTTGTAGAACACCGTTTCCTGCGCAGGCGCGCCGCGCAAGGCGAGCAACACCAGCGTTGCGACTACCAGACGCCGCATCAGCGGCCACCGCAGTCGTTGTCGAGGCGCGCATTAATGCCGCGTTCCTCACTGCGCAGGACGTCGCGTTCGGACGGCATCGCGTTGAAGAAACGAGTGCGGATCTCGCTGCGGCGGTCGTGCAGGCGGGCGCAGGTTTCCTGGGGGGGCAGCATGAAGCAGGTGTCGCGGATCCACTGGCCGCCGCCGCTGGCGGCGGGCCAGATAGCGTGCCGTGCGCGAGACGGAAACTGCACGAAGCGCTCAATAGGAGCCTGCTGTGGCCTGCCGATCGCCGCATTGCTGGAGGGTGCCGGGCGGAAGCTGCCGCGATCCGGATCGAAGCGCCGCGGTCGGCCGAAGTATGGATCGCCCAGGGTCCACAACGGCGCCCAGCGTGGATTGCCGTCGCCGCTGCCGCTGGTGTAACGCTTGCCGTCAAAGTCCGTGCACTCGTACATGGGCTGCGGCGGGGCCAGCACCACGAAGCGCTGCGTTTCCGTGGCGCGCTCGGCGGGCCGCGTCGGCGCGGTGGCACGCCGCACCGGTGCATCCTTGGGCCGCAGCATCTCGCGCACCTGCTGCTGCTGGCCCTTGGGGCAAGGCGTGTCGCGCAGGGTCTGCTTGCCGGCGGCGTCGGTGCATCGGTAGATGCGCACGTCGCCGCTCTGTGCGCGCGCGGTCAAGGCGGCGAACAGCAGCAGCGCAGCGATGGGCAGGACACGCGTCATGCGCTCATCTTGCTCGGCTGCGGCTGAATCGCAAGTGGCGGAACGAGGCCGGCGTGCTCGCTCAAAGCCGCCTCGCTCAAAGCCGGAGGGCGGCTCCGGTCACGGCATCGCGGATGTCGGTGGGCCGCAGCAGGCCGCCGGTCTCGCCGGCCAGCAGCGCATCCACGCCGGCAATGATGCGCGGATCCAGCGACTCGCGGTCCCGCGGGGCCGGATCGCCGGCGCGGTTGGCACTGGTCGAGACCAATGCCCCACCAAACGCATGGCACAGCGTCACAACCACCGGATGCGCGCTCACCCGCACTGCGATCCCGGCATGGTGGCCGGTGATCCAGCGCGGGGCTCCAACCGTGGCCGGAACGATCCAGGTATGCGCGCCCGGCCAGGATGCGCGCACCGACGCGACTTGCGCCTCGCCAAGCATGCTCATGTCGATGAACGGCGCGAGTTGCGCCTCGCTCGAGGCGATCAGGATCACGCCCTTGTCGACGTCGCGCTGCTTCAGCGCCAGCAGGCGCAGTACCGCTGCCTCATCGCACGGATCGCAGCCCAGTCCCCACACGGCTTCGGTCGGATAGGCGATCACGCCGCCCTTGCGCAGGGCGGCGACGGCCTCATCGACGGTGCAAGCCGCTGCCATCACGGAGTCAGAACGGCGCCTCGTCGCGCGCCGGCTTCTTGATGATGCGCTTCTTGCCAATTTCCACCTTGGCCGCGGTCAGCAGCGGCTTGGCAGGCTCCGGGTGCGGGCTGACATAGGCTTTCTTGGCGACCTTCCTGACCGCGCTTTTCTTCGCGACCTTCTTGGCTGTCTTCTTGGTCGCGACCTTCTTCGCCGCCTTCTTCGCAGGCTTCTTCCCGGCAGGCGCTTTTTTCGTCGCAGCCTTTTTGGCCACGGCTTTTTTGGCGCCGAAGCCCTTGCGCGCCGGCTTGCCGGTCTCGGCCATGAACTGCTGCGCTTCCTCAAGCGTTAGCGATGCGGGTTCGCGGTCCTTCGGAATCTTGCCATTGAACTTGCCGTCGGACAGGTACGGGCCGAAGCGGCCGTTGAGCACCTGGATCTCGCTTTCGTCCCATTGCTTGATGATGCGGTTGCGGGCGATCTCTTCCTTTTCCTCGATCAGGAACACCGCGCGGGCGAGGTCGATGGTGTACGGATCGTCCTCTTTCTTCAGCGAGGCATACACGCTGCCACGCTTGGCGAACGGACCGAAGCGGCCGATGCCGACGCTGACCTGCTCGTCGTTGGATTCGCCCAGCTTGCGCGGCAGCTTGAACAGCTCGATCGCGTCTTCCAGCGAAATGGTGTGCATCGACTGGCCGGGCCGCAGCGAGGCGAAAGTGCGGTCTTCGTCCTCCTGCGCACCAATCGCCACGTACGGCCCGTAGCGCCCAAGGCGCACGCTGACCGGCTTGCCGGATTTCGCATCGATGCCGAGCTCACGCGCGCCGCTGGCTTCGCTGCGGTCCACGCTTTCGGTCTTCTCGTCCACCAGTTCCTTGAACGGGCCCCAGAACCGCTCCATCAGCGGCACCCAGTCCTCCTCGCCGCGTGACACGGCATCGAGCTCGTCCTCGAGCTTCGCAGTGAAGTCGTAATCGACGTAACGGGTGAAGTGCGAGCTGAGGAAGTTGCTGACCGCGCGGCCGACATCGCTGGGCCGGAAGCTGCGGCCTTCCATTTCCGCATATTTGCGGAACAGCAGGGTCTGGATGATCGACGCGTACGTCGATGGCCGGCCGATGCCGTATTCCTCCAGCGCCTTGACCAGCGAGGCTTCGGTAAAGCGCGGCGGCGGCTGGGTGAAGTGCTGGTCGGTGTGGATGCGCTCCAGCGGGATGCGCTCGCCGGGCTTCATCAGCGGCAATTTGCGGCCCTCGTCGTCGTCCTCGGACGTCTTGTTGTCCTTGCCCTCCTCGTACACCGCCAGGAAGCCGCTGACGACCACGGTGGTCCCGGTGGCGCGGAAGCTGTGTTCGCTGCCCGCGGCGAGTTCCACGCTGACCGTGTTCAAGGTGGCCGGGATCATCTGGCTGGCGACGGCGCGCTTCCACACCAGGTCGTAAAGCTTGCGTTCGTCGTCGGTCAGGTAACGCCCGACTTGCGAGGGCGTGCGCAGGGCGGAGGTCGGGCGTACCGCTTCGTGGGCTTCCTGCGCATTCTTGGACTTGGTCTGGTAGGTGTTCGGCTGGTCCGGCAGCGAGGCGGTGCCGAAGTCGCGCGCGATAACGTCGCGGATTTCCTGCAGCGCGTCCTGCGACAGGCTGACCGAGTCGGTGCGCATGTAGCTGATGAGGCCGACCGTGCCTTCCTCGCCGATCGCCACGCCCTCGTACAGCTTCTGCGCGACCTGCATGGTCTTGCGGGTGGTGAAACCGAGCTTGCGCGAGGCTTCCTGCTGCAGGGTCGAGGTGGTGAACGGTGGCGACGGGCGGCGTTTACGCTCCTTGCTGGCCACGTCGGTGACATGCAGCGAGCCAGCTGCGGCAGCGGCGATCCGGGTGCGCGCGGCTTCGGCGTCATCGCCGTTGGTCAGGCTGAACTGCAGATCCTTGGTGTCGATGACGAATTTCTTGCCGTCCAGCTTGGACAGGCGCGCGGTGAACCCCTGCGTGGGATGCGCGACCTCGGCCTCGACCGACCAGTATTCGGTTTTCCGGAAGGCCTCGATCTCCTCTTCGCGCTCGACGATCATGCGCAGCGCCGGCGACTGCACGCGGCCGGCAGACAGACCGCGCTGGACCTTGCGCCACAGCACCGGCGAAAGGTTGAAGCCGACCAGGTAATCCAGCGCGCGCCGCGCCTGTTGCGCATCCACCAGGTCCACGGCGATCCCGCGCGGCTTGGACATGGCTTCCTTGATCGCGCGCGGGGTGATCTCGGTGAACACCACGCGCTGCAGGGTGCGGTCCTTGAGCAGGCCGCGCTCCTTGAGGATCTCGGCGATGTGCCAGCTGATCGCCTCGCCCTCTCGGTCCGGGTCGGTGGCCAGGAACAGGTGCTCGGCGCCCTTGGCGGCCTTGGCGATGGCCTCGACGTGCTTCTGGTTCTTCTCGATCAGGTCGTAGCGCATGGCGAAGCCGTTGGCCGGGTCCACCGCGCCCTCCTTTGGCACCAGGTCACGGACATGGCCGTAGGACGCAAGGACGGTGAAGTCCTTGCCGAGGTATTTGTTGATCGTCTTGGCCTTGGCGGGCGATTCGACGATGAGCAGGTTCTTGGCCATGTGACGCGGGTTCCGATGATGCGGTGATGGCGGCGCCAGCGCGCGCGCAGAAGGCAACGCCCGGACCTGCTGGTGAGCGCAGGGTGGCCGGGGGTGGGGCCTTGTCCTATTTACAGTGGAATCACGCCGGGGCGGCCGCTGTCAAGCTCGGTCGCGCCGCGGACCTCCGGGAAGTGGCCTCAATGGACCGGTTCCGGCTCGTCCAGGAACATCTGGGTTTCCATCCAGGCGTAGGCCGCTTCCGACCCCGGCTGGTTGAACAGGACCATCAACACCACCCATTTCAGGTCGTCCAGGTCCAGTTCGTCCTGGTCCAGCGCCATCGCCCGATCCAGCACCAGCTCGCGCTGGTCGGGGTCGAGCACGCCGTGTTGCTCCAGGAACAGCAGGAAGCCGCGCGACTCTGTGTCCAGCTTGTCCAGCTCGATACCGTGGAACACCCGGGTCGGGCGGTTGCTGAGCACCTGCCCCGGTTCCGGGCGCTGGCGCGCCAATGCATCAAGCCAGTCGAAGGCCTTGCGGACTTCGGCGGTGGAAAAGCCGGCTTCGGTCAGTTCGCCCATCAGCGGGCCGTCACGATCAGTGAAATCGTCGCCGGAGGCGGCGATCGCGTCGTTGGTGAAGTAGTGCTCGAACAAATAGAGCAGGACGTCCAGGATGCTTTCTTTCATGTCCCTCCGGCCTGCGCCGAAGGCGCGTTGAATCGATGGTCAGACCCCGATCCGGCTGTAGCGGCCATGTTCCGCCGCGACCCGCCCTTCAAGCTCCAGCACCAGCAGCATGGCCGACAGGTCCGAAGCCGTCAATCCGCTGCGTTCGCTCAGTTCATCCATACCGGTTGGGTCGTGGCCAAGCGCCTCCCACAAGCGGTGGTAGTGCGGACCGTCCATCACTGGCCCGGGCACACTGCTGGGCGGCGGCCCCGGGCTGGCCTCCAGACTCCCGCGCAAAGCCCGCGCAAGGTCGACTGCCAACGGGGCCAGGACGTCCAGGACCTCGGCCGGGGACTCGACCAGGGATGCGCCTTCGCGGATCAGGCGGTGGCAGCCGCGGGCCATCGGGTTGTGGATCGAACCCGGCAGGGCAAACACCTCGCGGCCCACCTCCGCGGCCAGCCGCGCGGTGATCAGCGCCCCTGAGCGCTCCGCGGCCTCGATCACCACGCAGCCCAGGCTGAGCCCGGCCAGGATGCGGTTGCGGCTGGGAAAGTGCTGGCGCAGCGGGCCGGTGCCGGGCAGGTGCTCACTGATCACGGCGCCGTGGGTGGCAACCCGATCCAGCAACGACCGGTGGCGTGGGGGATAAGGAACGTCGGGGCCGGTGCCGAGCACGGCTAGGGTCGATCCGTTGTTGTCCAGCGTGGCCACATGGGCAGCGGCGTCGATGCCGGCAGCCAGACCGCTGACCACGCACAGGCCGGCCTGCGACAGCGCCGAGGCGAACGCGGCCGCATTCGCGCAGCCACCCGGGGTCGCCGCCCGGCTGCCCACGATCGCCACCGAGGGCCGCCATAGCAGGCCGGCGTCACCCGCCACGAACAGCATCGCCGGCGGGCTGGGGATGCGCCGCAACAACGGCGGGTACTCGAATTGCTGCCAGCCGATCAGCTGCCGCCCCGGGCTTTCCAGCCAGCGTTCGCCGCGCGCCAGGGCGACCGCATCAGGGTTGCGCAGCGAGGCGCAGGCCTGCGAGTCCAGGCCATGGCTGGCCCAGTCGCGAGGACCGGCAGCGAGCACGCCCTGCGCGCTGCCGTGGCTGTCCAGCAGGCGGCGGATGGCGCTGGCGCGTATGCCGCTCGCAAGCAGGCGTAGCAGCGCGGCAGCATCGGAGGGCACCGAGTCATTCATTGGACCAGCATCGCCCGCACACGACGTCGGCGCCCTCGGGCGCCGACGTGGATTTACGTCAGGAAACTCCTTAGTGGAGCCGCCCGAACCTCAGTAAGGCGCGTCCGGATGCTTGAGTTCGTAGCCGACGCGGGTCGGCTTCACGCTGCTCATGACCAAGGCGTAGCTGACCTTGTCGAAGGTGCGGAACACCATCGCATGGCCGGCAAACTCGTCCGGCAGGCGCACCTTGGAGCCGAGCCCGATAGTGTCCTCCTCGCGCTCCAGGCTGTACTGCACCCAGTCCACCGTGGACTGTCCGCGCCGCCAGACCGAAAACACGGTGCCGTTGTCGATGCCCTGGCTGGCACCGCCGGAAATCGCGATCACGTCATGCGGACCGCCGGTGGTCAGCATGTCCGCTACCGCCATCACCTGCAGGCGGCCGTACTCCTGCTGCTGCTTGGGCGGATGCGGGAAGAACTGCAGGTCGTAGCGCTGCGCTTCGATCGGGATCAGGCGGTCGCCGACGCGGACCTCGCGGCCCTCGCTGTCCAGTACCAGGGTCGAGGCCTGGATGCCGCCCACTTCGCCGCGGGTCACGGTGCCGGTGGACTGGGTCATCAGCTCGTAGCCCATGAACTCGGCGCGCTTGCCGGGGAACACCACGTTGCTCCAGAAGGTCTCGCCCTCGCGCGTGTGCCGGCCGCGGCTGTCGAGGTCTTCGCTCTGGAACACATCGCAGCACAGGGCGGTGCGGTCGATACGCCGGTAACGCTTCTCCGGCCGGACCACCAGGAAACGCTGGCCCGGGGCAATCCCGTCGATGCCGCGCACGTAAGCGACTTGGCCATTGCTGCTGCGCAAGCGGTCTTCTTCGAGGCCCACCACGTACGGCAGGCCCTCGATGTTGTCGACCACCCGCAGGTCTTTCAGGAACGGCTCGACCTCGGACAGGGGCACCGCGTTGACCGGGGTGCCACCCGGGCCGCGGGCAAGGCCCACGCGATCGAGGTAGGCCAGGCTGATGACATCGCCCGGATAAATCAGGTGCGGGTTCCTGATCTGCGGGTTGGCCTGCCAGATTTCTGGCCACAACCACGGACGCTGCAGGAAGCGGCCGGCGATATCCCAAAGCGTGTCACCACGCTTGACCACGTAGGTATCGGGATGGCCGCCGCGCAGTTCCACCGCGGCCGCAAACGTCGCCACCGTCAGCAGTGCAACGGCGAAGATCGTGCGCCACCCGCGCGCGCGCGCCAAGCTGGCACGAAGTTGTTTGGAAACACGTTCAAACATGGCAGCCATCTCCCCCCTGAAGCGCGGCTTCTATAGACCACATCGGGCGGGCGCTGGCAAGCGGCCAGCAAGGTGTGGCGCGGTATAATTGCGACGTGGGTCGCGTTCGCGGCCCGATGTTCCCGGAACGTCCTCATGGCCCAACTCCCGATCCTCGAATTCCCCGATCCGCGCCTGAGGACCCAGGCCGTCGGCGTCGATCCGGCACGACTGGCCGAAGCTGGCTTCCAGCAGCTGATCGACAACATGTTCGAGACCATGTACGAAGCGCCCGGCATCGGCCTTGCGGCCAGCCAGGTCGACGTGCACCAGCGCTTCATGGTGATAGACGTGACCGAGGACCAAAGCCGGCCGCTGGTGTTCGTGAATCCGCTGATCGTGTACCGCCAAGGCGAGCAGGTGTACCAGGAAGGCTGTCTGTCGGTGCCCGGCATCTACGCCGACGTGACCCGCAGCGACGTGATCACGGTCGAAGCCTTGGACCGCAACGCCAAGCCATTCACCCTGGAGGCGGACGGCGTGCTCGCCGTGTGCATCCAGCACGAGATGGACCACCTCGAAGGCAAGTTGTTCGTCGACTATCTCAGCCCGCTGAAGCGCGAGATGGTGCGCAAGAAGCTGGCCAAGCAGCGCAAGCAAGCCAGCGCGGCCTGATCCATGCGCATCGTCTTCGCGGGCACGCCGGAGTTCGCCGTGCCCTGCCTGCGCGCCGTCGCGTTGCGCGCAGAGGTGGCTGCCGTCTACACCCAGCCGGACCGTCCCGCCGGGCGCGGGCGCGAACTCACGCCATCGCCAGTCAAGCGCGAGGCCGTGTTGCGCGGCATCCCGGTGCTGCAGCCGGACAACTTCAAATCCGCGTTGTCGAAAGCCGCGCTGCGCGCGCTCAAGCCGGACCTGCTGGTGGTGGTGGCCTACGGCTTGATCCTGCCGCAGTCGGTGCTCGACATTCCCGTGCATGGCGCCTGGAACGTGCATGCCTCGCTGCTGCCGCGCTGGCGCGGTGCGGCGCCGATCCAGCGCGCGATCGAAGCCGGCGACACTCGCACCGGCGTGTGCCTGATGCAGATGGGAAAAGGCCTGGATACCGGCCCGGTGCTGTTGTCGCAGGCTTTGGAGATCGGTCCTGCCGAAACCGGCGGGCAGCTGCACGACCGCTTGGCCGCGCTGGGCGCGCAGGTGCTGGGCGATGGCCTGGGCCTGCTCCGCGCCACCATCCATCTGCCGCCGCAGCCGCAGCCCGAGGCCGGCGTGACCTATGCGCACAAACTGGACAAGGCCGAGGCCAGGCTCGACTGGACCCTGCCTGCGCAAGTGCTGGCCAACAAGGTGCGCGCGTTCAATCCATGGCCGATGGCCGAGGCCATGCTGGGCGCCGACCGCGTCCGCATCCATGGCGCAATCGCAATCGAAGAAGCGCATGACGCAATGCCGGGCAGCGTGCTGCGCGCCGGCCGCGACGGCATCGACATCGCCTGCGCCAGCGGCGCGCTGCGCGTCCGCGTGCTGCAGCGCGACGGCGGCAAGGCGATCACCGCCGCCGACGCTCTCAATGGTGGCTTGCTCAATGCGCAGCGCGAACTGATCCGGTGAGCGGGGGCGTTGCCACGCGCGTGATCGCCGCGCGGGTGCTGGACGTGGTGTTGCACCAGGGGCGTTCGTTGAAGGCCGCGCTCGCCACAGCCCTGCCGACGCTGCCGGACCCCCGGGACCGCGCATTGGTTGAAGCCATCGTTTTCGCGGCCCTGCGCCAGCGCTCGCGCTACGACGCCGCGCTGGCCGGGTGGATGCCGAAGCCGCTTGGCGCCCGCGACCACGACTTGCGCGCGCTGCTGCACGCCGGCTTTGCCCAGATCGACATGGGCCTGCCCGCCCACGCCGCAGTCGCCGCCACCGTCGATGCTGCGCGCGCGCTTGGCCGCGCGCACCAGGCCGGGCTGGTCAACGCGCTGCTGCGCCGCGTCCAGCGCGAAGGCCTGCCTCAGGCCGATGCCGCCGGCGCCTGGCCGCGATGGCTGGCCCAGCGCGTGCGCAGCGATTGGCCCCAGCACGCGCAGGCGATCTTCGCGGAAAGCGCGCAGGCGGCGCCGATGTGGCTGCGCGTCAACCGCCGGATGACCACTCGTGATGCCTATGCCGGGCTGCTGCGGGACGCGGGGATCGAGGTGATTGCGGATGACGAGCTCGCCGATGGCTTGCGTCTGCAGACCGGCGTTGCGGTGCAGCAGTTGCCCGGGTTCGATGCCGGCATGGTCTCGGTGCAGGACGCCGCAGCGCAACGCGTGGCCGATGCCCTGGCGCCGCCGGCCGGGGCGCGCGTATTGGACGCCTGCGCCGCACCCGGTGGCAAGGCTGCACACCTTCTCGAACGCGATCCCTCGCTCCGTGTGCTGGCGCTGGACATTGATCCGCGCCGGGTGCGGCGGATGCAGGAGGCGTTTGCGCGCCTGCAACTCGACGCCGATGCACGCGCAGCCGATGCCGCACGACCGGCATCTTGGTGGGATGGCAATCCGTTCGACGCAATCCTGATCGATGCGCCGTGCAGCGCCACCGGCATCGTGCGCCGGCAACCCGACGTGTTGCTGCATCGACGCGAAGAAGACATTGCCGCACTGACCGAGATCCAGGCCGGCTTGCTGGATGCGACCTGGCAGCTGCTCGCACCGGGCGGTGTGCTCCTGTATGCGACTTGCTCGATCCTGCAAGAAGAGAACAGCGCGCAGGTCAGCGCGTTCCTTGCGCGCACTCCTGCGGCGGCGCTCGAGCCGCTGGATACGACATTCGGCCACGACACCGGCTCCGACACGCAGCGCCTGCCCGGTGAAGCCGGCATGGATGGCTTCTTCTATGCGCGGATAAGGAAGGCGTAACGCGCTCATCGCTAGAATCCGCGTTTCGATCTGGAACCCGCAGCAATGCACAACGCCGACGTCCGCCACGACCTTTGGCAACGCTTGCAGCCGATGCTGATTTGCGCGCTGCTTGGGTTGGCGCTAGTAACGGTGTCGCGCATCGGGCTGTCGCTTTGGCATGCGGACCAGGTGCAGGCGACCAACGGTTGGGGACGATTGCTCGTTGGTGGACTACGCGTGGACGTCGCTACCTTGGGCCTGTTGTTCGGCGTCCCGGCGGTGCTGGCCTTGCTGGTGCCGACGGCCGAGTGGGCGGGGCGTCTCGCCCAGCGCCTGCTGGACGGATGGCTGATGCTTGCTGTGGTCGCTCTGGTGTTCCTGGAGGCGGCCACGCCGGACTTCATGGCCGAATACGGCCTACGTCCGAACCGATTGTTCCTGGAATACCTGATCTATCCGAAGGAAGTAGTGTCGACCTTGCTGCGCGGCCACCTGCTCAGCACGCTGCTGGGCGTGTTGGCAGTGGCTCTGGTTTGCTGGGGGCTCTGGCGCGGGCTGCGCCGGATGCGTTCCGCAACGTCTTCAGCAGCGTCGCCATGGTGGTTGCGCCTGCCGCTCGCGGTGATCGTGCTGCTGCTAAGCGCATTGGCGGTGCGCTCCACGGTCAGCGGACATCGCCCGCTGAATCCGGCGATGGTCGCGTTCAGCAGCGATCCCACCGTGAACCAGCTGCCCTTGAATTCGACTTATGCGCTGCTCACTGCAGCGCGCGATTGGCTGGGCGAAGGTGAGACCGCGGCGATCTATGGCGCGATGCCATGGCCGGAAGTGGTCGCGCGAGTGCGTCACGAAACCGGTTTGCCGACAACTGCGTACGTGGATCCTTTATTACCCACGCTTGCGCGGCGCGAGCCGATGTACCACGGAAAACCGCGTAATTTGGTGATCCTGCTGGAAGAAAGTCTCGGCGCACAATTCATTGGCCACCTGGGTGGGCGGCGGTTGTCGCCGCAACTCGATGAACTCAGTAAGCAGGCTTGGACGTTCACCAGCATGTACGCAACCGGCACCCGTTCAGTGCGCGGTATCGAGGCGGTTGTCACCGGTTTCACACCGACACCGGCGCAGGCAGTGGTCAAGCTGCCCGGCAGCCAGACCGGTTTTTTCAGTCTTGCCGAAGTGCTGGCGATGCATGGCTATGACACGACATTTTACTACGGTGGCGAAAGCCATTTCGACAACATGCGCAGTTTTTTCCTGGGCAATGGCTTCAAGCGCATCATCGACCAGCAGGATTTCGCGGAACCAGCGTTCACCGGTTCGTGGGGCGTGTCCGACGAAGATCTGGTGCGGCGTGCAGACGCTGAGTTCAACCAACTCCACGCGGCCGGGAAGCCATTCTTCGGCTTGGTATTCAGTTCCAGCAACCACGATCCATTTGAGTTCCCCGAAGGACGCATCACTTTGGCGGAACAGCCCAAGCAGACTCGCGACAACGCTGCCAAATACGCGGACTTCGCGATCGGCGAGTTCTTCCGCTTGGCGAAAAATTCACCATACTGGAACGACACAGTGTTCCTGGTGGTGGCCGACCACGATTCTCGGGTGCTCGGCCACGACCTGGTGCCGATCGAAAATTTCCACATCCCCGCGCTGCTGCTGGGTGCAGGCATAGCGCCGCATATGGATGACCGGATCGCCAGCCAGATCGACCTGCCGCCGACACTTCTATCCCTTCTCGGTTTCGCTGATGCCACGCCGATGACAGGACATGATCTCAACGATGATCAGGCGCATCGACCGGGTCGGGCGATGATGCAATACGACCACAATTTCGCCTGGATGCAAGGAAGCGCGGTGACTATTCTCAGCCCGCAACAACCGCCCCACGGCTATGTATGGGATCCGGCGCGCAAGCAGTTGCAACCGGCAACGTTGGATGCCGAAGCAGCTCGTACCGCCCTAGCAGTGGCGTTGTGGGGCAGCGAGGCCTATGCCAAGAAGCTGTATCGCAACGCGGTGCAGGCACCTAAAGCGGGACAACCGGGGGTGCCGTGAAAATCACGCACAGGCTGAGCGTGAGGGTGCTGGCCTCCATTGCTAGGCTTAGGCACGATGCACGCGCGCGACACGGGCAATGCCAACGGGCGACAATGGTGGCTTGCGCCTGCCGAAGCGACCAAGGCATGCAGGCATTGAGGACTTGATGCTGGCCCACGAGTGCGCGTGCTACGTGATCAACCTCGACCGATCCCCCGATCGGCTTGCCTCCATGACTGCCCATTTGTCCGCGGCAGGGATCGCGTTCGAGCGCGTTGCCGGGATCGACGGGATGCTGCTGAGCGACGCGAAGTTGCAGGCGCAGATGCGGGAAAACCGTCATTACAAACCGCTGCGGCGTGGCGAGGTCGGCTGTTACCTGAGCCACCTGAAAGCCCTGCAGTGTTTCATCGCGTCTAGCCTACCTTATGCGTTGATCTTGGAGGACGATGTGGTGGTGTCCGACGACGTCTCCGCACTGGTGGCCGCTGCTATCCAGCTGCGCGGGCGCACAGGCGATGCTCGCTTGGCGTGGGATGTGCTGAAGCTCGCTAACGGCCGCCCCCGGCTAATCGAACTTGCGCCACTGGATGCCCGGCACTGGTTGGTGGAATACGGCCCAAGCGTGCCAATCGGCGCCTACGCCGCGTTGTGGACGCGCGATGGAGCAATGCGCTGGTTGCAGCAATTTCGCGGCGTGTCGCGCCCCATCGATTGCGATTTGCAGCACCCCTGGGAATATGGCCTGTGCATCCGTTCGGTGCATCCGGCGCCGGTCACCTCCGGCGCGGATTCGGTAATGGGCAGCGACGTTCTGGTCACACGCAGCCCATGGCCAAAGCTGCGCTACGAAGGCCGGCGTTTTGTCCGCAAGTGGCGCTATTTCGTCGACAGTTACGGCTGGCGTTTCATGCTGCCATGGCTATGGCGGAGGCGCCTGTCGTACCACCCGCAGGCGCGTGACTGAGCGTTTGCCGATGCCGACAGCCAGCCTGCAGCCGGTGCGCTTCCTGCACTTGATTGCCGGCGGGCGGCAGGTTGCCGGCCTGCGTGGACAAGGCTCGCGCGCTCGACATGGGCCATGCCAATCGGCGGCGCTGTGTGGCTGCTGCGCCAGCAGCGGGCTCCGCCTGTCGTTGATACAGAGAAAGGCGGCATTATTCGCCTGCCTGTAGGGTGGCTATCCGCACCGGAGGCGCAGCGCCCACGGCAACCGTTCGCATCAGGCTTCACAACCTCTCCGGAGCCCCGCCATGTCCACCACACCCTGGCTCAGCATCCTGGTTCCGGTTTACAACGTGGCGCCCTATGTGCGCGAGTGCGTGGCCTCGATCATGGAGCAGTGGATCGACGGAGTCGAAGTCCTCTTGCTGGACGACGCGTCCACCGACGATTCCGGCGCGCTTATCCAGGCGCTGGGCCTGCAATATCCCGGGCGACTTCGCTTGCTCCGGCATGTCCGCAACCGTGGAGTTTCCGCTGCGCGAAACAGCCTGCTGGCACAGGCAAGGGGACGCCATGTCTGGTTTATCGATTCCGACGACCTGCTGTGTCCCGGAGCTCTGCCTGGATTGCAGCGGATCCTGCGCGCGCATGATCCCGACCTGGTGCTGTGCGATTTCAAGGTGCTGCGCGCCCGGCCGGGGCTGAAGCACTGGCTGCGCGGCGAAGGCCACCGGCATAGTTTTGGCGGCCCCCCCCGGCGCCTGCTCACTGATCGCGATGGCGTCATCGCCGGTCTGCTTGCGGCATCCCAATTGCATGCGTGGTCGAAGATCGCACGACGTCAGGCCTGGCTGCACGCACCGTTTCCGGAGGATCGCTATTTCGAGGACATCGCGGTGATTCCGAATCTGCTGCACGCTGCTCACAGCATTTACTACCAGCCGACGCCTTGGATTGCGTACCGACAACACGCCGGCAGCATCATGCAGAACTTTTCCGTGCAGAAAGTCAGGGATCTCCTGGTTTCGCTGGAACAACTGCATGCCGGCATACTGGAAAAATTCCCGTCGATGGGGCCTGCCGCGCGGTTTGCGCTGGATCAGTTCTGCCTCAAGGGCGTAGCGGCCAGTGCGCGGCGTGCCTGCCGTGCTGGCGAGGCATCGCGGCCCGAGCTGCTGGGTATGTACCGGGCAAGCCTGGTGCGGTTGTTTCCGCAGGGCGTTCAGCCCGTCTTGGATCAATACAGGCGGCGAGGCTGGATGCTGCGTGCGGCGAGGATCGGCAAAACACTCCGGCAAAACGGCATCATCTAGATAATGGATCGTCCCGAACCCACGTCCGTCAGCGGCGCGCGAGGGCACTTGCCCGTGCGCGTCCTGCACTTCGTCACCGGCGGTTTCTCCGGCGGTGCCACCCAGGTTGCGATCGCGCTGACCACGGAAGCCCTGCAGGGTGATGCGGTGCAGCCGCTGCTGGTGTTGCGGCGCAAACGGCACACGGATCCGGGTCGCATCGCCGAGCTGGTGGCTGCAGGCGTGCCGTTGCAGCAAGTGCCGGGATGGTCGCATGTCGCCACCGTCGCGGCGCTGGTGCGC
>Ga0136611_10001440_pt1 | contig 16521 bp, 11 predicted proteins | sample AntDrymUQ2232306_2_FD_106645 | JGI IMG/M metagenome (GOLD analysis project Ga0136611, IMG submission 106645) | Polar desert sand microbial communities from Dry Valleys, Antarctica - metaG UQ223 (23.06) | ecosystem: Environmental > Terrestrial > Soil > Desert | place: Antarctica: Dry Valley...
GACATCGGCCTCTGCCGGGTCATCCTCCAGCGGGCAGCCGAGCAAGGTCGGGATGCCATGCCAGTAGAAGGTGCCGTAGTAATAGCGGTCCCAATCGCCCGCCTGGGGCGCCGCTCCTACCTCATGGTCCCCGTCTCTCATGGTCGTCGTTGCCCCTCTCGTTTCCAGCATCCGCCTCAGACAGCCTACACGCCATTTCCAGCACCTTACCACTCACGGGTCGCGATCCATTCCAACGCCAGATGAAGAACGAGCCGCTCGTAGACGGCGAGCACCTTTGCCAGCGTCCAGCCCCAACGTCGCCTGGGCCACGAGTGGACGCTCACGAGTGTGTTCATCTGCGTTGTCGGGCCAGCATAGCCGCGCAGACGCCGCCAGCCAGGCATCGCCGCACGCTTGCGTCACCAGAAATATGCGCGATGATATACCCAGCACGACGCCAGCCAAACCGAAACCCATGTTTCCTGATGCCTGTACCCTATTCCATTAAAGGAGGCACGCGCGATGGCAACGATGGCACCCGCATCCCCGGCTCTCGGTATCAACCTGTATGACGAGTCGGCATCGTACGTTCACGGTGCCAGCGATGTGCCGCTGATCGGCGCGACGATCGGCGCTATGTTCGACCGCGTCGTCGAGCAGCTCCCCGAACACGAGGCGCTCGTCTCGCGCCATCAGTCCATCCGCTGGACCTACCGGGAGTTGCGGGCCGAGTGCGATCGCTTCGCGCGCGGGCTGGTCGCGCTGGGAGTCAAGAAGGGCGACCGGGTCGGCATCTGGTCGCCCAACCACGCCGAATGGATCGTGGCCCAGTTCGCGACGCCGAAGCTTGGCGCGATCCTCGTCAACATCAACCCGGCCTACCGCACCCACGAACTGGAGTACGCGCTCAAGCAATCTGGCTGCTCGACGATCGTCATCGGCCCGCCGTTCAAGACCAGCCGCTACGCAGACCTGCTTGGCGAGGTCTGCCCCGAACTGGACACCAGCGAACCGGGCAAGCTCAAGGCTGCCAAGCTCCCCGACCTGCGAACCGTCATCGCCTTCGGCGAGCAGGAAGTGGCGGGCGCCTTCCATTGGAACACCGTCCTGGCGCGCGGCGAGGCGATCGAGGCCGACGAGTTGGCCGCGATCCAGGCCGAGCAGCAGTTCGACGACCCGATCAATATCCAGTACACCTCCGGGACGACCGGCTTCCCGAAGGGCGCCAATCTCTCGCACCACTCGATCCTCAACAACGCCTTCGCCATCGCCGAACGGATGCGCCTGACGCACAAGGACCGGCTGGCCGTGCCGGTGCCCTTCTACCACTGCTTCGGGATGGTGCTCGGCAACCTGGCCGCCGTCACCCATGGAGCGACGATCGTCATCCCCGCGCCGGTCTTCGACCCGCTTGAGACGCTGACAGCCGTTGAGGCCGAACGCTGCACGGCCCTGCACGGCGTCCCAACGATGTTCATCGCCGAGCTGGGACTTCCCGAGTTCGAGCGCTTCGACCTCTCGACGCTGCGGACCGGGATCATGGCTGGCTCACCCTGCCCGATCGAGGTCATGCGCGAAGTCAATGCCCGCATGCACATGCAGGAAGTCACGATCTGCTACGGAATGACCGAAACTTCGCCCGTCTCGTTCCAGTCGACGACCGACGACCCACTCGACAAGCGCGTCAGCACCGTTGGCCGCATCCACCCACACGTCGAGTGCAAGATCATCGATCCGGAAACGGGCGCCGTCGTCCCACGCGGGACCACCGGCGAGCTGCTCTCACGCGGCTACGTCGTCATGCTCGGCTACTGGAATAACGCCGCCGCGACCGCTGACGCGATCGACGATGGCCGCTGGATGCACACCGGCGACCTGGCTGTCATGGACGACGAGGGCTACGTCAACATCGTTGGCCGTGCCAAGGACATGATCATCCGTGGCGGCGAGAACATCTACCCGCGCGAGATCGAGGAGTTCCTCTACGGCCACCCCAAGATCCGCGATGTCCAGGTGATCGGCGTCCCCGACGAGCAGTACGGCGAGCAGGTGATGGCCTGGGTCATCCTGCGCCCCGGTCAGGGCGCGACGGTCGAGGAGATGAAGGAATACTGCGACGGCCAGATCGCCTACTTCAAGGTGCCAAAATACTGGCGCTTCTGCGACTCGTTCCCAATGACCGTCACCGGCAAGGTCCAGAAATACAAGATGCGCGAACTGGCCATCGAGGAACTGCGGCTGGAGCAAGCCGCCAGCATCCGGACGGCGTAGATGCACCTGTCGCTCCAGAATGATCGATCGTCATCAACCTCTTGATGTCTCTGCTACGATCGTTATCGACGGATCTAGAAGCGTCACGTTTCGAAGTGGAGGGATCATGCAACGCGTAAGGCGCGATGAACCAGAGCGCGATGTCCGCGTGGCAGATGGTCGGCCCGCGACAATGACCGCTGCCGAAATGCTGGCAATCTTCGAAGAAGAAGGCTTCATCGGCATGTGGAAGGATCGTGACGACATCGGCGACAGCGGCGAGTTCGCCCGGAAACTTCGAGACCCAACATGGCGACGAGGGCCAGCGTAGATGGCTCACACGTTCAGCATTCTCAGCGACCCGATCATGGCCGATCCAGCTCAACGCGCTCGGGTCGAAGAACTCACGCGAGCGATGCGCGACGCTCTGGAACTCACGCGGCTGCGCGAGGCGCGCGGCATGACACAACACAAGGTCGCCGAGACGCTGGATGTCTCGCAGGCGAACATCTCGCGCATCGAGCACGAGGACGATCTCTACCTCTCAACGCTGAGCGGCTATGTCGCCGCCCTGGGTGACCGGCTGAAGTTGCGTGCAGTGTTCCCGGATGAGACGGTCGAGATCGTTCCATCTGGGCGATGACGGAGCGCAAGCCCAACAGCTCAAATCTCGAACGGCAATCCCACCAGGACAGTTCGCGTCCCATCTGAACAACCTCATCCGTAAGCTCCTAAGACTGGTATCCTCCCGCCATATAAGCAAGCAGAGGTCAATGGGCAGGTGAGCAGGCCGCTCGTCCGCAAGTTGACCGACCCGACCGAACAGCAACAGACGCGGTGGACAGCCAATGGCAACCGAGGCATCGCGCATGCTCATCTCCAATCCCGATGACGGCCGACCGCCGGGGCGGTTGCGCGTGCATCTGCTGGGCAGATTCAGTGTCTCGGTCGATGGACGGCCAGTGCCGGATGCCGTCTGGCGACAGCGCAGAGCGGCGAGCATCGTCAAGCTGCTGGCGCTGGAATCGTCCCACCGGCTGCACCGCGAGCAGTTGATGGAGCTGCTTTGGCCCGACCTCGACTATGCCGCGCAACTCAACAACCTGCGCCAGGCGCTGCACCATGCCCGGCGTGGCCTTGAAGCGGCGGGGATGCCGCCGGGACTGGCGCTCGAACGCGATGGCGATACCGTCGTCCTCGCGCCAGCCGGGTTGGTCTGGGTGGACGCCCAGGCGTTCGAGCAGGCAGTTGGTCGGGCATGGCAGGCACTGACGCCGGACGCGACGCAGGATGCCATTGCCCTCTATGGCGGCGATGTATTGCCGGACGACCTCTATGAGGAGTGGGGCGAACAGCGTCGGACGGCCCTGCGTGCCAGCTACCTCGCGCTGCTGGCCCGGCTGGCGTCGCTACATGGGGAACGCGGCGCACCCGGCGAGGCAACCGGTGTCTGGCAGCAACTGACCTCCGCCGACCCAACCAATGAAGCCGCTCACGTGGCGCTGATGCGGCTGTATGCCGGATCGGGACAGCGGCAGCAGGCACTGGCCCAGTTCGACCAGCTCGTCGCGATCCTTGAGCGGGATCTGGATGCATCACCGGAACCAGCCAGTTGGGATCTGGCCGATGCGATCCGAGATGGCCACTTCCCTGAATCCAGCGTGTCTGGCAGCCAGTCAGGGATAACACCGGCCAGCACGAACTCCCTGCCCACCCCGCTCAACCACCTGGTCGGTCGCGCGCAGGAACAGGCCGAATTGCGGCAACTCCTGGCAAGCGAGCGGCTACTGACGCTGACGGGGCCGGGCGGCATCGGCAAGACTCGGCTGGCGCTCGCGGTCGCCCACGCGGTCGCCGATACCTTCCCGGACGGCGTCACCTTCGTCGATCTGGCGCCGGTCCGCGATCCGAAACGGGTTCTGCCAGCCATCGCCGGGATACTTGGAGTACGCGAGACCGGCGGCGAGCCGCTCGAATCAACACTGGCCACGGCCCTGCGTGGCAAGCGGCTCTTACTCGTCCTTGACAACGTCGAGCAAGTCGTCGCCGCCGGTCGCGAGATCGCATCACTGCTGGAGCAGGCACCGTCGCTAAAGGCGCTCGTCACCAGCCGTATCCGGATGCGGATACGTGGTGAGCGCGAGTACCCGGTCTCGCCATTGGCTGTCGCGGAGCATGACTCGCGGACCGTCGCACCGGCCATCGCGCTGTTCGTCGCGCGAGCGCGCGATGTCCAGCCGGGCTTTGCCCTCTCGCCTGTCAACTCCGCGATCGTCGCGGCCATCTGCCGACAACTGGACGGCCTGCCGCTGGCGATCGAGCTGGCCGCCGCACGCAGTCGTATCCTCTCGCCGCGCGGCATTCTCGACCGGCTGGAGCAACCACTGGCGCTGCTGGCGGCTGGCGCGTCCGACCTGCCCGAGCGACAGCAGACGATTCGCGCAACCATCCAGTGGAGTTACGACCTGCTTGACCCCGCCGAACAGATCCTGTTCGCCCGCCTGAGTGTCTTTGCCGGCGGCTGGACGCTCGACGCTGCCGAGGCAGTTGTGTCCGACGCCGGGCGAGCGAGCGACGTGCTCGATGGGCTCGACTCGCTCTCCAGCAAGAGTCTGCTCACCCAGCGCGCGCAACCCGACGGCGACATCCGCTTCGTAATGCTCGCGACAATCCGCGAGTTCGGGCTGGAACGGCTCGCTGCAAGCGGCGAAGACGCGCGGATTCGCGACCGGCACGCTGCCTGGGTGGTTCGGCTTGTTGAGCAGGCGGAGGCGCACCTGGAATCGGACGAACAAGCCAGGTGGCTTGAACGGCTTGGCCACGACAACGAAAACCTCCGCTCAGCATTGGCCTGGTTGCACGAACGCCGTCATACGGAGTCCGCGCTGCGTCTCGTCAGGGGATTGCGACTGCACTGGTTCGCGCGTGGCTGGCTGAAGGAAGGCTACGAGCACCTGATCGCGGTCGCCAGCCTGCCGGAGAGTGCCGCCTACCCGACGTTGCAGGCTGATGTCCTCACTGCCGCTGGCTATATGGCGCGCGAGATGGGCGACTACGAGCACGCCTACCAGGCAACCCGGGCGAGTCTGACCATCAGCCACCAGATACACGACCGCAAGCGCGCTGCTGACGGCCTCGCCAACCTCGGCTACATCGCACTCCAACAGGGGCAAACCGACGATGCACGCAGCATCCTCCAGCGCAGCCTGACGACCAACCGCGAGCTGCACAATGAGCAAGGCGTCGCCGACACCCTCAGCTTCCTGGCGTTGACCGATCTGCAGACGGGCGAACTCGATCTGGCCGCGCGCCGCCTGACTGAATGCATAACAATCTGGCAACGGCTCGACGATCATCAGGGCGTCGCCTGGGCGCACGCCCAACGCGGCTTCGTCCGGCTGGAACAAGCCGCCTACCCTGCCACCTGGGACGATCTGATGACCAGCCTGACGATCTCCCAGGAACTCGACTTCCGCTGGGGCATCTTCACCGTCCTGGACGGCCTTGCGCGCCTGGCCCTCATCCACGGTCAACCGGTTCTCGCCGTCCGCCTGGCTGCCGCCGCAACGTCGCTCCGCGAGGAAGCCGGCATCCGCCTCTCACCAGTCGAGCAGGTTGGTGTCGATCGCCTGATGGAAACCCTCCGCCAAACCGTCGGCACACGGGCCATCGATGATGCCTGGGCGAAACGGTCCGAGTGGACACTTGAAGCCCTTCGCCAGGAGATTGAGGACGCACTGGCGAACGGCAAGACATCATAGACCGCATGAACGCGCCGGCTACCACGCTCTGGTCTGCGACAGTGCATTTGCCTCCCCGATAACAACGGGCAACAGGCGGGTACGTCAGATAACGTACCCAGCCATCGCCAGATGCGCCGCGTAAAGACACGTTATCTGCACGATGTAGCGCTGCCCTGTCTTCCCTATTCTGCATACATCGACAACGCAGTGATGAACAGTGGCGAAGGGAGCCAGACAATGCAGGCAACAGTCAACACCAACACCAGCTCGAAGCAGTTCGGATTCAATCGGTTCGGAACGACGATAATGGCACTCGGAATCGCGGCAGGCATCGCGATTGGCGCCGCAGGTGGTGCAATCGTCGACAACCTGCCAGCGATCGGCACGAGCGAGAACACGATCGTCCTGCCGAAGGCACACAGCAGCGTCAACCAGGGCGACGGGCTGGTCGCCGGGACCTCCGCCATCACCCCAGCCGTCCGGTCGCACACGTCAGTCGAGCAGGGCAACAATATCGTCGGTGGCAACCTCGCCGTTCCCGCGCCGCTGAAGGCCCACACCGCGCTCGGACAGGGCGAGGGCATCATCGCCGGTCTCACCAGCCGGGCGGTACTGACCAACCCGGTCAAGGCGTACGACAGCGCCGTGATGGGTGAGGGCTGGGCGACGCTTGGCCGACCGACCTCGACGCTCCAGGCACACACCTCGGCCGGCCAGGGCGAGGGCTGGGTCGGCAACGGTCGCCCGTAACGCAGGCGCACGGACGCAACCCAATGCGCTTGGATGTTGGAAATGACTAACATCCGAGCGCGTTAGTTCACGCCTTCGTGTCCGATAACGCTCAACTAACGCTCGCCCGCTATCGTGTCCCTATCGACGAACCCAACGTACCTGACAGCGCGACTGGCGCGGCCAGGACAATGTACAAGGAGTGGCACGATGGTAACCGAACCAGCCGGACTCGCGATTCATGAGGCAGTCATTGCAGACTTCCGCAGCAGCCTGCGCGGCGACCTGCTTACCCCTGCCGACGACGGCTACGACGCCGCTCGGGTTGTCTGGAACGCGATGATCGACCGGCGACCAGCACTGATCGCCCGCTGTCATGGCGTGTCGGATGTCAGCAGCGCCGTCAACGTCGCCCGTGAGCAGGGGCTGGTCGTCGCGGTTCGCGGTGGCGGTCACAATGTCTCCGGAAACGCCGTCTGTGACGGCGGATTGATGATCGACCTCTCACCGATGGCGAGCATCCGTGTCGACCCAATGGCGCGAACAGCTCGCGCCGAGCCGGGCGTCCTCTGGAAGGATCTGGACCACGAGACGCAGTCCTTTGGCCTGGCAACGACCGGCGGGACGATTTCGGCAACCGGCATCGCCGGCCTGACGCTCGGAGGCGGTGTCGGCTGGCTCTCCGGCAAGCACGGAATGGCGATCGACAACCTGCTCTCGGTCGATATCGTCACCGCCGATGGACAGCTACGCCATGCCAGCCCCAGCGAGGACCCGGAACTGTTCTGGGGCATCCGTGGAGCCGGAGCCAACCTCGGCATCGTCACCTCGTTCGAGTACCGGCTCCACCCAGTTGGACCGATGGTCGTCGGCGGCCTCGTCATCCACCCGATCGAGCGGGCCAGCGATGTTCTGCGCTTCTACCGCGACTTCGCCACCGCCCAGCCGGACGAGCTGACAACCTACGCCGCTCTCCTCTCGCTGCCGGACGGCACACCCGTCATTGCGCTGGCCTGCTGCTACGCCGGTGACATTGAGGAAGGCGAACGGATCGTCACGCCGCTCAAGCTGCATGGCCAGCCGATCGTCGACACCGTCGGGCCGATGCCCTATACGGCACTCCAGTCGATGCTCGACGGCGCATTCCCCTATGGACGGCAGAACTACTGGAAGTCCGGTTACGTCAACTCCATCAACGACGCCGCGATTGAGACGATCGTCGAACAAACGAGGGTGATCCCCTCGCCGCACACCGTCATCCTGATCCAGGACTTCCACGGCGCGGCTGGCCGGGTTCCGAACGACGCGACCGCCTTCGCCCACCGCGATGCGCCGCACTCGATCGCGATCCTCTCCAACTGGGCCGACCCAGCCGACAACGAGCGCCAGATTGCCTGGACACGCGCTTTCTTCGCCGCGCTCGAACCGGAAATGACCCAGGGCGTCTACGTGAACGAACTCGGCGATGAGGGCAACGACCGCGTCCGCCACGCTTACGGCGACAACTACGACCGGCTTGCGGCGCTCAAGGCCGAATACGACCCGACCAACCTATTCCGCATGAACCAGAACATCAGCCCAACCAGCTAACCACTCCTCCTCTTCAGGCTGGCTGCCGGCCCCATCCGGCAGCCAGTCCCCACTTTCCTTCACGCAGATGGCCGCTGGAAAGGTTTCCAAGGGCGACCGATTTCAGCGGATGCAACCATATAATGGATGGACCTTCGGATGGAGTCAGTCCTCCCACGATCCGGGGATCGAATATCCTCCAACGTACCACGGACTGCTGGGATACTCGCTCACAGACGCATACTCTCGTGAATCACATGGAAAGAGCCAGACGTGAATGTCGTCTGACAACGTGATGTGAACTGTGTATGAAGGAAGAACAACCTCCGTTGCCGTGATCGTCCGATCGACAGACACCTGCACACCCGGATCAAGCGCCTCATCAGCGTCGAAGTATCCGACGATAACCTCGTTGCTCGTCTCAATTCGCCATGGACATTCAGCCACGAGACTCAACTCCGGTTGTCGATAGCCACTCTCGTCCGGTTCGTGTAGAAACTCAAAGTCGAGAAGTAACGCCGACGCCCTACCGATGCCTGCTTGAATGCAGCGCTTTCCATGTAATTGTTCCAAGCGACGTGATTGTGCGGACAACGCCTTCAACGTCACAGAGGCTCCTTCAAACGCGCAGCGATCGACACCGTTACGATCAGACAAAGACTCCGGAATCGAGCGCTTCGAGCGCAGCCTCGACCCGGTCAAAGCGACCGACCTGGACCGCGTCGGCTGGTGTGAGGCCGCCGAAGTAGCGGTTCTCCGCTTTGAGCCAGGCGCGGATCGCTTCCGGCGAGTCGAATGTCTCGCGCAGCCGCCGCTCAAGCGCCAGCAATGCTGCCAATCGACGCCGTGCTGCATGCTGAGGCAGCGTCTCGCCCGACCGCCAGCGCTCAACCGTACGCGGCGATGTGCCGGTCGCCTGTGCGAGCGTCGCCATCGAGAATCCCAGATCGCGGCTCAGCCGGACCACAGCCTGGTCTGGTGTATGTTGCAGTGTTGCCATGTCGCTCTCTCCTTGCGCTATCATCATATATGGCGTCAAACTCTGACGCCATTCTAGTGTACCGGCTGACATCGGATGAGCGATCGGTATCAGCCTGGCCGCAAGTCGTGCGATGATGGGCGTGAGACAGGGAGGAGATGCCGATGTCCGCGAACCGCGATACCAGCGCCGCCCACGCATTCCACGCCGCGACGAAGTACACGCTCGTCAACGAGGGCGAGTCCGACGAGGATATTCTGGCCGGGACGCCGCCCAACCTTGAGACGGCGATCTGGCAGGAAGACTGGTCGATCGAGCCGCGCCCGTTCAAGTCATACACAACTGCCGAGTCGCTGGCGTTGCCGCGCGAATTCGCGCCCTTCACGCTGCCGATCCTCGACGCGATCGCCGATCCCGGCCCGCGCCCGTCGTCAGCGACACCCTACCGTGACGCACTGGCGCGAATCTGCCTGCTCTCGAACGGCATTCTCAAGACAGGCGGCCACGGGACGAACCGCGTCATCGAGTACCGCGCCGCTGGCGGGACCGGCGCGCGTTACCATCTGGAGTTGTACCTCGTCACCGGCGACCTGCCGGAGCTGGACGCCGGTGTCTACCACTACGACGCCAAGGAGCACACCTTCCGCGTCCTGCGTCGTGGCGACCATCGTGCCGCGATCGTCGAAGCCAGCGGCGCGGAGCCGTCGGTCGCCGCCGCGCCGGCTGTCATCGTCGCGACCAGCACCTTCTGGCGCAACGCCTGGCGCTACAAGGGGCGCGCCTACCGGCATGTCTTCTGGGACCTCGGGACGACCATCTCGAACGTGCTGGCCGTCGCCGCTGCCTCCGAACTGTCGTCGAAGGTCGTGATGGGCTTCGTCGAGGACGAGGTCAACCATCTGCTCGGGATCGATGGCCAGCACGAATCGACCGTCTGCCTCGTCCCGCTCGGTCAGGGCAGCCAGGCGGCGCAAGAGGCGGGGCAGATCGAACCGCTGACGTTGGAGACAATCCAGATCTCCGCTCGCGAGGTCGAGTTCCCGCTGATCACGTCCATCAACAACGCCACCCGCCTATCGGACGGCGCAGAGGTTGCCGAATGGCGCAGCAACCCACTCCAGCGGACGCTACCGCAACCAGCCGGAAAGATGATCCCGCATCAGCCGCTCGCGTCCGACGCCGCGCCGGGGATGACGGTCGACGATGCGATCCGTCGCCGCCGCTCGACGCGCAACTACGATGTCGAGACACCGATCCCGTTCGATGCCGTCTCGACGCTGCTCGAACGCAGCAACCGGGGCGCGGCAATCGACTGCCTTGACATGGGTTCGCCGCTGGTTGACCCGTACCTGATCGTCAACAACGTCGAGGGACTGGCCCAGGGATCGTACGCCTACCACCCCGAACACTCCGCGCTGGAGCTGCTCGAACGCGGCAACATGCGTGAGCGGGCGACGCGCCTCGCCTGCGCTCAGGAATATGCTGGCGCGGCCCACGTCGATCTCTACTACCTGGCCGACCTCGAACCGATCCTCGACCACTACGGCAACCGCGGCTACCGCGTGGCCCAGTTCCAGGCTGCCCTCTACGCCAGCCGCCTCCACCTCGGCACACACGCCCTCCGCCTCGGCGCCGTCGGCTCCACATCCCTCGACGACGAAGTCATCGACTTCTTCTCCCCGCACGCCGCCGGCAAGAGCTACCTCTTCATCCTGACCTTCGGTAAACGCCGCCGCCGGAACGAAGGGAGAAACTGAACCTGCAATCCTCAAGCCGGTCGAAGTGCCGCGATGATGCGTGCGATCTCGCGATAGCACTTGTCGAATGATGGCGCTTGTCGAGCTGCCTGGAGATCAAACAGCCGGGCTAACTCGAGTTGATCGATCGTCTCCGAGTAGCGATGTGAACCGGCATGCCGATCGAGCCAGCCTTTGGCATCGCGGATACCTTCCGGGTTCGCTGGAGGCGTAAGTGTGCGTGGCAATCCTCGTTTGCCTTGCAACGACTCTGCCGCTGCGAGATACCAGGCCTCGTACTCACGGTTCGCAAGTACGACACCGATCGGCAGGTCGCCCCGTACAGCGCTCGCGCGTTTCTGTAGCTCCGGTCCCATACTAGCTGGGCAATCAGCGTCCGCATCGATCACAATGAGGATTCCGCCATTTCCGCCCATCTTGCGAGCAGCCAGGTCGACATTGCGCTCCAGTTCGCCTGCCTTGACCAGCTTGTTACGCCCAACGCGAATCACTGGACCGTCCTGAAGTGGTGTACCGGGCGCAACAACGGCAGCGACGCGCCGGACGACGACAGGAACAGCCTGCTGATCCCATTGACCTTCAACGATACATCCGATCGTCACCGGCGAATACGCCGTCATTCGCCCAACCGCTCATCAAAGAGACGGGCGGCTGAATGCACGGCATTCTCGGCAGTTCCGGACTCAGGCGAAAGCTGATTGAGCCGCATCAACTCGCCACCTGTGAAGAGGTGGTCGATGAGCACCGATCGTGAGACCTCGTCAATCGGCCCGATGCGAGTGACTCCGTTCTCTAGCATCACAGCCAGAATCGCCTTGGGTGGAATCTCGTCATCGTCGATCAGATCAGGACTATGGCTCGTGACGAGGACCTGAGTCTGCCGGCTCGCATCGCGCAGACTACCGAGCAGCACCCCAGCGGCAGCAGGGTGGAGCGCGATTTCCGGCTCCTCGATGGCAACCATGCGCATTCGCGGACGTCCGCGCCCTGTGGTTTGAAATAGCGCAACGAGCACTCCGAGTGCGCGCAACGTCCCATCCGACATGTTCGCGGCCGGAAACGTCCACGAAGACTTCGCGCCGTTGGAACGCTGCCGAAACTCCAGCGTCTCTCGCGGCCCGAGTTCAAGACGGCTGATTCCTACGATACCCGGGACGATCTTGCCGAGATATTCCTCGATCCGAGTCTTCGTGGCCAGATTGCGTGTCTCGAGTTCACCAAGCACGGCGGCAATATTGCTACCATCGTTTGCAAGCAAGTCGCCTGGGTCGGGAGGCTGAAGATCACGGATGCGGTTAGGAACGAGATTGTAGAAGCCCATCCGCGTCAGGGCATCGTAGACGGGCCGAAACTCGGGCAGGCCAGCCGCTGTCACGAGGTAGAGGCGATCCGCCGTTGCTGGTGGTACATACGGGCTGACACTGACGCCTTCTCCATCACGTTCCAGCGGAATCCTTTGCGTTCTGCGGCTCTCCATCGTGACGACATTACCATTAAGGACCTCGAACCGCGCCGATCCTCCTCGGCTCTCCGGAGCGCGGATGACGCAAGCTTCTCGCTGGACGCGATACCCGCCGCGAGCGACCGCTCCAATCTCAAATGCGTAATGTCCGCTCGTACCAGGCTGAAGTCGGAACTCCAGCCGAATGCCAAAGTGTCGTGGCCGCCGGGTCGAGCGTTGACGCACGGCATCGATCCCGCCCCGCTCACGGATGGCCTGATCGAGCGACGATCTCAATGCATCGGCAACGAAGCGCAGGGCGTCAACGAAGTTACTCTTGCCTGCCCCGTTCGGCCCAACCAGGATCGAGAGCGGCTGCAAGCTCACATCGCACGCTTCGATACTCCGATAGCTCTTCAGCACGACCCGCGTGATGAACGTCGATTCCCTGTTTAACCTATTCAGCCGGCCGTCTCGCTGCAACGGTTCGCTCGTCGGAGGACTTCCCACCATCTCGCTTTCGTTACGATCTATGGGTGCGGCGGTCATTCAGCTTCTTCTTCCTCGATCAATTCGTCGGCGTGGTCGAGTCCAGTTACGCGCTTGATCTCTTCCCAAATCGCGTTCTCCCGCCAGCCGATGAAACGCTCGAAGTCGTCCATCCTGAGCGGCGAATCGTCGTCCACGGGGAGCAAATGTGATGCAAGAATCACCCTGAGCTGGCTCGGATCGAGATCCTCTCGCATGACATCGAGATAGACCGACGGCGCCCGATCGCTGATGCGCTTGTTGGTCATGGGATGGATCATCGTGCGATTGAGGATCGAATCCCGAAGCCTGGTGGGGACCGGGGGTTGCTGACGGCCGAGATAGGCGTACGGGAAGATGTGATGGTCATCGATGCCGTGCTCACGAATCAACTCCGTGGTAATCGGCTTATCCTCGTGAAAGTCGCGTGGCCGTCCGGCCAGATCTCGCTGCCCACCCGAAAAGACCAACGCATACGTCCCACGGTACACCGCACGCTGTCTGAATGTCGTGTCGCGAAGCATGCGCGGGTCGAACCTGAACAGTGTCACGGATTCTGGTGGCACACCACCGTCAATCCATCGGACAAGTTCGACGAAGTCCTTGGTTGCCTGACTATTCGCAGCGGCCTCATAACGCTGACCAAGCGTCGCGCACCAGAACCACCGACGCAGCTTCTGTTGGATCGCCCCGACTTCGGGACCATGAACGTCGTCATACGTAGTCAGGACAGCCCCCAACGGCAGCAAGAGGGGATTATACGGAAGCCATGATGGGATGAGGACACCACAGTCTTCGCGAAGGAGCCGAAGGCCATCGGCCATTCCAGCCACGACGCGGTTCCACCACGCGCCAAGAATGTCTGCCTCCAGGTCGAGCACGGCGCCACGCTGGCAGGTCGGAGTCGGCCGTGACACCAGCGCTATGATCTGCAAAATGTAGTAGGGATCGATTGCGAACTCTTTCAAGATCGGATGATCCTCCTGGGCGCTGGTCCAAAGTTCCCGAAGGTTGACCCCCTTTGGCCAGAACCGGGCGGTAAGCAATTCAAATGCGGTCAGCTTGACACCAGTCCTGTTGAGTGTCTCGAAGATGGTGCAGACGGCTTCCCCGCTCGTGGAATCTGACAGCGTCACGACTGGGAAGTGATAGTCGTCGATCGTCTGAATCCACTTCTCTTCAACGTCGCTCAGGGCATCGTCGAGCTTGTCGCGTTCGTCCCGATCTTCGATACGCCGGACGACGTTCTTACTCCAGCGACCAAACCCGCCGGAACCGCCTTTCAGCACGCCGAGCGGCAGCACGAGATCTCGCGCCTGAGCATCCCCACGTGTGTACTCATTCGCTTTTTTGTGGTTCGATCGCAAATGGAAGATGCATTCCTCGAAGTCATGTCCAGCCAATAGCCGCTGGAGGTTCAGATAATAACGATGGTCGCCGACGCCGAAAAACGCTTGATAGAGGGATGTGAGACGCTGCTGTCCATCGAGCACCAGGAATGTGGGACGATTACCGTTCGTCCTGGGTGCCCCCTGGAACTCACGAAACGCGAACAAGCTCTGTGTGTTCCGTATGCGGAGCAAGCTACCGGCGGGATAGTTCAAGGCGATCGACACGACGAGTTCCTGCGTCGCATTCGGGTCCCAGACGAAATCGCGCTGGAACTCTGGGAGAACGGCGTCGCCTCTGTGAATCTGGTCGAGCAACTGTTTCAGGTCTCGTGGATTCGTATCCTCAAACAGACTCATTGATGCCCTCCATGTTCCACAGTCGCGACGCTTCGACGTGAGGCGATGTGGCGGATCTCAAACTATCCGCCCTGCCATACTGCCATCAATCGAAATGACGGAGCGATACTTGTGTTTCCGAAAATGGCGTGTGCTCATCCATCTTATCACCACCCCTACCCGCTGCTGCATCACCGCCTCGCGTTGACGTTATCCAATCGACACTGCGGTACCCACGGAAACACCAGATGTCCCTCCATTCTTTCCTCGTCCCATTCCGTACAATTCCTGAGTGGTCATCCGATCTGGCCTACTATGGCACTGACTGGAAACACTGGCAGACATGACATCAGGTTCCGCTCCGACGACGCCTCCTTATGGCGCATCCCATGCACCCAACGGACCGGCCCCAGGCACATCACCCACCCCGGCCACCCCGTTAATCGGCCGTGGGCGGGAACTGGAAGCAATCCAGGCGCTGCTCGACCAGCCGAGTACCCGCCTGCTGACATTGACCGGCCCCGACGGAGTCGGCAAGACTCGCCTGGCGGTCAGCGCCTCACAGGCCGTTGCCGAGCCTGTCATCCTTGTGCCGCTTGCGTTCGCAACCAGTGAGGCGCTGACGATCTCGGCCATCGCCCAGGCGCTTGGAGCCAGCGAGCAGCACGCGCAATCGCTGCTGGCGGAGCTGATTCTCACACTGCAAACCCCGACGATGCTCGTCCTCGATGGCGCCGAACAAGCCACGGCTGTCGCGCCGGTCGTTCAAGTGTTGCTGGCCGAATGCCCGGAGCTGCGCGCGATCGTGACGGCGACCAGCCCGCTGGGTGTCAACGGCGAGCGCGTCTACCAGGTGCCGTCGCTGGCGCTGCCGGTCGCGCGCAACTGGCCGCTGCTGAGTGAGGACGAGCGCGGAGCCGCCGTCGCCCTCTTCATCGAGCGGGCGCGCGCCGCCCAGCCGGAGTTCGTGCTGACCATGGCCAACGCTTTCGCCGTCGCCGAGATCTGCCGCCGACTCGACGGCATGCCACTCGCGATCGAAATCGCAGCCGCCCGTGCCAGACTCCTGCCACCGCAGCCGATGCTGGCCCGGCTCAATGCCCGTTTGCCGAGGCCAGTTGATGGACCGACGACATCCGATCAGCAGGAGGAAATCCTGCGCGCCGTCATCGGCTGGAGCTACGACCTGCTCGCCCCTGACGAGCAGGCACTCCTGCGCGGACTGTCGGTGTTCGCTGGCGGCACGACGGTCGAGGCGGCTGCAACAGTCCTCGCCAGTGACGACCTGGCGGCCATCGAAGCGGGACTCGCGACACTGGTTGTGACCGGCCTGCTTCAGGAGCACGAGGGCGAATCCGGGCAGCGACGCTTCCGGCTGCTCGATCCGCTGCGCTCGGACGCGCTCGAACAGCTCGCGGCTGGTGGCGAGGCTGGCGGCATCCGCCAGCGGCATGCCAGTTGGGCGCTCGCGCTGGCCCGCGACGCGGGGCAAGGGCTGCGTGGGACCACACAACACGCATGGCTCACGCGGCTGGAAGCCGAGATCGACAACCTGCGCGCCGCGCTCAGATGGTTCTTCTCAACCGGCCAGCCGGAAGAGGGCATCGCGCTCGCCAGTTCCCTGACGCGCTTCTGGGCCACCCGCGCCCAGGTCAGCGAGGGCTGGATGTGGCTCGAACGCGGACTGGCCGCGCCCAATGCGCTCTCGTCGGCAATCCGCGCCCGTGCCCTGAGTGAGGGCAGTTGGCTCACCTTCCTCCAGGGGAGACTCGACGACGCCCAGCGCCTGGCGGCTGACGGGCTCGACCTCTATCGC
>Ga0136611_10001441_pt1 | contig 16518 bp, 15 predicted proteins | sample AntDrymUQ2232306_2_FD_106645 | JGI IMG/M metagenome (GOLD analysis project Ga0136611, IMG submission 106645) | Polar desert sand microbial communities from Dry Valleys, Antarctica - metaG UQ223 (23.06) | ecosystem: Environmental > Terrestrial > Soil > Desert | place: Antarctica: Dry Valley...
CCTTTTCCGCCGGGCGGCGGCACCGACATTTCGGCTCGCGTGATCGGCCAGAAAATGACCGAAGGGCTGGGCCAGCAGATCATCGTGGACAACCGTTCCGGGGCGTCGGGCCATATCGCGATGGAAATCGCCGCCCGCGCGTCACCGGACGGATACACGCTCATCATGAGCACCGTGGCGCCGATGGCTTTCAGCCCGGCGCTGTTTGCGTCGCTGCCATTTGATCCGCTCAAGGATTTCGCTCCGGTCGCGCTCGTGTCGAGCACCGTCTTCGCAATCGTCACCGGTGCGAGCGTTCCTGCAAAGTCTGTCAAGGAACTGGTCGCGCTCGCGAAGGCGCAACCGGGAAAGCTCACGTATGCGTCCGGCGGAACGGGTGGAGCGTCGCACGTCGCTACCGAACTGTTTCAGCTGATGAGCGGAACGAAGATGGTGCACGTGCCCTATAAAGGCGGCGGCGCGGCGCTGCCCGCCGTGGTGAGCGGTCAGGTCACGCTGCTTTTCGCCGATGTCATCGGGGCGCGGCAACTCGTAGCGGTCGGTAAACTGCGCGCACTCGGCGTCAGCACTGCCCGCCGATCGGCATTGATGAACGACGTGCCTACGATCTCCGAAGCGGGGCTGCCCGGTTACGAGATGATTTCCTGGAACGGGGTGCTCGCTCCCGCCCGCACGCCGCGCCCGATCATCGAACGGCTGAATGCCGTGATCGTGCGTGCGTTACCGCTACCGGATGTTGCGGAGCGGCTTGCAGGCGACGGCAGCGAGTTCGGCAAGAACACGCCGGAGCAGTTTGCTGCTTTCGTGCGCGCCGAACATTCCAAATGGCGCAAGATCATCCACGCTGCGAACATCAAGATCGAGTGAGCGGAATCGCGCCGGTACCAGCGCAATCATGACCGACCTCGCGTACCTCACGATCGCAGACGCCGCGAAGCTCATCGCCGCGCGCAAGCTGTCCCCGGTGGAATATGCCGATGCGCTGCTCGCACGGATCGAAGCGTTCGAGCCGCAGTTGAACGCTTTCATCACGGTCACCGCGGACCTCGCGCGCAGGCAGGCGCGGCAGGCGGAAGCCGAGATCGCGGCGGGACGCTGTCGCGGCCCGCTGCACGGCATTCCTTTCGCGCTTAAAGACATTTACGACACGCAAGGCATACTGACATCGGGCGGCTCGAAAGTCGGTCTCGACAACATCCCGTCCCGGGACGCGACCACGACGCGCAGGCTGTACGACGCCGGCGCCGTGCTGCTGGGCAAGCTGCAGACGCACGAGTTCGCACTCGGCGGCCCTTCGTTCGATCTGCCGTGGCCGCCGTCGCGTAACCCGTGGCATCTTGAGCATTTCACCGGCGGATCGAGCAGTGGCTCGGGTGCAGCGCTCGCAGCCGGTTTGATCCCCGCGTCGCTCGGGTCCGATACCGGCGGCTCGATCCGCGGACCGGCATCGTTCTGCGGCCTGGTTGGTTTGATGCCGACTTCCGGCCTCGTGAGCCGCGCCGGCGTGATGCCTAATTCATTCACGTTCGATCACTGCGGTCCCATAGCGCGGACGGTGGAGGACTGCGCGATCCTGCTGCAGGCGATCGCCGGTTACGATGCGCGCGACGCCGGCAGCATTACGGCCGAAATCCCGGAGTATCGCAGCGCCCTGACGGGCGACGTCAAAGGCCTGCGCATAGGCGTGCTGCGGCACTACTGGGAAGAGGACATCGCGGCGCATCCCGATCTCGTGTGCGCGATGGAAGAAGCCATCGGCGTGTTCAGGCGGCTCGGAGCTCATGTTGAAAACGCGCGTACACGCCCACCCCGGGACTGCGTCGACTGCAAGCTTGTCATCGCTGAAACCGAGATCTATTCTGTCCACCAGGCCGATCTCAGATCGCGCCCCGGCGATTTCGGCCGCGACTTCCTGGGACGCGTCCTGCCCGCGTGCCTGTGGCAATCGTCGGATTATGTGCAGGCTTCGCGCGAGCATCGCCGCATCATCGCGGACATGCGCCCGCTCTACGAAAAGTACGACGTGATGCTCACCATAGGCTTCGGCCCCGCGCCGCGGCTGGACGAGCACAAGGTCACGAGCTTCTTCCAGAAGCCGCACGCGTTCACGCCTGCGAACGTGACCGGCGGCCCGTCACTCGCGCTTCCCGTCGGTTTCAGCGATGGATTTCCGCTTGGGATGCAAATTGTCGGGCGCCCGTTCGACGAGGCGACCGTGCTGCGCGTGGGGAACGCCTATCAGCGCGCGACCGACTGGCACACCCGGCACCCGCCGCTGGTGCCGGATGCACCGCAGCCTGCGATCGACTCCAAAGGATTTGAACCGGTGGCGGCGGACCTCGACGCCGCCACGCGCAACTTCGTGCTCGATACCGCACGCCGCGCAGGACTCACTCTGAATGAGCATCAGACCGCGATCCTGCTGGAAACGGCGCCGTTCGCTTTGCAGATTGCAGAGCGCCTTCGCACACCCCGCAGCCGCTCGGACCAGCCGTCGCTCGTGTTTCGCTTCCCCAGTCGAAGCGGCGACCCACGAGAAGACTCGAGCGCGCCCGCAAGTGTCCATTGAAAATTGCTCTCATCGGCCTGGGCGCGGTTGGACAGGCGCTCGTCACATTTCTGGCGGCCTCGGGCGCCGGCGTTCAGGTCCTCGGTGCGCTGGTGTCGCAGCAGAAGAAAGAGCCCGGTGCGGTCTTTCCCACGTTCGGCCGGCTGGAAGCGCTGCTCGAGACGGGCCCCGACCTCGTCGTCGAATGCGCCCGCCAGCACGTGCTGAAAGAGCTCGGGCCCCGCGTGCTGGAAGGCGGCGTCAACCTGCTCGCGGCGTCAGCGGGTGCGCTCGCGGACGCGTCGACGGAAGCGGTGATGCGGCAGGCCGCGCTGAGCGGTTTAGCGCAACTTTTCATCCCGGCGGGGGCGATCGCGGGTATCGACGCGCTGGCCGCTGCGAGGCAGGCGGGACTGTCGAAAGTCAATTACATCCGGCGCGCGCCGCCTTCGACGTGGGTGAAATCCGGTGCGCTGGACGCAGCGAAAGCCGCCACGCTGCGAGAGCCGCTCGTGGTGTTCGAAGGCTCGGCGCGCGAAGCGGCCACGCGCTATCCGAAGAACGCTAACGTGACGGCGACCATCGCGCTTGCCGGAGTCGGTTTCGAGCGCACGCGCGTCATTCTGCTGGCCGATCCGGCTGCGAATTCAAATGTTCACTTGCTGGAAGCCCAAGGCGCATTCGGCAGATTCAGCACTGAGATGATGGCGCAGCCCATAGCGGGCAGCACTTCTTCGAGCATCGTCGCAGGCAGCCTCGCTCACGCCGTTCTTGCACGCGCGTCATGCATTACGGTGTGATGAGCGTCGAGCGAACAACCACTATCTACACCTGGAGCATGAGCGAATGAAAAAACGTCACGCCTGGTTGCCGGCACTCCTGTACGTCACCGTTGCTTCATCCACCGCATTCGCGGCGGAGAGCTATCCCAACAAACCGGTGCGCCTGATCGTCGCGTACGCCGCGGGCGGCGGCAACGACGTCACCGCGCGCATCCTCAGCGCGCGACTGACCGAAACCCTCGGCACCAACGTGCTGGTGGAGAATCGCCCCGGCGCGACGGGCATCATCGGAACCGAATTCGTGGCGCGTGCACCAGCCGACGGATATACGCTGATCCTCGCGGACGCACCGCATGCGATCAATCCGTTCGTGTACCCCAGCGTGAAATATGATCCGATCCGGGATTTCGAGCCGATCACGCTCGTGGCGAGCACGCCGGTCGTGCTTGCAGTGCATCCTAAGGTGCAGCCGAAGACCGTGAGTGAATTCGTTGCATACGCCAAATCCCAGCCCGGCAAAATCACCATGGCCTCGGGTGGAACGGGAACGATCAGCCACGTCGCGGGCGAGCTTTTCCAGTTGCGCACTTCGATCAAGCTGAACCACATCCCTTACAAAGGCAGCGGACCGGCGCTGTCAGACCTTGTAGGGGGCCAGGTCGAAGTCATGTTCCCACCGGCCCCCGCGGCTGCGCCTCACGTCCGGGCCGGAAGACTTCGCGCGCTGGCGGTGTCGGCGGCGAAACGATCGTCCGCGATCCCCGATGCGCCGACGTTCGACGAAGCCGGCATCGCCGACTACCGCGTTTCCAACTGGTACGGCATCCTCGCGCCCGCGGGCACGCCGGCCCACGTTGTCGCACTGCTGAACAAAGAGATCGCAGCCGCCGTGCAGCATCCTTCGGTAAAGGACAAGTTTGTAAGCGCCCTGCTCGACCCGGGAACGACAAGCTCGCAGGAATTCGTCTCATTTCTGAAAGCAGAGGCGTCGCGATGGTCGCAGGTCATCAAGACGGTCGGAATCAAGGCCGAACAATGACCACGCCAGTCCGCCCCATGAACCGAACAACAACAGTCAACCTTGAACCGCCAGGAGCGCAGTCATGAGAACAATCGGACCTCCGTGCCTGAGAATTTCATTCGCCGCCGGCCTCGCTCTGGCACTCGTTTCTGCCGGTCCGGTGACGGCCCAGCAATACCCTTCCAAACCCATCCGCCTCATCCTTCCGTTCCCGCCGGGCGGCAGCACCGATATCGTCGCCCGGCTGATCGGCCAGAAGCTCACCGAGAGCTGGGGGCAGCCGGTGCTCGTCGACAACAGGCCCGGCGCGGGGGGCAACATTGCAGCCGAGACCGCGGCGAAAGCGGCGCCCGACGGACACACGCTCTTCCAGGTGAACGTCGCCAATGCGATCGGCGCGACGCTGTATCCAAAGCTCAATTACGATCTCAACACGAGCTTCGCGCCGGTCACGCAACTTGCCACGACGCCGTACGTGCTGCTGGCGCACCCGTCGGTGCCGGCACGAAACACGCGCGAACTGGTCGCGCTGGCGAAGACGCGTCCCGGCGGTCTCAATTACGCATCGGCAGGCGCCGGCAGCGCCACGCATCTTTCGGGGGAGCTCCTTAAAGCGCTGTCAGGCACCGACATTCTTCACGTGCCTTACAAGGGCACCGGGCCCGCGGTCACTGCGCTCCTGAGCGGGGAAGTCGATCTTTATTTCACCACTGTGCCCGCAGCCGTGCCGCTCGTTAAAGGCGGGCGGGTGCGTGCGCTGGGGGTGACGAGCGCGCGACGCTCGCCATTGATGTCCGATGTCGCGCCGATCGCAGACGCCGGGCTTAAGGGCTACGAGACGAGCACGTGGCACGGCATCCTCGCGCCTGCCGCGACGCCGAAGGAGATCGTAGTCAGGCTCAACTCCGAGATCGTAAAGATCCTCGCTCAGCCGGACGTCAGAGAGAAACTGCTCGGTCAGGGTCTGGAGCCGATCGGCGGCACCCCTGAGCAGTTCGGCGCTTACATCCGGTCGGAGATCGCGAAGTGGGCGAAAGTCGTGAAAGCGTCAGGTGCGCGGGCGGAATGAGCGGAAGAGATTTCACGCCACCAATGTCACGATGACACCTGAGGACACACTCGACACGCTGCGCGTGGGCGATCGCGCGTATCGCTTCTACAGCCTCGCGGCGGCCGAACGACTCGGCCTGCCCGGCGTGTCCCGACTGCCGTATACGCTCAAGATCGTCCTTGAGAACCTGCTGAGGCAGCGCGCGCAAGCCCGCGGGCAGGAAGGCGATGTCGCAGCGCTGATGAGCTGGCTCGATGCCGCCGCCGCCAACCTGCACGTTCAGTTTTTTCCGACACGCGTGATGATGGACGACACCGCCGGGCTGCCCTTGCTCGGCGATCTCGCCGCGATGCGCGACGCCGCAAAGCGCCTCGGGCGCGACGCATCCTGCATCGATCCCGTAATCCCCATCGATTTCGTCGTCGATCACTCGGTCATCGCCGACCATACCGGGAGCGCAGACGCGCTCAATCGCAACATGTCGCTCGAGATGAAGCGTAACGCCGAGCGCTACCGTTTTTTGCGCTGGGCGGAACAAGGCTTCCGGAAGCTGCGCGTCGTGCCGCCCGGCGCCGGCATCTGTCACCAGATCAATCTGGAGTATCTGGCGCAGGTCGTATCGACGCGCGAGCAGACCGGCGGAGAAATCGCGTACCCGGACACGATGGTCGGCATCGACAGTCATACGCCGATGAGCAACAGCCTGGGGTTGGTGGCGTGGGGCGTATCGGGCATCGAAGGCCTCAGCGCCGCGCTCGGCGAGCCCGTTGCCCTGGCGATTCCGAAGGTCGTCGGCTGCCGCCTGACCGGGGAACTGCAACCCGGTGTGACGGCGACCGATCTCGTGCTGACGCTCACCGGAACGCTTCGGGCCCATCACGTCGTCGGCAAGTTCATCGAGTACTGGGGGCCGGGGCTGGCGAAGCTCACGCTGCAGGACCGCGCGACGCTCGCGAACATGACGCCTGAAGCGGGCGCGACGATGAGCTATTTCCCGATCGACGGAGAGACGCTGCGTTATCTCAAGGCAACGGGACGCGAGCCTGGGCACGTCGCTCTGGTCGAGGCCTACGCGAAGGCGCAGGGGCTCTGGTGCGATGACGATACGGCCGCGCTTCAGTACAGCGAAGTGATTGTCATCGACTTGGGCGCGATCGCCCCTTCCGTCTCCGGACCGCGGTTGCCGCACCAGCGCGTGCCGCTCAATGAGGCCCCCGCTGCGTTCCAGTCGACTCACGTAACAGCCTCGGACGTTGTGGGGGCCAATGCGTCCGTCAGAAACGGCGACGTCGTTATTGCCGCGATCACGAGCTGCACCAACACGTCCAATCCGGCCCTGATGATCGGAGCCGGCCTCCTCGCGCGGAACGCCGTGCGCCGCGGCCTGAAAGTCCCGCCGTGGGTGAAGACTTCGCTTTCGCCCGGCTCGCGCGTCGTCGCGGATTACCTGAAAGGAAGCGGCCTGCAGGAGAGCCTGGATGCGCTCGGCTTCCACGTGGCAGGTTTCGGCTGCATGACGTGCGTCGGTTTTTCCGGCCCGCTGGACGCAGCGATTACGTCTGCCCTGGAAGACAATGGCATCAACGCGGTAGCCGTGCTTTCCGGCAATCGTAATTACGAAGGGCGGGCTCACCCGCTGATACGGTCGAGCTTTCTGGCTTCGCCCTCCCTAGTAGTGGCTTATGCGCTTACCGGTACCATCCTCAGGGACCTCACGACCGAAGCGGTCGGTGAAGACAGCGCCGGCCGGCCGGTTTATCTGCGCGAGATCTGGCCCGACGCGCGCGAGATTCAGGGCGTGATCGACTCATCACTCGACTCCACGCTGTTCTCGCGGTCCTACTCCGATGTGTTTAGCGGCACGGCTGAATGGCGCGCCATCGAAGCTCAGTCCGGCGCCGATTTTGCGTGGGACGCGGAGAGCACTTTCATTCGCCGCCCGCCGCTCTTCGACGACGTTCCGCTGAACGCCGAGCCGCCGGCGGACATCCGCGGCGCTCGCATTCTGGCGATGTATGGCGACATGGTAACGACCGAGCACGTGTCGCCGATGGGGCCGATTCCAGATGGCTCACCCGCGGCGCAGTACCTGGAGTCGCTCGGCATCGCCGCGCGTGACTTCGTGAGTTATGCCGCGCGCCGCATCAATCACGACGTGATGATGCGAGGCACGCTCGCGAGCCCGCATCTTCGCAACGAGCTCACTCCGGGGGCACCCGGTGGTTTCACGCGGCACTGGCCTGATGGCACGCGCATGACCATCTTCGACGCGGCGCAGCGTTACCTGCTCGAGGGTGTCCCGCTTGTGGTGATTGCCGGCCAGGCCTTCGGCGCCGGCTCCTCCCGCGACTGGTCGGCGAAAGGCCCGCATGCGCTGGGTGTGCGCGCCGTGATCGCGGAATCCTTCGAGCGTATCTACCGCTCGAACCTGGTCGCGGCAGGCGTGCTGCCTCTCGAGCTTCCTGCGGGTGAAACCCGCGGCTCACTGGGGCTCGACGGCGCCGAGGCGATCGACATCGTCGGACTTGCCGGACCGCTCGCCCCGCGTATGCAACTCGGGGTTTCCTTTACGCGTGCAAGCGGCGAGACGATCAGCACCCGGGTGACGGCCCGGCTCGATACCGCTGCGGAAGTAGAGCACTTCCGCCAAGGCGGATTGCTGCGCGGCCTGCTACGGCGAAGAGTGACGGAGTCAGGCGAGGTCAGTCCCGTGCCCCGCGGTCTCCTGCAAGCTCGCGCGGCCTCATGAGCCCGAACGCAATCAGCGCAACCATCATCAGGAAGGCGATCAGCAGGAACGCCGCCGCCCATCCTTCGCGCGACATGCCGCCGGCGAGATCGAGCGTATATCCGATCATGAGCGGACCCACGAATCCGCCCGCGTAACCGAGTGTCGAGTGCACTGCGAGCGTTGCGCCGCGGCGCGAAGGCTCCGCCGTGCCCGCCGCGCCTGCGGTCAACGATGAAGAATCAAACCACACGACGAAGCCGTAGTAACAGAGGCAAGCGCGTTACCACCGGTGTAGCGCGCGATCATGACCGTGTCGTCGCCAGCTACGAAGCCCATCTCGACGCTGTTCGGCTGGCAGGCAATTTGCGTGAGCACCTCTTCGTTTTCTGCAAGAACCACTCGCCACGTGTTTCCAAACGTTGCCTCGTTCTTGTGCAGCAGAAACCCTGCGACGTTCCTCAGATAAAGACGCCAAAAGCGACCGACTGCAGTGTTCGGCTGGAACCCATCGCGCAGTACTCCTTGGGTGAAGTTGAATCCTAATCGCTTGATGATGGGGCCATTCAGAATGATCAGCGTATCCGCACCCGGCGTGTTGCCGCTGTGCTCTACTCCATACTTTGGATCGCACATCGCTTCTACAAGCGCCACCAAGATCGGCATGTACTCCGGCCGACATCCCGCCATAACGCCGTTTACTGCGATGCTCCACACCGTAGCCATGCGGCTATCCGGCAGAATGTCGAGTGGTCGGCGCGCGTGCCGCTGGTCATCAGATGGCCCGGCAGATTCGAACCGCGGCGGATCCCGACCGTTGTGTCGTTGGTGGACCTAATGCCGACGCTGATCGACTTGGCCGGAGGCCAATCAAAGCGCGCGCCGGTAGAGCGGTCCGACGGCACGAGCCTTATGCGTCTTCTGGAGAGCGGCGACCGCGCGAGCCACCCGGATACCGCTATCTCCGAATATACGGCAGACGGTGTATGTGCCCCATGCCGCATGATCCGCAAAGGCGCCTACAAATACATCTATGTGCACGGGCACGCATCGCAGCTTACGACCTGAGCAATGATCCGCGCGAGCTCGAAAACCTCGCCAGCTCGAATCGAACTGCAGCGGTCGAGCGCGAACTGCATGGAGCACTGCTGACCAACTGGGATCCGGAAGAAATCACACGACAGATCCTTCGCAGTCAGCAACACCGCCTGCGCATACAGAAGCTCACCGCAGGCGCTGACCAGCCGCTACAGTGGTCGTTCAAAGCCCGGCACGACGACGATACGCGATACGTTCGCGGCGCAAAAGCGAGCGAGGTCAAAGCGCGGAAGCGGTTTCCGTTCGTGGGGCCGGGTAAGTAAGGTACAGCAGGCTGACGCATGAACTCGTAGGCCCGACTTCCTTTGAACTCCGCCGGGTATTCCTGCTTCAATATCTCGAGCATCGTTTCCCTTTGCAGTCAGTCGAGTTGTTACCCGCTTCCCGGCATCTGAATTTGCAGCAGGTTGAAGAACGCAGGTCTTCGATCGTTTCTGTGTGCCATTTCAGGGCATGCGTGCCGACGTAACGGGACTCGCGCGCACGCAAAATGGTGCAGCAGGCGCCAGACTCGGTGTCCGTTCTTCAGGATGAACACCATCTTTACCGCGGATCAGCGGCGGTTCAAGAGGGTACAGACCGGACGGTTACGACGGTGGATGGTACGCGGGCAAAACAACAATGGTTCGCAACATGCCCGGACGTCAACGGGAGGACGGGAGAACAAAATCCTCTTTTTGCAGGCTTCAGAGGTAACGATGAGCACGTCATGCGCCAGTCCGTAGGAGAGGGGGTGGCGCCCTCTTCCGCTCCCTTTACCGAATTCGCCTATGGATTTGCCACTAAGGGAAGCTAAGTCCTTGATATTCTGGCGGAGAGAGAGGGATTCGAACCCGCCGCCGGCTCGTTACCGATCAATGGCTTACAGTGAGAGTGTAGCAGGCGAGTCCCCTCTGATCACCACGAATCCCCGTATTTGCCACTGGATTTGCCACTAGCTAGCATCATCCAGAAAAAGATCGCAATGCTTGAGTCGTACCGTGCGTCGAGCCGGTTGTTGTGATTTCCTCTTGAACATGCGTCGGCCTGCCGCGGCATTAGGCGATCGCCGACGTGCGCCGCAGGCGTGACCTTTACCTTCACGGGCTACGGCGTCGGTCCCGCCCCGGGCGGGAATCCCACAACCATGCGTATGGGTTTGCCGGGCCAGCTTTGCGCGTTCGCGGCGACCGAGCCGAGTATGTGCAATCCGACGACACAGCTCACAACGCGCCACCGAAGAGTAACCATCAGTGCTCCTTGATTGGAATATGGTGCAACGACTGTTTTCATGCGCCTATGCCGATCGTAATCGATTTGGAGCGTCGCAAACGTGCAGCTAAGGCGGCGTGGTTCGTGAGAGACTAAACCCCTAAACGAGGTCGTGGTGGCGTATCGAGCAGCACCAGCCGCCACGCCGCTCATGCCGGCCGTCTTCGACACGCGGAGGAATACTTGTGGAACTCTCGGTGAAACGCAAGCGGGTACTCGTGACAGCGGGTGCCGCAGGCATCGGGCGCTCGTTTGTCGGCGCCTTCGCCAGGGCCGGTGCGCGAGTGCACGTGTGCGACATCGACGAGCAGGCCCTCGACGCGCTCAGCAAAGCTGAGCCGGGAATCACCACGACCGTGTGTGACGTCTCGAGCCTGGAGCAGGTCGACCGATTGTTTGGCGACGTGCGCGAACATCTTGGCGGGCTCGACGTGCTGATCAACAACGCCGGCATTACCGGCCCGACCTTCACTAAAGTCGAGGAAATCAGGCCCGAGGATTGGGAGCGCACGATGGCGGTCAACGTCAACGGCCAATTCTTCTGTGCGCGCCGCGCAGTGCCGATGCTCAAAACGGCAGGTGGCGGCTCGATCATCAACATGTCGTCGGTAGCAGGACGGCTCGGCTATCCGCTCCGCACGCCTTATGCCACGTCGAAGTGGGCCGTAGTCGGTTTTACGCAAAGCCTCGCAATGGAACTGGGACCGGACAACATCCGAGTCAACTGCCTGCAGCCGGGGTTCGTCGACGGGCCGCGCAGCCGCCGATTGCGCGAAGCGCAGGCGAAAGCTCTCGGCGAGACGGTCGAGCAGTGCGAGGCGCGCATGTTTGCCAAGACTTCGATGCGTCAGCGTGTGAGCGCGGACGAGGTCGCTGCCATGGCGCTCTTTCTGGCGTGCGATGCCGGCGCGCACATTACCGGACAATCACTTTCGATCTGCGGCGGTGTGGAAACGCTGCGGTAACGTCAGAACTCCGCCTTGACGCCGGCCGCTTTCACAACCCGTGTCCACTTCGCGATCCCGTTCGCAATGAACTTGCCGAACTGCTCGGGCGTGCCGCCGCCGGGCTCCGCAGTTTCTGCCAGAAAACGCTCGCGGATGCTTGGCTCCTGCACGACCTTTACGGCCTCGGTGTGCAGGCGGTTGATGATCGCGCGGGGCGTGCCCGCACGCGCAAGGATGCCGAACCATGCGACCGACACGACGCCGGGGACGCTGGCTTCTTCCATCGTCGGAATGTCTGCATAGGCCGGTGTCCGTTTCTCGGCGGTGACCGCGAGCAGCCTCAGCCTGCCGCTCTTGATGTACGGGACGGCCGACTGCATCGTGGGGAACATCAACTGAAATTGGCCGCCAAGCAGATCCGCGAACGCGGGGCCGGCACCTTTGTAGGGAATGTGCAGCATCTTGATCCCCGCCTGGAGCTGGAGCAGCTCGGCAGCCATGTGCACGGGCGTGCCGACGCCGCCCGAGCCGTAGTTCAGCGCGCCCGGTTTCGATTTGGCGAGCGCAACCAGATCCTTCACCGAATTTGCAGGGAGCGAGGGATGCACCACCAGCGCGCCGGGAACGCTGGTGATCTGCGTGACTGGCGCAAAGTCGCGCAGGCTGTCGTAAGGCACCTTGTGGTAGAGCCCCGGAACGATGCCGAAGGTCGTATCGGCCATGAGCAGCGTGTAACCGTCGGGCGCTGCTTTCGCCACCAGACTCGTGCCGAGCGTCGAGCCCGCGCCCGAACGGTTGTCGACGACGATCTGCTTGCCGAGGCGCTCGGAAAGCCCGGGTGCGATCTGCCGCGCCGTCACGTCGGTTCCGCCGCCCGGCGGATACGACACGATGAGACGGATCGGGCGCTCGGGATACGCGGCGTAAACGACGGGCGCCGCAAGCGCCGCAAGCGCCAGCAACAGCAATACGGGTATCCTTCTCATTCCGTGTCTCATCCTCGTCAATCGATTTTGGCGCCGGAGGCTTTGACGACCCGCCCCCAGCGCTCGAAGTCGTCGCGGATCTGTTTCTGGAATTCTTCCGGGTCGCTCGGCGAGATCGTCTGACCGAGCGCCTGCATCCGCTCGCTCACCTCCGGCGATCCGAGCGCTTTCACGATCGCCGCGTTAAGCCTCGCAATCGCATCGCGCGGCGTCGCTGCGGGCACGGCAACCCCATACCACTCGAGCACCACGGCGAGCTCGGGATACCCGGCTTCAATCGCGGTTTGGGCATCCGGCAGTGCCTCGTTGCGTTTATGCCCGAGCACCGCGAGCGCGCGCAGCCTGCCGCTTTTCACGTGGGGCACGATCGACGTCGGATTCGAAAACATCAGCATCACATTACCCGCGAGCAGATCGATGACCGCCGGGCCTGCGCCTTTGTAAGGCACGTGCAGGAGATTGGTCTTGGTCGCAAGCTTGAACAGCTCGCCCGCAAGCTGCTGTCCCGACGCGGTCGAAGCAAACGTGAGCTTGCCCGGGTTCTGCTTCGCAAGCGCCGCCAGCTCCTTCATCGTTTTCGCCGGCAGCGCCGGATGGGCGACGAGCGCCATGGCGGTCGCGGTGCCGCGCGCGACACCGGCGAAATCGCGCAGCGTGTCGAAGCCGGTGTTCCGGTACAAGTGCGGATTGATCGTGAGCGCGCCCTGGTGCGCAAGCACCATGGTGTAGCCGTCGGGCGGCGCCTTGGCGGCCGCTGCGGTGCCGATGTTCCCCTGCGCCCCCGCGCGATTGTCGACGATGATCTGTTGCCCCAGATACTCGGTCAGCTTGGGGCTCAGGATGCGCGCGAACGCGTCCGTCCCGCCGCCCGGCGGAAACGGCACGATGAACCGGATCGGCTTCGCGGGGTAGCCCTCCCCGGCGAAAGACAATGGGGCGACCAACGAACAGGCGACGACAGCTGCCGTCAAGACGTGCCCCATATACCCTCCTCCTCGTTTAATTATTTGCCTTTGAACTGCGCCGTGCGCTTCTCCAGGAACGCGGAGATCCCTTCCTGTTTGTCCTCGGTCCCGTAAAAATCGTGGTGACGAGAAAAGTCTCGAGATCGATTCCGGAGGCGAGATCCATCTGCATGCCCCGGTGCACCGCACGCTTCGCCAGCGCAAGGCTGAGCGGCGCGCGCTGTGCGTACACGCCCACGAGCTTCTTCGCGGCGTCGAGCGCGCCGCCCTTTACAGCGAGCCTGTTGACGAGGCCGATGCGGTGCGCCTCGCGTGCATCGATCGGCTCGGCCGAGAACAGAATGTTCGAGCGCGTGCGCGACGCCCACGATGCGCGGCAAGCGCTGAGTGCCGCCAGCGCCCGCGACCGTGCCGATGCGGGAGCTCGTCACCGCGAACGAAGCGCCATCGCCCGCGACCCGCAGGTCGCATGCGAGCGCGAACTCGAGCCCGCCGGTGATGCAGAAGCCTTCGATGGCGGCGATCACCGGCTTCGCGAGCTCTTCGATCGCGGTATTCAGCCGATGCCAGCACCTGAAGTAGTCGATGCTTTGCGCGGCGCTCTTGACCTGCAGTGCTTCGTTCAGATCGGCGCCCGCGGAAAAAAACGACGCACCGCCGGTAATGATCACCGCGCGCACCGTTTCATCGGCTTCGGCTGCTTTAAGCTCGTCGATGATCTCCTGCATCATCTGCGTGCTCACGGCGTTACGCTTGTCCGGGCGATTCAGAGTGAGGACTCGTGCTGGTCCGTCCTGGCTCGTCAGTATCGTCTGGTAGATCATCGCGCTCGCGTCTAATGTTTCGTGGGTGAGCTCCAGATTAAACGAAACGCGGCGGCCGGTGAAGCGCCGACGGTGTTATAAATATCCGCACCAAGCCCATCGGAGATCCCGCATGCACTACCAGGATATCGAGTTCGAAGCGAAGGACGGCGTCGCGACCGTCACGATCAGCCGGCCCGAGAAGCGCAACGCTGTCCGGCCGCAGACCTACGAGGAACTCACGGACGCAATGCATCGGGCCGCCGATGATCCCTCCATCGGCGTAGTCGTGCTTACCGGCGCCGGCGACAAGGCGTTCTGCTCCGGCGGCGATGTAAGCGACCAGGCAACGCGTAGCCCCGAGATCGGACGCGCTCACATGCGGCGTCTGTTCGCGCTGTCTTCAGTCATGCGCATGATGGACAAGCCGAGCATCGCGAAGATCCGCGGCTTCTGCGTGGGCGGCGGAAACGAGATCCACCTGTTCTGCGATATGTCGTTCGCCGCGGACACCGCCAAATTCGGACAGACGGGTCCGCGCGTCGGCAGCATTCCTATCTGGGGCGCGTGCCAGTTGCTGTCGCGCTATGTCGGCGAGCGCAAGGCGCGACATGCTGATCAACTATCGGACGCAGAACCTGCGCGATGCTGTAAAGGAACTCACGCAAGAGCGCGGCGTAGACGTCATCCTCGATCCAGTCAGCGGCGAATATGCCGAGCCGGCCGTGCGTTCGATGGCCTACTTCGGACGTTATCTCGTCGTCGGATTCACGAGCGGCGAAATCCCGAGCATCCCGATGAACCTGCCGCTACTCAAAGGCTGCTCGCTCGTCGGCGTATCGTGGGACACATACTCGCGCCGCCATCCCGAAGGCGGCCAGAAAAACATCTCGGAGATGATCGCGTGGATCAGGGAAGGCAGGCTGAAGCCGGTCGTGACGGCCACGTATCCGCTGGCGGACGCCCCACGCGCGCTAGAAGACGTCATGCAGCGCCGGGTGCAGGGCAAAGTCGTGATCGTACCGTAGGCCGGCTTTGCCCCTCCGCTCCTTATTCGCCCGGTATGCACCACACTTTTCGTGAGTGATCTTTCGTAGCGATGTCGAAATGTATCCCGTTCGGATCGCGATACTTGCGCTCGGACTGCGGGCCGGCGCCGATGCCGCGTATCTGACCGTGGTACACGCCGCCGTTCTTCTCGACCCTTATGGCACCTTCCTCCATCTCGTCAACGAGGAATCCGATGTGGTGCAGACCTTTGCGTCCGCCCTCGGCGTTGACGTTCTGCGAGTGAATGATCGCAAGGCTTACCGTACCCGTCAGAGAGCATGATTGCGACATCAGACTGTCTCACCCTTTGCAATTCGAAGGCTTTTTCATAGAACAACGCCGTCGGCTCCATGTCGTCGACCGTCATTGCGATATGACGAAGCTTGCCCATACCCTCCTCATTTGCATTTATATCAAGCTGATTTGTGGGGCTGACACTCTGCCGAGCAGTAATCATACGACGACTCGGCGGCGTAAAGGGAATGGAACTCGTGATCGGCATAAGATCGGTGATGGACTTTGATCTTCTGCGCGGCCTTGATAATGTCAGTGGAGAATGGAACCTTGCGCGTGCTGGCTTACAACATCAAGCGCATGCACCGCCTGCAGCGGGTGTAGCAGTCGGGCGATGACGTTTCTGATAGCTCACGATGAAGCCCGGCTTCCCGCCTCTCATTCCGAACCGTACTATGCGCATCCTCAATCGAATCTCATCACGACCTGACGCAGCTTCAAGTCCGACGGGCTGCCAGAGCAGACGCGAGGTGTGCTCCTGCGAGCGGGGTCGCGCTGCTCTTAGAGCGCCTTGCAGGGCGCCTGCACGGTAGAGATCGCCCCCATTCAACGAAGTCACTCTGCTGCTCGATACCGCTGGAGCAGGTGCAGGATACGACTATGTCATCTTCGACACTGCGCCGAGCGGTCATACCTTCGAGGACCAGCGAAAACGAAGCGAGCTCATTGACTCAGATTTGATCTGGATTCACAGCACGGAACGTGGATTCGGACGATCGCTCAGCAACTTCGGTTGCTCGCGTGCCAATCGTTACGGGGTACTTGCGAGACGTAGGTGGTAGCGATATAGGCCGAAACTGCTGCGCCGACAAAGCTCGAAGGTATGACTCCGATCTGCGGCGGTTGAAGAGAGGGACTGATGCCCTCGCGTCGCTTCGCTATGAAATTTGGCTACGGATTTGCCACTAGCGAAGCTAAGTACTTGATATTCTGGCGGAGAGAGAGGGATTCGAACCCGCCACCGTCTCTTTGCCGATCAATAGCTTAGAGTGAG
>Ga0136611_10001442_pt1 | contig 16515 bp, 7 predicted proteins | sample AntDrymUQ2232306_2_FD_106645 | JGI IMG/M metagenome (GOLD analysis project Ga0136611, IMG submission 106645) | Polar desert sand microbial communities from Dry Valleys, Antarctica - metaG UQ223 (23.06) | ecosystem: Environmental > Terrestrial > Soil > Desert | place: Antarctica: Dry Valley...
ATAATTGCGCCCATTCCCAACGAATCGGTCGTGATAATTCCGTCGAATTTTAATTCCTTGCGAATCAAATCAACATTAATTCGCGGCGAAAGCGAAGCCGGAACATTGTCGCCCGTAATTTCCGGCAGAGCGATGTGCGCCGTCATCAAAGAATCTAATCCGGCGGCGATTGCCGCGCGAAACGGCGCGAGTTCGACCGCTTGAAAGCGTTCGTTTTTGATGTTGATGACGGGCAGAACAATGTGCGAATCAATCGGCGTATCGCCGTGACCGGGAAAATGTTTCGCCGTTGACAAAACGCCGCCGTCTTTCAAACCGCGCACTTCCGCCGCGACGAATTCCGCCGTTCGCTGCGGGTCTTCGCCGTAACTGCGGACGTTAACCATCGTATTGCCGGGATTATTCGCCACGTCGGAGACTGGACCGTAAAGCCAATTGATTCCGAGTGCGCGCATTTCTTCGGCGATGATTCGTCCTTTTTTATAAGCCATCTGCGCGTCGCCGCCAGCCGCGATTCCCATATTGTGCGTGAAGCTCGTGCCGCTTTTGATCTGCATCGGCAAGCCGCGCTCAAAATCCGCCGCCATCAGCAGCGGAACTTGTGCGACGCGCTGCATTTCGTTCGTCATCGCGGCGAGTTCGAGCGCGTCGCCGCGATAGAAAACGAAACCGCCGACTTTATTCTCGACGATTTGTTTTTTTATATCGGCGAATTTCTCGCTCTCAACGTTTTTGTATTCGCCGAGCGCGCCGACGACAATCATCTGCCCGACGCGCTCGCGCAAATTCAGACTTTTAAGCGTTTTCTCCACCCAAATTGATTCGGACGAAGAATTTTGACGGGCGTTTTTTACAACTGTTTGGCGCGATGATTTCGCGTTTCGCTTTTCCTGCGCCGACGCGCCGACTGAACCGGCGGCGCAAAGTGAAGCGCACCACACGAAAGCGAAAAGTTTCTTTAATTTTCCGTCGCTACAAATTTTCATTTTTTTCTCCGCATCGGTTAGGTTCGGTTTCAAAATTGTTTCGAGCGTCGTTCACAAATCGCGGCGTTTGAAGCGCGACGATTCAAACACGCTCACGCCGCCCATTTCATTTTTAATAATTCGCATTCCCGCCCGGAGTTTTTCGACGGACAATTAATTTTCGCCGTAATTGATAACGCCGTGAATGCTAAACAAATCAAATTTTATTTTTTCGGCATTCCGTAAATATCAATTTTCTCTGAGCCTTTCGCCGCGTCGGTGGCATTGACGACAATGTGTTTTTCGTTGCTGCACCGCATATCGGTCAAGCGCGTTTTGTCCATCGGCAGTTGTTTCGCGCTCGCTCCTTCGCCCCGCAGCAAAATGGTTTGCGTCCATTCCGCGCCGACGACTTCCGCTTTGGTCGCCTGGACGGGTTTGCCTTCGTTATGACGCTGGTCAATCGCGTTAACTCGTTTGAATTGGCGCGGAATATTCGGTGTAAAGCCTTCGGCATCGAAATCGGTCTGAAAGGTTTTGGTTTTGCCGTCCGAGATTATAAGGCGCAGTTTGTTCGCTCCGGCGACGATGACCGCCATCTGCACCGTTTCGCCCGGATAAAAATAAAATCGTTTTTCGTCGGGCGCGGAGTTCCACGTTTTCGTGCGCCAGAACGGGCGAAAGGCGTTGCGGCGCGCGCTGCGCTTGCCGTTTTCGTCCGTAGTAAATTCCCACGACAAACCCGCGTCAACTTCCGTTCTGCCGCCCGCGTTGCCGCCCATATAAACCGAAAAATTATCGAGCGGCTGCTGGTCTTTTTCGTCGAGGCGGTCTTCGTCGAATTTCGGCGTACCGAGCTTGACGAATCCGGCGATGCCCGTCCAAACATCGAACGACGAAACGATTTTGCGATAATACGCGCCGGCGAAACACGGCAGGCTCGCGGCGGGCGCGACTTCACCGGCGGCATTTTTCACGACTGCCGGAGCATCGCCCAATTTCACGGCATCGCCGATTTTCAAGTTAGCCAAAACCCATTTTCGCGCCGTGCCGTGCGCGCTTAAAATATAACCTTTGCCGTCCGTCTTGATCGCGCCCGGATCGGGTTTTGATTGCAGATAAACCGCTCCGGCGCGGTCTTGGATGACAGCGATTTTATCGTCCGCTACGAGAACGTCAACGCCCGACGCATTCGTCGGATTTTTGGTGTAATAGGCAAGCGTGTAAACCACAAGTTCCTCATCTTTGCGAAGTTTGTCGGTCGCAGAAATTTTATAAACTTGGTTGTTCGGGGCGGTGATTTGCGTTTTGTTCTGAGCGTTGGCGGCGCAGGCGCAAACGGCTGTAAATAAAGCGGCGGCAAGATATTGATGTAGTTTATTGAACATAATTTTAGTCGTTGTCATCTTAAAAACAAAAACGCTCCCAAAATTAATCCGCAGACGGCGACAATCATCATCGGCAGAAGTGTCGCTTTAGTAATTTCCTCGACGCGCACGCCGGTGAAATTGGCGATCCAAACGCTGTGCGTATTGGTCGGATCGCAGACGGTCTGCACCTGCGTGATTGACATCATCGCCGCCAGGAGCGCGAGCGGTGGCAGAATGCCGAGCGTGAACATCAAGCTGTAAACGCCGATTCCGACGCCGAATAAATTAAACGGTCCGCGATAAAGCGCGAGCGGCGAAAGCAATCCGAAAAACAAAATATAGCCCCACCAATTCTGCACGGGCAGAGCCGTCACAATCGGCTGCAAAGCCGTTTCGACGGCGGGAAGTTTCAGCGCGTTCAGCAGCATTCCGATACCCATCATTAAAATTGCGGCGGGCGCGCCGTCTTCGATTCCGCGCACGAGCGATGCCGTCAGCGTTTGAACGGCGCGGCGCGGAACAGTCGTAACAAGAGCGAAAATCGCGCCGCCCAAAAATGCCGGAACTTCCTTCCAGCCGAAACCGAGATAAAGCACGAGCGGCACAAACGGAGTCAGAAAAGAGATGACCGGCACGCGCCGCTCTTTCGGTATTTCGGTCAATTCGTCTTTCGTCGCCATTGCGAATAAATTCAATTCGCCCGCCCGGTTCGAGGCGATGATTGAATAAACGACGACAACGACAATCATTATCAACAGCAAACCGGAAGCGAATTGCGAAACGCCGCCCGGCAGACTGCCTTCGGGCGCGATTTGCAGAATCTGCCGGTAGAGCGTCCAGAGCGCGATGTTAAAAATAAAACCCGTGCCGAAAGCGAGAACGAACAAAACACTGACGAGTTTGCGCGGCAATCCCAAACTCATCATAATCGGCAAAACCAAAGTTCCGACCATGATAATCGCGCCCAAACCCGTCAGAGTCGTGAACAAAACGGCGGTCGCAATCATCAGGATGAAAGCCACGACGAGCGGTTTATCGCCGCCGAATTCCGCCGCGCGTTTAATAATTCCTTCGGCGATTCCCGTCTGCATCATAATGCGTCCAAGCATCGCGCCGGCGAACACAGCGACGTAAGCCGGAGCGAGCCGAACTACGCCCGCCGAAATGATGTCGTTCAGGATATTCGACAGCGGCAGCCCGACAATCGCCGCCAGCGCAATTGCCATCAATGGCACCGCCAGCAACGCCGGAACTTTCCGCGTGAACATCAAAACGGCGGCGACGGCGAAGATGGTTAAAATTAGAAAAGCGGTCATCGGTTAGCAATCAGCAGACTCATTCCTGTTTAGTGAAATACAGGAAACAAAAAATTGACAGGGATAAAGGGAATGCACAGGGATTTTAAAACAAATTCTAAAAAAAAATTTCATCCCTGTCTATCCTCTTAATCCCTGTTAATTGCTTCTCTTTATTTCATTTCTCCGAAATTTGCTTTACTTAAAACGTGAAACGCGCGACCAGTTGGATAAGGCGCGGGCGATTGCCCTGCGATGTCACGATGCCGAAGTTAGCGGCGTTGATGTTCGTTCCCGGCGTTCCGAAAACTACGTAGTTGAAAATGTTCAAAAACTCGGCGCGAAGCTGTAATTTACGCCGGTTTTCGCTGAATCCGAAATTTTTGATCACCGAGAAATCCACGTTTTTGTAGCGGTCGCGTCTGACATCATCATACGTTCGCGCGCCGTTGCCAAAGGTAAACGCGGCAGGATCGCCAAACGCCGTGAGGTCAATTACCCGCAAACCGGCGCGGGCATTTTCCCGATACGTCTGATTATCGAATGTATTCGGTCCGATGCGGTCGGGGCGACGCACCGCGCTGCCGGTTCCGATGCCGGTCAATCCGAAAATGCCGTTGGCGACGATTTGCAGCGGCGTTCCCGACTGCACCGTCACCGTTCCGCTGATTTGATAACCGCCAAACAGCGCGTCCAAAACCGGATTGAAATCTTTGCCGAAACGTTTTTTGCGTCCGATGGGAAGCTCGTAGCTGAAACTTCCGACGAAGCGATGCGGCACGTCCAGAGTCGAGAGCGAATATTCGCCGCGTTTGTAATTATTAATATCCTGAACCGGCGTTGCGTCGAGGAACGCCGCGCCGTTGCCGACGCCGCTCGTGTCGAGAAGTTTCGACCACACGTAACTGGCGGTTCCCGATAAGCCGTCGCTGAAACGCTTTTGCAGATTGAATTGCAGCGCGTGATACATACTTTCGCCGATCAGCGGTCGGAAATAAAAAACATTATTGTATTGCGGAAACGGACGCAGCAGTTGCAGACGGCTGATCGTCGCGCCGCTTAAAATCGTTCCGGTCGGAATCGGTCCGGTCGGGTTAGTCGTCGCGTTTCGCACGAGCGGCAGAAACGGATTCGCCACTTGAAAATTCAAAAATTGCAGCGCGTCGGTGCAGACGGCGTTTGGATTCGCTGTCGTCGCGCAGCTTCCGGCAACTGCAAAATTATCACGGGCGAACAACAAATTCTCCTGCGAAATTTGATTCAAATTAATCTGCTGAATCGGCAGGCGAACGCCTTTGCTGCCGACGTAGGCAATGTCAAGAACCAAATTTTTGGCGAGCTGCCGCTGCACTACCAGATTCCACTGTTGGTTGTAGGAATTTTCGCGCTTCGGTTCGACGGCAAAAACGTCGCCGCCGAGACGCGTCAAAGCTCCGAGCGTATTGCCGGTCGGCGTTTGCACGCCGTTCGGAAACGGATCGCTCAAAAAAACGGTCGAAGCGGTGACTTGCGTGGTTTGCGCTGATTGAGTTAACGACTGCCTGAAAGTCGCGCCGAGCGCCGTTGTGTTTTCGAGCGACTGCGGCAAAAAGAAAATGCCGTAACCGCCGCGCAAAGTAGTTTTGGTGTCAAAGCTGTAGGCGAAACCAATGCGCGGTGAGAAGCGATTTCGGTTGGCTTTGGTCTGCCCACCTTCGGGAAAAGAAAGCAATCCGCGCAAATTCGTCGCGTTCGGATTGAGCCGATTGACAAATTGGTCGGCGACGGCAGCCGTACGACCGTTCAGCGGCGAGGCTTGGTCAAAATCGAAATTAGTGATGTTACGATTCGACTCGCCCGTTCCGGTTTCAACTTCGTATCGCAAACCTAAATTCAACGTTAGATTGCGGCGAACTTTGTAATCATCCTGAACAAAGCCCGCGCTGTATTTTTTGTAGATGGTCAACGGCGTAATTACTTCGCGATCGCCGCCCGATGGCAAGCCGAGCAGGAATGACGCGAGCGCCGAACCCGCGCGTTGCGCGTCGGCAAAAGAAGTCGCGCCGATTGGTCCGCGCGTAAAAGTGCGGTCAAAGCTGAACGAACCTTGCGGCGTGAAATATTGAAACGGATAAAAACGATAAAGACGAAATTCGCCGCCCGCTTTAATGGTGTGCGAGCCGCGCACAATCGTTACGGCGTTAGCCAGCGTATGAACGTCGCGCGGCTGGTTGTTGCCCGCGCCGCCGATGGCACCGCTGTTGATTTGTCCGGGGACAGTCAAACCGTTGCCGCCGCCGCCGATGGTGAAGTCGGGAAACTGAAGGTTCGCCGCGTTATCACGCAGATAACTCGGCAATCCGAGCGTCGTCGAGTCAAAGCCCTGACCGTTCGGACGCTGATTTGCCCGCACGCGCGTATATCCGTAGCGAAAATTATTAATGACGGTCGCGGTCAAACTGTAAACGTGGTTAAGCGTAAAGTTACCGAAACTGTCGCGGATGGTGCGGGCGTTTGAAGCATCCGAATTAAAATAATTAGGCTGCGCGTCACGCCGAATCTCATAAGAAAAACGACCGAAAATGCTTTGTTTATCGGAAATTTTTTGGTCAATTCGTCCGGCGAAAATATCGCGCGTGAATTTTGAAGTGTCGTTGATGACGAAATTATTAATCACGCCCGGCGTGTTCGGCAGAACTGTGCCGGTCGCGTTCGGCAGCGGGATGAATCCCAGCACGGCGCGAGCCACCGGATCGAGACACGCCGTCGTTCGCGGTCCGGGCTGACAAACCGACAGAACCGATAAATCGTTATTGGCGATAATCGGACGACCTTGCACAACCGTCTGTGCGCCGGTTGTCGGATTGACCGAAATATAATTAACCAATGCGCCGTAGGGATTGAAAATCTGTCCGACGCGCACCGGCGTTCCCGCCGCGCCGCCCGGATTACCCGCACCGAACAGAACGTCCGTGCGATTGCCGCCCAGCAAGTCCGCTAAATTTCCGGCTCGCTGCGCGGCGGTCGGAACCGTCAGCAACTCAAACGCGCTGAATGGATTCGATTCGCGGCGGGCTTCGTAGTTGAAAAAGAAAAACGTTCGGTTTTTGCCGTTATAAAAAGTCGGTCCGCCTTCGTTAAACGCGGGCAGAAAAACCGGACCGCTGATCGCGCCGCCGAATTGATTTCGTTTGACGGCAATGCGGTTGGCGGTTGCCGGATTGCGGTTGCGGAAAAATCCGTTGGCGTTCAAATCGCGGTTTTGAAAATACTCGTAAAGCGCGCCGTGAAATTTATTGCCGCCGGATTTGCTGGCGATGGTGACGATGCCGCCCGCCGTGCGTCCGTATTCGGCAGGCGCGACGCCAGAGATAACTTTAAATTCGCGGATCGAATCCTGCGGCGGCGAAATGGCGACGCCGCCGAAATCGCCGATGGTATTCGTCACGCCGTCAAGGAGAATGTCGTTCGAGGAAGCGCGTCCGCCGCTGACGGAAAAGTTCGAGTCGAAAAAGTTACGGTTTCCCGCCGAACCGACTGCGCTGCCCGGATTGCCGAGCGCGGCTCCGGCATCAATCGTGCCGGGAACGAGATTGACGAAATTAAAAATGTTGCGGTCGGCGGTCGGCAAATCTTCGATAAGTTTTTGCTCAATCGTCGTTTCCAAATTCGACGTTTCAGTTTGCAGAATCGGCGTTTCGTTATTGTCAATGGTGACATCAACCGTTGCCGCGCCGACTCCGAGCGTCACGTCAATGCTCGCCGTCTGCGCGATTTCGAGCCGGACGTTTTCGCGCACCGTGTCGGCGAAACCGGTTTTGGCAATCGTCACGTTGTAGGTTCCGGGCGGTAGGAAAGTGATCGTGTAATTTCCTTCGTCGTTCGATGTCGCGGTTCTCGATTGTCCCGTGTCGTTCGATGTCGCCGTGACGATTGCGCCGGGAACGACCGCGCCGTTCGGATCGGAAACCGTTCCGGTTAAAGTCGCCGTAATTTGCTGGGCGAAAGCGGAACTCGCCAGCAATCCGAAAACGACGAAGACGGCTGACAATACAAAAGCGGATTTTTTGATACTTTTCATATACTTTTCCTCACAGAGAAATTTTCAAATTGATTAAATTTTAAATTGGTAAGGAACGCCGGCATCTTGTCGGCGTTCCTTCACTTGTTTCGCACGGGACGAAGTTCCAGCCCGAATTTATCGGGCGGCGGAATGGTACCGGTTTCGTTATATTGCGTTAAAGCCTGATTTAGCTGCTGCGATTTCTCTAACCACATTTGGATGGATTGGTCGTAACGCGCCAGTACGCTTTCCAGATGCGAAGGCTTATTTTCAGCTAAATAAAGAGCGCGGTATTTCACTTTCAGCTCGCCGAGTTCTTCCGCCATTTCGCGCGTATAGTTGTAAATCGCGCCCGAATACCACGAAAGTTTTCGCACCTTTTGCTTGTCCGCCATATTTAAATATGCTTCCCAGTAAGCGCGGCTGAATTGTTCGGTCAAATTAAACCGGCGACCGAGATGATCGAAACGTCTCGAGGCGAAACGCATCGCCGGAATCATTTCTGAATTGCGCCGAACTTTCCCCGCGTTTTTAATCAGATTTTCTTCGACCGCTTCGACATCAAGGCGCAGTTGCCGAACTTTTTCCGCCGTCTCGCGGGCGCGTTTTTGAAATTGCGGCGTGAACGGATTTTGCCAGAACAGGTCGTTTTGCGTGACATTTTCAATTCCGAGCGTTTTACTCGCCGCGCCGAGCGTTCGGATATTTTTCGTGTAATTGCCCGCGTCGCTTCTGAAAAACGACCAGTCGAATTTGCCGTCAAATTTTTCCACATCAAGTGGCGCGTTTTCCCAACCGGCTGCCGCGCCGAGTCCAACGCCATACCAGCCGGTTTCAAACAAAGTTTCGCCATCGTCGTCCCAATTCGTGTTCATCACGCCGAGCGCGCCCGCCGCTTGTCCGTCGCGGACGAAGTTGCGGATGTTGACGGCGGCGAATTCGTTATTCGGAAAAATATGATTAAAGTTCCAAACCGACGGGCAGACGAATTGTTCGAGCCCGGCTTTTTTGAATGGCTCGATTCGCGGCGCGTAAGTGTCGCGCGCGCCGTAAGCCCAATTCATCACGATCATATCTTTCGGAATCTCGCCGATCAGTTCCGGGTGATTCAGCGCGATGTCGCCCCACATCATCAAACGCCGGTTATACGGTTTGAGCGTTTCGCGCACGCGCCTTACGTGCGCGAAATAAACTTTCCCGACACCTTCTTTTTTGACCGCTTCGAGGCTTCTGCCTTCGCCCAATTCAAAAGTTTCGTCCGCGCCGATGTGGAAAAAACGCGACGGAAAAATTCCGTCAATTTCCTTGTATAAATCGGCGACGAAATTAAACGAATCTTCCTCCTGCGGCGTGAGAACATCGCCGTAAGGAATTTCCGCCAGTCTGTTGTATTTTTCAAATTTCAGAACTTTGTGCAGATGCCCGAAAGTCTGCTGCTGCGGCACGATTTCGACGTGGTATTTCTTGCCGTATGCGACGATTTCTTTGAGTTCGTCAGCCGAAAAACTTCCGTCTTCCGGCGCGTAGAGCGGATGTGAACGGCTGGCGAAAGTGTGTTCCATATAGAGCGAGTGCATATTCATTTTGAAATATGCAAACGTGCGGATTTGCCGTTTGACGTAATCAAGCGTCGGAACTAATCCGCGCGAAACGTCGTCGGAAAACGCCCGGTAACGCATTGCCGGAAAATCCACGATCCGCGCGCCTTGAATGTATGCGCTTTGCCCTTCGCCGCGCACGAGTTGCTTTAAGGTTTGCAAGCCGTAAAAGGTTCCGGCTTCGCTTTTGCCGCCGACGATTATTCGGTTCGCCGTCACGATTAAAGCGTAACCTTCGTCATTCAGATTCGCCGGAATTTCCAAATTCGCCGATTGAAAAGCCGTTTTTATTCGCGCGTCGCCGAGTGTGCCGACGAGAATCTTTCCGCCGCCGATTGATAGTCGGGCGTTCGCCGTCGCCCGCGCATCTTCGATAAAATCCTGCACGGCAAATCGGTCATTTTCGTTGCGCGTATTTGCCAGACTGATTTTCGCCGCGTTTTTCAGCGAGAAATTTTCGCCACTCGCTTCCATTTGTCGCGGTTCGGGAATAATTTGCAGCGGGGCGGCTTGAGCGCGCGCGGAAGATACGGCGGATAAAATCACGCACAGCAAAACGATTTGAGGGAAAAAGAGATTCATTCTTTTTCTGGAACAACGAATTTTTGAAATTTATAAAAATGAAGTGGACTAGACCACTTAAGCGTAACGTCACTTTAATAATAAAAAGCCGCGTCTGTCAACCGCCTGTTAAGACAAAGTTAATTTTTTGAGAGATTCGCTTAAAAATCACGAGCGGACGCTCAGAAACCGTCGCGCCGAAAGCGATCTGCCAAAGCCGCCAGCAGAATAACCACGCCCAAAACGATTTTTTGCGTGTAAGGATCAACGCTTGCGAGATTCAAACCGTTATTCAAAACACCGATAAAAATCGCGCCGAACAGCGTCGAGATGACGCTGCCGCGCCCACCGCTCAACGAAGTTCCGCCGACCACCACCGCCGCAATCACGTCTAATTCATACTGCAAACCCGAATTCGGCACACCCGCGCCGAGTCTCGAAGCCAACACGACGGCGGCAAGTCCGATTAAAAAACCATTGAACAGATAAACCCAGAACGTCACGCTTTTGACATTGATGCCCGCCAAAAACGCCGCTTCACGATTGCCGCCGACAGCATAAACGTATCGCCCGAACGTCATTCGCTGGAGAACGAACCAGCCGGCGGCGAAACTGGCGAGCATCAATAAAACCGACAGCGGAATGCCGAAGACGGAGGCTTTGCCAAACCAGACAAAATTTTCCGGCAGATTTCCGACCGAGCGACCTTCCGACAAAATAAACGCCAAACCGCGAGCGACGGTCAGCAGAGCTAACGTCACGATAAACGGCGGAACTTTGCAGTAGGCGATCACCACGCCGTTAAACGCGCCGCCGAACAGCCCGACCGCGATTGCCGCCGCGAATCCGAGCCAGACGAATTCGGTTTCTTTCGTGACGAGCGCGGCGACCACGCCGCCGAGCGCGACGATTGAGCCGATTGATAAATCAATTCCGCCCGTCAAAATTACAAACGTCATTCCGACTGCTAAAACTCCGATGACCGCGATTGAAAGCGCGACGTTCACCAGATTTTCAAACGAAAAAAACTGCGGCGCGAGCCAGGCAAAAATCATTGACTCAAGCAGAATCGCCAAAACAATAATGTAACCGGAGATTTTACGCCACATAACCAAATTAGAATTACGAATTACGAACGTCGGATTACTTCTTCAATTCGTAATTCGTAATTGTTTTCATTTCGCCGAGTTCGCGTCAACGATTTTGACTGGCGCGGTGACTTGGGCGGCGACTGCTTCACCTTTGAGATGTTTGGCAATCGCTTCGACGGTTTTGGCTCCGATGTCGCGCGGTTGTTGGGCGACATCGGCTTTCAACGCCGTGCCTTTTCGGATTTTCTCGACGGCTTCGGGCGCGGCATCGTAGCCGACGATGATTAAATCGTTTTTCCCGCGTGTTTCTGCCGCCGACAACGCGCCGAGCGCGGTTTCGTCATTGATGCAAAATATCGCTTTCAAATCGGGGTTTCCCTGAAGTAAATCGTCCGCCGCCTTCAACGCGCGGTCGCGCACACCGCCGCCGTTGAGCGTCGGAATAACGGTGATTTGCGGATAATTTGCCAACGCTTCTTTAAATCCTGTTTCGCGGTCAACCACCGATTGCACTTCGGGCTGTCCGATAATTCCGACTTTCCCCGCGCCGCCGATTGCTTTGGCGATATATTCCGCCGCAAGTCGCCCGCCAGCCGTGTTGTCTGAAGCGATGTGCGAGACGACTTTTCCGCCGCCCGCCGCAATATCCGCCGTAAAAACGGGAATGTTCGCGGCGTTGGCGCGCTCGATGGCGGGCGCGATGCCTTTCGTATCGGTCGGGCAAACGATAATCGCGTCAACCTTCTGGACGATAAAATTGTCAATCTGCGATTGCTGGCGCGACAAATCTTTATCGCCCGATTGAATTATCAACTCGAAGCCGTTTTTCGCGGCGTTTTCCTGCAAGCCCGCTTCAAGCTCGCGGTAAAAATCGTCTTCTCTGGTTAAAAGCGTCACGCCGATTTTCTTTTTCGCCGTCGCGCCGCCGCCCGCGCCGTTTGACGAATCTCTCGCCGCGTTTTGACTGCACGCAATTTGGAAAACGAGTAAGAAACTCAAAATTATTAAACTAAAAAGTTTTCGCATTTAATTATTCACCTGCCGTTTATAGTCTGAATGTCGTTTGATTTTTCGCATCAATTAAAATTGATTTCAACTGCCAAAGATAAACTTCAAAATCTGTTTGTAATTTGATTTTGCGGGGATTCACTAAAAAAGTTTATTTGACACCGATTCAAATAAATTGTTAAATCTGACTGGTCTAGTCCACTGTATCCGAAAAAAACGATGCCGACAACTCTGCTGCGAAAAAGCGCGACTCCGCTGCACACGCAAATCACCGAAACTCTGCGTCTGCAAATTCAATCCGCCGAATTGAAGGCAGGCGAAAATTTTCCGTCCGAACGCGAATTAGCCGAGCGTTACGGCGTGAGCCGGATGACGGTCCGGCAAGCGTTGCGAAATCTGCGGCGGGAAAATTTGATTTATCACGAGCGCGGCGTGGGAACTTTTGTTTCCAGCCGGAAAATTGATGTCCACACCAGAAATTTAAACGGCTTTTCCGAAGAAATGATTTCGCTCGGACTTGTTCCGAGTTCGCGCGTTCTGCAGTTAATACGCGAGTCAGCCGAGGAAAACATCGCCGCCGATTTAAACCTGGAAACCGGCGCGGAAGTTTTTCACCTCGAACGCTTGCGGCTCGCCGGCGGCGAACCGATGGCTTTCGAGTCAACTTACCTGCCGTCCGCGCTCTGTCCCGAACTCGATAAAATCAATTTGACAAAAAATTCGCTCTATAAAGTTTTGGTGGAAAATTACAATTTACAGATGCACCACGCGGCGGAGAGTTTGGAGGCGGCGGCGGCAAGCCGTTTCACAGCGCAGCAACTCGGCATCAAAACCGGCTCGCCCGTTCTTGTCGTGCATCGCGTCGTCTTCACCGAATCGAATCAGCCAATGGAGACGGCGCGCACGACTTACCGCGCCGACCGTTACCGAGCGACGTTTTATTTGTCGAAGAACGCTTTATGAAGTGAGAAGTGAGAAATGAGAAGTGAGAAGTCAGTCATTAATTGTCGGATGCGAAATAAAATCCTCCGCGTCGCCGCGTCTCCGTGTCGCCGCGTCTTTCTTTTTCTGCTCGTCGCTCACTGTTCGCTGCTTACCATCGCGGCGCAGAACGATTTAAAAAAAATCGCCGACGGCGGCTTCGTTTCAAACTGGCTGATTTCAAACCGGTTTCCGGCGGAGATTGACGCGGGCGCGTGGGAAAATTTCAATCGTTTCAACATCGAAACTTTGCCGCAGAAAGATTGGCTCGCGCCGTTCGGCGGCGTTCAAAGAATAAAGCCGCAAATCGGAACCGAAAAAGCCGATTTTAAAGTTGACGGTCGAACAAATCCCGAAGAAAAAATCGAACCTGCAAACACTCCGTTGCCGGAAATCGGCGCGGCTTCCAACGTAAAAATTTTGCCGGACGCGACGGAAATCAATTGGCGCGAAATCAAATCGGAAAGCCCGAACATTGATTTTTTCAATTTAAACGGCGGCAAAAATATAGGCACGGCTTACGCGGCGAGTTATATTAACTCTGACAAAGCTGAAAATCGTTTTATCGAAACCGACGGCTTTCTCGGCTCAATCTGGCTCAACGGCGAAAAGATTTACGACGGATTTGTTCTGAACGCGCCGCGAAAAGCGACGGCAAAATTTCGCCAGGGCGCGAATCTTCTGATCGTTCGTTCAACCGGAATTTCCGGCGATTACTGGCGCAAAAACGGCGGATTTTCGGCGTCGATTCGCTTTTGGAATGATGAGAAGAGTTTAAACGACTCGCTCGAAACCGTTTCAAAAAATCCGGCGAACGGCACGATTTTTTATCTCGAAGGCTTTCACGTTGACCCGGTTTACCTGCAAGACCAGCGCGGGTATTCGCGCATTACGCTGTCAAATACCAACCAATACGTCAACTCGCTTCGCGCCGACCCGCGTTACGGCGTTTTTTTATCGGAGATAGATTATTTGAAACCGTATCTCGACACGCACCCGGAAGACCGCGAGTTTTTGCGGCAAACCGTCAAAGACGGACGAGTCGGGACGGGCGGCGCGTATAATCAGTTTAACGAATTGACTGTCGGCGGCGAGACGATTATCCGCAACATTCTTTACGGACAAGCGATGCACGAAGCGATGCTCGGTCGCCGCGCCAAATCCTTATCGCTCTGGGACGTTTTCGGACACGCGCCGCAAATTTCACAAATTGCCAGAAAATCAGGTTTCAACGGAATTGCCTGGTCGAAAAAAATCAGCGGCTTCGAGCCGTTCTTCTACGATTACGCGCTTGACGCATCGCGCCTTTTGCATCGCCGCGTTGATTACGCTTATTCGTTTTCCGGTTTCGGAAGCGGCAAAAATTACACGCTCGACAATTTCAGAGCGACGACGGAACGCAAATTCGCCGAAACGCAAACCTTCGGGTCAAAGGTTGATTTGCGAATCAACGCCGCCGATTTTACGCCGCCGTGGACGAATCTGGCGGGAAACGTCGGCAAATTAGAATCGAACAAACCGCAGATTCGCGTGACCGGACAAGCACAGGATTTGTATTTCGACGCGCTCGACGAAGAAATAAAATCCGGCAAAATAAAACCGCCGATTACTTCACGCGACAAATTGTTTTTCCACGTCGGCGTGATGGCGGCGCGTTCCGATTTAAAGGTCGCCCATCGTCTCACTGAAAATATAACGCTGACGGCGGAAAAATTCGGCGCGATTGCTTACCTGCGCGGCGCGAAATATCCCGATCTGGCATTAGATAAAGCGTGGCGGCAAATCTTTTTCGGCTCGCACCACGACGCGATTACCGGAACGCCGTCCGATTCGGCATTTTTAGATTTGGTTCACGGCTACCGCGAAGCATTTGAATTATCGAAAGACGCGCTCGACGATTCGCTCAATTTTATTGCAAAACAAATAAATACAAGTTCAAAATTCAAAATTCAAAATTCAAAATTCCAGATTATTCCGATTGTCGTCTTTAATCCAATGAGTTGGAACCGAAGCGACATCGCTAGATTAAAAGTTAAAATTTCCGCGCCAATTTCTAACTTTCAAATTCGAGATGAAAAGGGCGAATTTGTTCAGCCGCGCATTCTGAAATCGAACGGAACGGAAACGGAAATCGAGTTTGTCGCCAGAGATGTTCCATCGCTCGGCTACAAAACTTTTTACGTCGAACCGCTCGAAGATCGCCGCGTGACGATGGACAAAAGTTACCCGGAATTTTTGGAAAACGAATTTTATCGAATAAAAATTGACGTTGAAAAAGGCGGCGCGATTTCGAGCATTTTCGACAAACAGGCGAACCGCGAAATCGTCAGCACGAAGAACAATCGTTTCGCCAACGAAATTGCCGTTTTGCAGGAAGAACTGACCAAGAAGAATGTTATTTACCCGGCTTGGGAGTTTTGGACGACAGGTGGGAAAAGTTTTTCCAGCGAAACTAAAGCGACTTTTGGTTACGAGCGAAACGGCGAAACGCAAACGTATAAAATCAGCGGAACATTGCCGAATCAAACAGCATATATTCAGACAATTTCACTGCATAAAAACATCAAGCGCATTGATTTTAAAACCGAACTCGTAGATTACACGGGCAAAGACGAACTTTTCGTCGTCAATTTTCCGCTCAATTTAACCGGCGGCGCATTGGTTACTGAAGACCGTTTCGGAACGGTCGTTCGCAACAACAGCAAAGGTTTTCTCGATTTCAAAACGAACACGGACAAACTCGTTTCCGGCGCGCCGGTTTATGCCGTGAATAATTGGGCGGAATACGGCTCAGTGCTTAAGCTGAATTTTGTTGGCGCGGGCGGAAAATCAATTTCATCCGTTCCGTTTAAGCCGACCGCCTTGGTGCGACCGCACGGCGAGATTTACGAAAACGTGACCGAAACGATTGTTTCAAATTTTATTAAACGCGGCGTTTCGGTTACGCCTTTTTACGACGATAACGATGAGGCGCGGCGCAAAAATCTGACGATTGAAGATTCGACGATGCCGAAAAAACTCAACGACGACATCGCGTATCACGGTTTTAGAATCGCGCTCGGAGGCGAGAAGGAAAATGTTTATTCGGCAAAATTGCTCAAACAAGTTTCCGCCGAAACGCGCAGTAGATACGAAGGAAGATTACAGCGCGACGGTTACGCATATTTGTTTATTTACGACAAAGAAATTCCCGAAGGCTGGCAAACCGTTCCGACGCTTTTGATTGCGGGAAATCTGGAAAAAGCGATTGAGCGAATCACCGTTTCAATTCGTCAAGGTTCAACCAGCGGTCAGCCGAGCAGACCTGAAAGCACCAGACTTGAAAAAGAATACAATTACGGCGAATTAAATACTTTTGAAATAACTTTGCCGTTTGAAAGTTTTGCGGCGGAAACGAATCCGGCGAAAGATTTGCCGCAAGTTCCCGATTACGGCGTGGCTTTGATAAACAACGGAACGCCCGCCGTTTCTTTGGAAAATCCCGACACGCTGACTTTGTTTCTGACGCATACGGCGATTTTTCCGGGCGTGAATCTGCTGTTCGACTTTGTGCCGGAAAATAAAACGCACGTTTTTAATTACGCGCTTTATCCGCACGCCGGAA
>Ga0136611_10001443_pt1 | contig 16512 bp, 13 predicted proteins | sample AntDrymUQ2232306_2_FD_106645 | JGI IMG/M metagenome (GOLD analysis project Ga0136611, IMG submission 106645) | Polar desert sand microbial communities from Dry Valleys, Antarctica - metaG UQ223 (23.06) | ecosystem: Environmental > Terrestrial > Soil > Desert | place: Antarctica: Dry Valley...
ATGCCCGCGTTGAGCAGGACGACGTCGAGACCGCCGTGCTCGGCCTCCGCGTGGGCGACGGCCCGCTCGTTGTCGGCCGGGTCCCGCACGTCGCAGCGGACGGCGGTGCCGCCCACCTCGGCGGCGAGCTCCTGCGCCGCGTCGAGGTCGAGGTCGGCCACCACGACACGGGCGCCGCCGGCGGCGAGCTGGCGCACCGCTGCCGCTCCGATGCCGCTGGCGCCTCCGGTGACGAGGGCGACGGCGCCCTCCAGCTCGGGGAGCACCGCGCTACCGGTGGACGGTCGTGCCGCCGTCGACCACGAGGGTCTCGCCGGTGATCCACGACGCGTCGTCGGACAGGAGGAAGGCCGCAGCCTTGGCGGTGTCCTCCGGCGTGCCGAGCCGGCCCATCGGGTAGCTCTTCGCGACCTCGTCCTCGCGCCCCTCGTACAGCGCCTGGGCGAACCTCGTCTTGACGACAGCGGGTGCGATGGCGTTGACCCGGACCGTCGGGCCCATCTCCGACCCGAGCTGGCGCACGAGGTGGATGACCGCCGCCTTGCTGGCGTTGTAGGCGCCGATCGGGGCGCCGCTGCGCAGCCCGCCGACCGAGGCGACGACGAGGACGCTGCCGCCGTGCTCCTGCATCGACTGGCGCCAGGCCTGCTGCACCCAGGCCAGGACGGACGTCACGTTGACCTCGAAGACCTTGCGCACCGCCCCGAGGTCGGCGTCGACAAGCGGGCCGTACTGCGGATTGACGGCCGCGTTGGCCACGAGGACGTCGAGCCGGCCGAAGCGCTCGACGGCCTGGCCGACCGCGTCGGCGATGTGCGCCTCGTCGTCGGCGCTGCCGCGGACGGCGAGGGCCCGCCCGGTTCCGTCCGGGTCGAGGGCGCTCACCGCGGCCTCGAGCTCCTCGGGCTTGCGGGCCGTGATGACGACGTTGGCGCCGCGGGCGACCAGCTCCTCGGCGATCCCCAGGCCGATCCCGCGGGTGCCCCCGGTGACGAGCGCGGTGCGTCCGGCGAAGTCCTGCTGCATGCGGTGCTCCTAGGTGTGGGCCTGACCCCGGGTCAAGCAGTGCGTCGTCGCACCCTGCCAGTCGTGCCCGGCGCGACCGGCATCGGCCCTGCTCCTCGCGTTCAGGAGCGGCGGGCGCCGTGCAGCTGGAGCGCCAGGTGCACCTGGAGCGCGCCGTCGCCGGACCGCCAGCCCTCCCCGAGCAGCTGGGTGACCCGCTCCAGCCGCTGGTACAGGGTGTTGACGTGCACGAACAGGTCCTGGGCGGTGCGCGTCAGGCTGCCACCGGAGCCGTAGTAGGCGAGCAGCGTGCGGGCCAGCTCGCTGCCGCGCTCGCGGTCGTAGTCGAGCAGGGCGCCCACCGTGCGGGTCACGAAGCGGTCGACCTCGTCCTGGCCCGAGCCGCTCAGGAGCAGCCCGTAGACGCCGAGCTCGTCGCGTCCTGCCGCCTCACCGGCCCGGCCGAGCGACACGAGCACGTCGCAGCAGCGGCAGGCCTCGCGGTAGAGGTCCGCCAGCTCCACCGCGCCGGTGCCGGGGCCGGAGGCGCCCACGGTCGCGGGCGGGTCGACCGACTCCCGGAGCCGCGCGGCGACCTGGGCCGCGACCGCTGAGGCGGCGGTGGCGGAGCCGGCCCCGTCGTCGGTCGGGACGAGCAGCACCAGGTCGCCGCGGTGCTGGCCGCCCATGCCGTCGGGCCCGTGGGCGTCGCGGGTGGCTCGCCACAGCGCGGCCGACCGGGCTCCGTCCTGCACCCGCGCCACCACCACGACGTACGGACGGGTGAGGTCGAGCCCGAGGTGGGCCGCCCGGCGCTCGAGGTCGGCGGCCTGCCGCTGCGGCACGGCGAACAGGTCGTCGAAGAGCTCGCCGCGCACCCGGTGCTCGGCCTGGGCGATCGAGCGCTCCTGGAGCAGCAGGAGGGCGACGACCACGGCCGCGCGCTCGAGGGTGCGCACCCCGAGCTCGTCCAGCGAGGGCCCGACGGAGATCACGGCACCGAGGGTCTCCGCCCCGGCGAACACCGGCACGACCATGGCGGGCGAGCCGCCCCGGCGCGAGGGCGTGGGACGCCGGCCCCGCACGGTGGGCAGCGCCGTGGCCGCCAGGGCCTCCGCACCCTCGACCGGGGGGCCGCCCGCCGCGAGCAGCCGGCCGTCGGCGTCGACGACGAGCAGCGAGCCGCCCAGCACCTCGAGCACTGCCGCCGCGACCTCCGGCAGGCCGCCGCCGGCGAGCATCACGGCCGACAGCCGCTCGTGCTCGGCGGCGGTGCGCTCGACGACGCTGCTGTGCTCCTGCAGCAGACCGCTGGCGCGCTGGAGGTCGGCGAGCGCGGTCGTGAGCTCCTCGAACAGGGAGGCGTTCTCGATCGCGATGGCCGCGTGGTCGGCCAGTGACAGCAGCAGCGCCACCTCGTCCGGGTCGAACGGGCGCTCCCTGCGGTTGGCCGCGTAGAGCACCCCGATCACCTTGTCCCCGAGGCGGAGCGGCACACCGAGGATGGCGACGAGCCCCTCGCCCGAGACGGTGTCGTCGATGGTGTGCACGAAGCGCGCGTCGGCGCGGTAGTCGGCCGTGGCGTACGGCGTGCACGTCGCCGCCACGAGCCCACCGAGCCCGGCACCGAGCGGCAGCAGCACCTGCTTGAAGGCGTCGGTGCGGATGCCCTCCGTGACCCGCATGTACGTCGCGGACCGCTCCGTGTCCGTCAGCGTCAGGTAGGCCACGTCCGTCCCGAGCAGGTCGCGCGCCCGTCGGACGATCGCCTGCAGCACCTGCTCCAGGTCGTGCAGCGACGACAGGTCGCTCGCGCTGGCGTACAGGGCGGCGAGCTGCTCCTCCCGCCGGCGCTGCTCGTCGAGGCGTGCGCGGACCTGGAGGGAGGAGGTGAGCGCCGAGTGCAACCGCTCCTGCTGGGCAGGGGTGCAGCAGTCGAAGACGCGGGTCAGCTCGGCGGCCGGCGCCTCGCGGGCCAGCAGGAGCAGCAGCGCCGCAGCCGGATCGACGGCCTCGGCCAGCGCGTCCTGCGCCGCCGCCGGAGGAGCGGCGTCGAGGGGATCCGGGAGCGGCTCGCCCCGCCGCGGCTCGCCCCTCACGCGCGGCGAGGGGGGAAGGGTGGGTGTGCCCGCAGCATGGAGCATTCCTACACCGGCCGGGCCGGCGTCGGACCTGGTCGGCGCCGGGTCACCGGGCACTCCACCCGCCGTCGAGCACAAACGACGACCCGTTGGCGTACGACGCCGCCTCGGAGCAGAGGAAGGCGGCGAGCTCGGCCACCTCGGCCGGCTCGATGAGCCGCTTCACGGCCGAGTGGTCCAGCATCACGGTGTCGATCACCTCCGCCTCGGGCACGTGGTGGGCCTTCGCCTGCGCGGCGATCTGCCCCTCCACCAGCGGGGTGCGCACGTACCCCGGGCACACCGTGTTGGAGGTGACACCGCGGCCGCCGCCCTCGAGGGCGAGGACCTTGGACAGGCCCTCCAGGCCGTGCTTGGCCGACACGTACGCCGACTTGGACGGCGACGCGCGCAGGCCGTGCACCGAGGAGACGTGCACCAGGCGACCCCAGCCCTGCTCGTACATGTGCGGCAGCACGGCACGAGCCAGCTCGAAGGGCGCCTGGAGCATCACCTGCAGGATCAGGGCGAAGCGCTCGGGCGGGAAGTCCTCCACGGCCGCCACGTGCTGCAGGCCGGCGTTGTTGACCAGCACGTCCACCTCCGCCACCGGACCGCCCGGAGCGCAGAGCGCCGCCAGCGCGTCCCGGTCGGCGAGGTCGCAGACGAGCGGCTGGCCGCCGACCGCGTCGGCGACCCGCTCGGCGGCCGCGCCGTCGCGGTCGAGGACGAGGACCTCGCCGCCGGCTGCCGCCAGGCGCTGGGCGCACGCCTGCCCGATGCCGCTTCCCGCGCCCGTGACGAGCACCCGGCGGCCGGAGAGGTCCAGCGCGCCCGCGGGTCGGTCTGCTGTCATGGGTCTCCTCGGTCGGCGTCGGGCGCATTCTGCGAGCCACCTCACTCCTGGACCTACGGGGAGAACCTCCACTGCCGCAGGGCGGGGGTGGAGAGGTCGTCCGTCCAGCGCTGCCGGAGCGCACGGCCGGCCGGAGCACAGTCCCGTCGGGGGTGCGTCACGGTCTGGTGTGCGTTTGTGTCACCGCCTAGTCAGAGAGGCGTGCGAAGTGCACAGTGACCGACGTCACGGGGCGTGGTTCAGTCCCCGGCGTCACGAGATCAGAAGGAGGGGACCGGGTGCTCGAGGTCGACGACCTGAGGGTCACGTACGGCGGCGCTGTCCAGGCGGTGCGCGGCGTCACCCTGCGCGTGCCGGACGGAAAGGTCGTGGCGGTGCTGGGCAGCAACGGCGCGGGCAAGACGACGCTGCTGCGAACCATCTCCAACACGCTCAAGCTGCACAAGGGCAAGATCGAGAGCGGCACGATCCGCTTCGACGGGGGCTCCCTGTCGGGCCGCGACGCCTCCGCCATCGTGGCCGCGGGAGTGGTGCAGGTCCCCGAGGGCCGGCGCATCTTCAGCCGGCTCACGGTCGAGGAGAACCTGCGCGCCGGTGGCATGGGCAGCCGCGACAAGGCCGCGAAGGTCGAGGCGCAGAAGCGGGTCTTCGACCTGTTCCCGGTGCTGCACGAGCGGCGCACCCAGCGCGGCGGTCTGCTCTCGGGCGGTGAGCAGCAGATGCTCGCCATCGGCCGGGCGCTCATGGCCGGACCCAAGCTGCTGCTGCTGGACGAGCCCTCCCTCGGTCTGGCACCCCGCATCATCGGTCAGATCGGCGAGATCATCCGCGAGATCAACGCGCAGGGCACCTCGGTCCTGCTGGTCGAGCAGAACGCCACGATGGCGCTTCGGGTCGCCGACACCGCGTACGTCCTCGACGTCGGCAAGGTCTCCCTGGAGGGGCCGTCCGCCGAGCTCGCGGCGACCGACGCGGTGCAGCGGCTCTACCTCGGGCACGGCGCCGGCGAGCAGTCGCAGGTGCAGGCGGCCGCTGCCCGGACCACCAAGACGCTCTCGCGGTGGATGGCATGAGCGTCCAGGTCGACACCGCCGGCAGCGCGAGCGCTGCGGAGCGGGGGATCCCGCCGCTCGAGGTGCGGGAGGTGACGGTCCGGTTCGGCGCTCTCGCCGCCCTCAACGACGTCTCGTTCACCGTCGCCCCGGGCACGGTGCACGCCATCATCGGGCCGAACGGCGCCGGCAAGTCGACGCTGTTCAACGTCATGTCCGGCGTCTACCGGGCCACCGAGGGCCAGATCGTGTTCGGTGACCACGTCCTGACCGACATGCGGCCCCACCAGATCGCGAAGCTGCGGGTCGCTCGTGCCTTCCAGAACATCGCGCTGTCGGGCACCCAGTCCGTCGGCGAGAACCTCATGCTCGGGCGGCACCACCTGACCAAGGCGGGTTTCCTCGCGGCCGGGCTGCGGCTGCCACGTGCCACGAGGGAGGCCGAGGTGCACGGCCGCCGGGTGCGCGAGATTGCCGAGTTCCTCGAGCTGGGGGACAAGTTCGACATCCCGGTCGGCGTGCTGTCGTACGGCGACCAGAAGCGCGTCGAGGTCGCCCGGGCGCTGTGCACCGAGCCCGACCTGCTGCTCCTCGACGAGCCGGTCGCCGGCATGAACGCCCAGGAGACCAGCCGCATGGCGGAGGCCGTGCTCGAGATCCGCGACGCGCTGGGCATCTCCATCGTGCTCGTCGAACACGACATGGGCATGGTCATGGGGATCGCCGACCGCGTCACGGTGCTCGACTTCGGCCGGCTCATCGCCGACGGGACGCCCGCTGAGGTCCAGGCCGACCCGGAGGTCATCCGGGCCTACCTGGGCTCCGGTGACGACGAGCCGGACCTCCAGGAAGCGCCCACCGCCCACGGGACGACGACGGACGGGGACCCCGAGGCATGAACACCTTCCTGACGCTGCTGCTCAACGGGATCTCGCTGGGGGCGATCTACGCCCTCATCGCCCTCGGCTTCACGGTCATCTTCAAGGCGAGCGAGGTGGTGAGCTTCATGCAGGGCTCGCTGCTGCTGTTCGGCGCCTACACGATCGCGCGGCTCAACGCCTCGATGGGGTTCCTGCCGGCGCTGGTGATCGGCGTGCTCGCCACGGCAGCCGTCGGCCTGCTCGTGGAGCGGCTGCTCATCGACCGGCTGCGCGGCACGGCGGTGATCACGCTGGCCATCATGACGATCGGCGTCGACATCATCCTGCTGACCGAGCTGACCCGCCGGATCGGCTCCGACATCCTCAACGTCGGTCACCCGTGGGGCGGGGAGTTCGTCCAGATCGGCGGGGTCGGCATCACCCAGAACCGCCTGTACGCCATGCTCGTCGCCGCCGTGCTCGTCTCCGCGTTCTTCGCCGCCTTCAAGTTCAGCAGCTGGGGCGTGGCGATGCGCGCCAGCGCCGAGGACGGCGAGACCGCAGCCCTGATGGGGATCAAGCGCGGGCGCGTCTCGGCCGTCGCCTGGATCATCGGCGCCGGGCTCGCTGCGGTGGCCGGGCTGTTCCTCGTCGGGTCACCGACCCCTGGCGTCGCACCGGGTGTCCACGCGGTCGCCCTCCGAGCCTTCCCCGCCGCCATCCTCGGCGGCCTCGACTCGACCGGCGGCGCCATCGTGGGCGGCATGATCATCGGTATCGCCGAGGCGATGGCCGCCGGCTACCAGGACCAGCTGCTGTTCCTCGGCCGCGGCTTCGGCGACGTCGTCCCGTACGTCGTCATGATCCTCGTCCTGCTCGTCCGCCCGTCCGGGCTCTTCGGGACGAAGGAGCTCACCCGTGTCTGACACCCGCACCGCTGATCCCGTCCAGAGCACCACCGCGTCGGCCGCCGCTTCTCCCGCGTGGCGCCGGCTCGTCACCCTGCGCAACGGGTTGCTCCTGGTCGCCCTGGTGCTGCTGCTCATCGCACCGCTGTTCGTCGAGGAGTTCTGGCTGCGCTCCGGGTTTGCCGCGATGGGCGCGATCATCGGCGCCATCGGCCTCAACCTGCTGGTCGGCACCACCGGCCAGCTGTCGCTGGCGCACGCCTTCTTCCTGGCCGTCGGCGCCCTCACCTACGTCTACGTGTCCGGGGAGCCGGGCGGTGGCGTCACGGCGTACGGCGGTCTGGGCCTGCCCCCCATCATCGGGATGATCCTCGGCGTCCTGCTCGCAGGCGTCGCGGGACTGCTGTTCTCGCCGGTCGCGGCGCGACTGCGAGGCATCTACCTCGGTGTCGCCTCGCTGGGCCTCGTCTTCATCGGGCAGCACGTGCTCAACACCTGGACCTCCGTCACCGGGGGCTTCAACGGCCGTGGCACGCCGAACTTCTCGCTGTTCGGCTTCGAGTTCAGCGGTGAGAACCCCGACCTCTACGTCCTCAACGTCCCCTTCGACGCGGCGGAGCGGCTCTGGTACCTCGGACTGGTCCTCGCGGTCGCGGCCTACGTCTTCGCCAAGAACCTGCTCCGCAGCCGGCCGGGACGGGCGCTGCAGACGCTGCGCGACAGCGAAGTGGCCGCGTCGGTCATGGGGGTCGACGTCCAGCGCTACAAGGCGCGGGTCTTCCTCGTGTCCTCCATGTACGCCGGGCTCGCCGGCGTCCTCTACGCCCTGTCGATCGGCAGCGTGGCCCCGGAGTCCTTCGCGCTCGACCTGTCGGTGCTCTACCTGGCGATGATCGTGCTCGGCGGGCTCGGCTCGGTCGGCGGCGCCGCCGTGGGTGCGGTGTTCGTGACGGCCCTGCCGCTCGCCTTCCAGGAGTACGCCGGCTCGCTCCCGCTGGTCTCCGAGCCCGGACAGGGCGGGGTCAGCGCCGGACAGGCGGCCCGCATGCTCTTCGGCCTCGCGATCATCCTCATCGTGATGTTCGAGCCAGCCGGCCTGGCCGGTATCGCGCAACGCTTCCGGCGCCGCCGCGGCATGCCGGACGAACCCTCCGTCCCACCCGAAGGATCCTCACCGCTCACCACACCAGCACAAGGGAGCACCACATGAAGCTCGGCTCGCGCACGAGCGTCCTGCTCGCCGCCTCGGTCCTCGCGGCCGCCACAGGCTGCAGCACGAAGGCGCAGGACACCGACGACACGGCCACGACCGGCGAGGGCGAGGTGAAGGTGGGTCGGGGCATCGAGGGCGACACCATCAAGCTCGGCGTGCTCACCGACCTCACCGCCGTTTTCGCGGCCCTTGGGTCCGACATGACCAACTCGCACACCCTGTACTGGGAGCAGCGCAACGCCGGCGAGAAGATCTGCGACAAGTACACCGTCGAGCTCGACGTCAAGGACACGGGCTACGTGCCCCAGCAGGGCGTGCAGTTCTACAGCGGCATGAAGGACGACGTCCTCGCCATGCAGCAGACGATCGGCTCGCCGATCAACGCGGCGCTGTCCGAGGCCTACAAGGCCGACAACATCGTCAACATCCCGCCGGCGTGGGCGCGCAGCCTCACCGACCTGCCGGGAACGGCGACCCCGGGCGCCACCTACGACGTCGAGATGGCCAACGTCATGGGCTACGCGCTCGAGGAGGGGCTGATCAAGGACGGCGACAAGATCGGCCACATCTACTTCGAGGGCGAGTACGGCGCCGGTGGTCTCGAGGGCTCGAAGTACATGGCCGGCAAGCACGACTTCGAGATCGTGGAAGCGAAGATCAAGTCCACGGACACCGACATGAGCGCCATCATCACGCAGATGAAGGCGGCCGGCGTGAAGGCCATCGCCCTCACGGTGGCCCCGGGGCAGACCGCCTCCGCGGTCGGCGTCGCCGCCTCGCAGGGTCTCGATGTGCCCTTCCTCGGCAACAACCCGGTCTTCGCCCCCGGTCTGCTCGCGGGCCCGGCGGCCGGTCCGCTGAAGGAGAAGCTCTACATCGCCTCGCCGGTCAACACGATCGACAAGCACCCGGAGCTGCTCGAGTCGTTCAAGAAGAAGTACCCGGACGTCACGATCAGCAACGGCATCGTGCTGGGCACAGGCATGTCCGAGATCATGGCGCAGATCCTCGAGAAGGGCTGCGAGGAAGGTGACCTCACTCCCGAGGGCCTGATCGCGGCGAAGCAGTCGCTGACCGACGTGGACACCGGTGGCCTCATCACGCCGCTCGACTTCTCCGAGATCGGCGCGAGCCCCAGCCTGGAGAACTTCATCCTCCAGCCGGCTGACGTCGTCGGTGGTGTGAAGGCGCTCACCGACGCCGTGCAGGGCGCTGACGTCGAGGGCCTCACCACAGGCTGATCGACCCCGTACGCGAGCGGCGCTCCTCCTCACCGGAGGGGCGCCGCTCGTACGTCCAGGCTCGTAGGGCTGACCCGTCCCGGCTGACCCGGAGCGCTACAGCCCGATCACGTCGGCGAGCCGGGACCGCTGCGCCGCCGGCGTGCCCAGCAGCGCGCTGTCGGCCCAGGCCCGGCGGAACAGCAGGTGGGCGTCCTGCTCCCAGGTGAACCCGATGCCGCCCAGGATCTGTATCGTCCAGCCGGCTGCGAAGGTGAACGCCTCGGCGGCCTCCGCCTTGGCGAGCGGCGCCACGGAGGCGAGTTCGGGGCTCCCCTGGTCGGCGACGAAGACGGCGTACTGCGCCGCGGCGCGGGCGCCGTCGAGGGCGACCACCATCTCCGAGCAGCGGTGCTTGACCGCCTGGAAGGAGCCGATCGGGCGGTTGAACTGGTGGCGGTCCTTGGCGTAGGCGACGGCCATGTCGAGGCAGGCCGACGTACCGCCGATCATCTCGGCGGCCAGCAGGGCGCACTGCAGGTCCACGAGTCCGGTGAGGTCGCCGGCCTCGCCGAGCGGCACGGCGGGAGTCGCGTCGAGCCGCACCTCGGCGACCGGACGGGTGAGGTCGAGGGCGGCCTGTCGGGTGCGGGTCAGGCCCGGGGCGTCCGCCCGCACGACGTAGAGCCGAGCCGGCGCGGCCTCGGCACCCGCTGCGCTCACGATCAGCACGTCAGCGGTGTGGCCGTGCTCCACCAGCGTCTTGGTGCCGGTGAGGGTGACCTCGTCGCCGCGCGAGAGCGCCGTCGTCTGCAACCCGGTGGTGCCGGTCGGGCTGGCGACCTCCGCCATGGCGAGCGTCGCGACGGTGTCACCCGACGCGATGCCCGGGAGCAGGTCGGCCTGGACGGCGGCGTCGCCGTGTCGCAGGACGGCCAGCGAGGCCATGAGGCACGCGGCGTACGGCGAGCTGGTCAGCAGCCGGCCGGTCTCCTCGAGGACGATGGCCGGCTCGAGCAGGCCGGTGCCGGAGCCGCCGTGCTCCTCGGGCAGGTGCAGCCCGGGCAGCCCCAGCTGCTCGCTCATCTGCTTCCACAGCGCGGGGTCGTAGCCGGACTCGGTCTCGCTCAGCTCGCGCGCTCCGCTGAGCGGGGCCTTGTCGCTGAGGAAGCGTCGCAGTGAGGTGCGGAAGTCGTCCTGGTCGGCGTCGTAGGCGAAGAACACGGCTCAGACCCCTGCCTGCGTCGTCCGGGACTTGCCGAGCTCGCGGAACGGCCCGGTGTCCATCCGGGGCTCCTTCGGCAGGCCGAGCAGCACCTCGCCGATGATGTCGCGCTGCACCTGTGAGCTCCCCGCGTAGATGGTGCCCGCACGGGCGGCCATGAAGGTCTCCACCCAGGACAGGGGGGAGTTCTCGGTGCCCGCCTCGGGCATCTGCAGCATCCCGCCGGTCGCCTGGCCCGTGGGAGCGAGGCCCTCCGGGCCGAGGATCTCCATGGCGAGCTCGGTGTAGGCCTGGGCGTACTCGCTCCAGATGATCTTGCTGATGGCGGACTCCGGACCGGGCCGCGACCCGGCCAGCGAGCGGGTCAGCGCCTGGAGACCCCGGAACCGCATGACCTCCACGCGGCTGTGGCACCACGCGAGGCGGTCGCGGACGCGGGGGTCGCTCGTCAGCCCCCGCTCCCGGGCCAGTGCCACGAGGCGGTCGAGGTCGGCCCGGAAGCGGATCGCGTCGGTGGTGGCGGTGACACCGCGCTCGAAGCCGAGCAGCGCCATGGCGGTGCGCCAGCCGTCGTTGACCTCGCCGACCACCTCGTCCTTCGCGGTGCGGGCGTCGGTGAGGAAGACCTCGTTGAACAGCGCGTAGCCGGCCATGTTGCGGATCGGCCGGACCTCGACCCCGGGCTGGTCCATCGGCACGAGGAAGAAGGTGATGCCCCGGTGCTTCGGCGCGTCGGGGTCGGTGCGGGCCAGCACGAAGATGTGGTCGGCGAGATGACCGGCCGACGTCCACGTCTTCTGCCCGTTGATCACCCACTCGTCGCCGTCGAGGACGGCCGAGGTGCGGATGCCGGCGAGGTCCGATCCGGCGTCGGGCTCGGAGTAGCCCTGGCACCAGCGCTGCTCGCCGGACAGGATCTTCGGCAGGTAGTGCTGCTTCTGCTCCTCGGTCCCGAGGTGGATCAGCGTGTTGCCGAGCATGCCGATGCCGAAGGTGTCGTTCTCGCTGCCCATGGGTGCGCCGGCGAGCGCGAACTCCTCGGCCAGGACGACCTGCTCGACCAGGCTGAGTCCGGCACCGCCGTACTCCGTCGGCCAGGACACGGCCAGCATCCCGGCCTCGCCGAGCTTCGTGCGCCACTGCTCGCGGAACTCCTCGCGCTCGCCCTCGGGCAGGCCGCCCATCCCCGACCAGTCGGGGGGCAGGTTCTCGCCGAGGAAGGCCTTGACCTTCGCGCGGAACTCCTCGGCCTGGGGCGGGTAGTCGACGTCCATGTGCCGCAGGGTAACCCTCGTCACTACCGCGATCGCGAAGTGGGGAGGAGGGTGAGCCGGTGCTGCTGGTGGACGGTCGGGCGCCCGGTCCCGTCGCGCTGCGCGTCGAGCGGGGACGCGTGGTGGGGTGCGCCGCCCGGATCGAGCCGCGGCAGGGCGAGCAGGTGCTCGACCTCGGCGGTCGCGTCGTCCGGCGGGGGCTGCGCGACGCCCATGCGCACGTCGTCGAGTGGGCGCGGTCGTTGCAGGAGGTCGACCTGTCCGGGGCCGGCTCGGCAGCGGCGGCGGCAGACCTGGTGGGCGCGGCCCACTCCACCGCGCCGCCCGGGGCGGTCGTCCGCGGCTCCTTCTTCCGGGACGCGCTCTGGCGGGACGAGCCGGCGGCGAGCCTGCTCGGCCGGGCGGCGCCGGACCGCCTGGTCGTCCTGCGTAGCCTCGACATGCACTCGGTGTGGCTGTCACCGGCCACGCTCGCTGTCTGTGGGATCCCCGACCACCCCACCGGGCTGCTGCGCGAGCACGAGGCGTGGCAGGCCCTGGCCCGGCTGCCGGAGCGGGACCCGGCCGAGGACGACGCCGCGGTCGCCGTGGCGGTCAGCGCTGCCCACGGGCGGGGCCTGACGTCGGTGCGCGACTTCTCCTTCGAGGACGCACACGGGTCCTGGGCCCGCCAGCAGTCCTCGCGGGGCGGCACGCTGCCGCTGCGCGTGACGGCGGTGGTGCAGCCCGTCGCGGTGGCGGGCCTCGTGGAGCGCGGGCTGTCGAGCGGCGACGGGGACGACTGGCTGCGGATCGGCCCGCTCAAGCTCTTCGTCGACGGCGCTCTCGGGGCCCGCACCGCGCGCTGCCTGACGCCGTACGCCGGGGGGTCGGACCGCGGGCAGCAGCTGCTCGACCCCGACGCCCTGCGAGCGGCGCTGGCGGGAGCGCGGCGCGCCGGCCTCGACGTGGCGGTCCACGCGATCGGCGACGAGGCGACCCGCGACGCACTGCAGGCGCTGCAGACCGCGGGGGTGCGGGCCAGCCTCGAGCACGCCCAGCTGCTGCGCCCCGAGGACCTGCCGCTGTTCCGGGCCGGCGGTGTGGTGGCGTCCCTGCAGCCCGCGCACCTGCTCGACGACGCGCCGCTGGTGGACGACCTGTGGCGGCACACCGCGTCCCTCCCGTACGCCGTCCGGTCGCTCGTTGCGGCCGGAGCGACGATCGTGCTGGGCAGCGACGCCCCCGTGTCGCCGCTCGACCCGTGGCTGAGCATCGCCGCGGCGGTGCACCGCACCGTCGGCGTGGAGCCGCCCTGGCACGCCCAGGAGGCGGTGGACCTGGAGGTGGCGCTGGTCGCCAGCGGTGCACGACCGGTGGCAGTGGGCGACCCGGCCGACCTGGTGGTCGTCGACGTCCCCGACCTCGCCGAGCTGTCGGCTGCGGACCTCGCGCAGGTGCCGGTGCACGCGACCTTCCTGGCAGGGGAGTGCGTCCACGGGCCCTGGCGGGTCGAGTGAGTCGCGGCTGCCCGACCTGACCGACCCCGGTCGCCGCCCGGGGGACGTAGGTTCGCAGTGACGGCGCCAGCCGCGGGAGGGGTCGCTCGGTGAGGCGATCGGTGCGCGCGCCGGGCCGGTCGGCAGGCGCGCTGGCAGGCGGGATCGTCGGCTACCTCGTCTTCGTCGAGTTCACCAGCGGTGTGCTGCAGGGCTACTACACGCCGCTGCTGACCGACATCGCGCGGCACCTGTCGATCGACGACGCGGACGTCAACTGGCTCGAGGCCGCGCAGCTGCTCCTGTCCGCGATCGTCGTGCCGGTGCTGGCCAAGCTCGGTGACCTCCACGGGCACCGCCGCATGCTGCTGGTCTCGACGGCCATCACGGCGGTTGCCAGCGTGGTGCTCGCCTTCGCTCCCGGCTTCACCGTGTTCGTCATCGCCTGGGCGCTGCAGGGCTGCTACGTGGTCTGGCTGCCGCTGCAGGTGGCCTTGGTCTACGACCGGTCGCGCGGCCGGCCGGACGCGGCCGCGCTGACCCGGCGGGCGACCGGGCTCATCGTGGCGGCGCTCCAGGTGGGGGGCATCGTTGGAGCCCTGACCGGCGGGTTCACGGGCACGCTGCTGGCCGACCGGCTGTGGCTGGTGCTGCTGATCCCGGCGCTGCTCGTGGTCGCCGTGTTCTTCGTGGTGCTCACCAAGGTGGAGGAGAGCGGCGAGCGCCAGAAGGGCAGCATCGACCCGGGCGGGGTCGTGCTCCTGACGACCAGCATGCTGGTGATCACCGGTGGGCTCACGTTCGTGCGGCTGAACGGCGCGTCGACGCCCTGGCCGTGGCTGGTCGTCCTGCTCGGGTTCGTGCTGGTGGTGCCGTTCGTGCGCCACGAGCTGGGTCACCCGGATCCGCTCGTCGACGTGCGGGTGCTGCGACGGCCGGCGATGTGGCCGGTGCTGCTGACGGCAGGCCTGTTCGGCGTCAGCGTGCTGGGGGCGCAGGGGCCGCTGTCGACGTTCGCCCGCACCGACCCCGACGTGTACGGCTACGGCCTCGGCCTGTCGGCGGCCACCGTCTCGCTCCTCATCGGGGCCTACGTCATCTCCCTGCTGGTCGGCGCGCTGTCGTTCGCGCCGCTGTCGCGACGCACCACCCCGAGGACGACGCTCATCGCCGCAGCGGCAGCCACGGGCGTGGGCTACCTGCTGCTCGTGCCGCTGCACGACTCGCTTGCACAGGTCCTCGCCTGCATGACCGTGGCGGGGCTCGGTTCCGGCGCCCTGGTCGCCGCACTGCCGGCGGCCGCGGCGGCAGCGGCCCCCGTCGGCCGCACCGCGGTCGCGACCGGCCTGACCAACACGACGAAGGTCATGGGAGGGACCTTCGCCTCGGCCGTCTTCGCGCTCGTGCTCGCGAACGGCGCTCCCACACTCGCCGGAGGCGTGGAGGGCACCGCGGGCTCGCTGTCCGGCTACGTCTCGGTGTGGGTCATCTGTGGCGTCACCGCGCTGGTCGCTGCTGCCGCGCTGGTCTGCGTGCCGCGCCTGGCGTTCTCCGACCCGGTGACCGCCCTGCCCGGCGTGGAGCCGGTGCGATGAGGCGGGCTCTCGTTGCTGCCGCGGTTGTCGGGGCGCTGTCGGGCGTGCGGCGGGTGCGGCGCTTCCGCGTGCCGGACCAGGCGGCGCCCGTGCCGGCCTCCGCCGACGGTACGGACGTGGACGCGGCTGCTCAGCGGCTCTCCGAGCTGGTGCGCATCCCGACCATCTCGTCGCGGGACCCCGGAGGCGCCGACGGCGCTGTGTTCGCACTGTTCCGGGAGCGGCTGGCATCGCTCTACCCGCTGCTGACCGGAGCGCTGGAACGCGAGGTGCTCGGCGACGGCGCCCTGCTCTATCGGTGGGGCAGTGGCCGTGACGCTGCGCCCCTCGTGCTCATGGCCCACTACGACGTGGTGCCGGTCGACGGGCAGGAGTGGCAGGACGAGCCGTTCTCCGGTCGCATCTCCGACGGGATGGTCCACGGCCGGGGCGCGCTCGACGACAAGGGCGCGCTCGTCGCGGTCGCGGAGGCCGTCGAGACCCTGCTGGCGGAGGGCTTCACGCCGTCCCGTGACGTCTACCTCTCGTTCGGACACGACGAGGAGGTCTTCGGGACCGGTGCGCAGCTCGCGGTAGCGGCGCTCACGGCCCGGGGCGTGCGTCCCTGGGCGGTGCTCGACGAGGGCGGCGCGGTGGTGTCCGGCGTCTTCCCCGGCGTCGCGGGGCGGATCGCCGTGGTGGGCCTGGCGGAGAAGGGGCTGCTCGACCTCGAGCTGACGACGGAGGACGCCGGCGGTCATGCGGCCTCGCCCACCCCCCGAGGCGCGACGGCGCGGCTGGCCCGGGCGGTCGTGAGGCTCGACGAGCGCCCGTTCCCCGCTCGCCTCGACGAGGTGCTGCTGGCCATGGTCGACACCGTGGGCCGCCGGGCGGTGCTCCCCTACCGGGCGCTCTTCGCGCACGCCGCTGCGCTGAAGCCGCTGCTGGCGGCGCTCTTCGCCCGGTCGAGCCCTCAGGGCAACGCCCTGGTGCGCACCACCGTCGCCGTCACCCAGCTCGAGGGCAGCTCCGCGTCCAACGTGCTCGCCACGAGGGCTCGCGCCGTCGCCAACATCCGCATCGCGCTCGGCGAGACCGTCGCCTCCACCGTGGATCGGGTCCGCGAGGTGGTGGACGACCCCCGGGTGGCGTTGCGGGTGCTTCACGGCAACGACCCGTCGCCGGTGTCCCGCGCTGACAACGAGGCCTACGCGCTCGTCGCACGGTCGATCCGGTCGGTCTACCCGGACGCCACCGTCACGCCGTACGTGATGGTGCAGGCCAGCGATGCCCGGCACTTCGCCCAGATCAGCGACAGCGTCTACCGCTTCATGCCCTTCGACCTCACTGCCGGCGAGCTGGCGGCGATCCACGCTGCCGACGAGCGCCTACCGGTCGCGGCGCTGGGCCGGGGGATCGAGTTCTACCGGTCGCTGATCCGCGGCTGCTAGGCCGCGAGCCCAGTGGACGGCGCACCGACGCGACGGTCCTCCTGCGGCTCGCGTCTCAGCCGCCGCTGCGGTCAGGCGGCGGTGGCCGTCTCGGCCACCCAGCCGAGCTCGTCGATGAGCCGGCCGTCTTTGAGCCGGAGGGTGCGGTGGTGCTCGTGGAGGTCGCGGTGGTCGGGGGTGCAGATCGGGATGAGGTCTTTGAGGACGGTCTGCTTCGACAGCCACCAGGGGATGACGTGGTGCGGGGTGGTGATGGTGCGGGTGCAGCCGGCGATG
>Ga0136611_10001444_pt1 | contig 16509 bp, 14 predicted proteins | sample AntDrymUQ2232306_2_FD_106645 | JGI IMG/M metagenome (GOLD analysis project Ga0136611, IMG submission 106645) | Polar desert sand microbial communities from Dry Valleys, Antarctica - metaG UQ223 (23.06) | ecosystem: Environmental > Terrestrial > Soil > Desert | place: Antarctica: Dry Valley...
CGACGCCAACCGCGCCGAGCTCGACCAGTACAACGTCGGCTGGAAGACCTACCTGCTCCAGCGCGAGACCGACGAGAAGCGCCGCAAGCGCGAGCGGGTCAACGCCGAGAAGCAGGCCGGCGTGCTCAACGCGCAGGCCGAGAAGATGCGCGCCAAGGCCACGAAGGCCAAGGCGGCGCAGGGCATGTTCAAGCGGGCCGAGCGCCTGCTCGCCGGGATCGAGGGCGAGCGCGTGCAGGACCGTGTGGCCAAGCTCCGCTTCCCCGAGCCGGCTCCCTGCGGCCGTACGCCGCTGACCGCGCAGGGGCTGTCGAAGTCCTACGGCTCGCTCGAGATCTTCATGGACGTCGACCTGGCGATCGACCGGGGCGCCCGGGTGGTCGTGCTGGGCCTCAACGGCGCCGGCAAGACCACGTTGCTGCGAGTGCTGTCGGGCACCGAGAGCCCCGACACCGGCGAGGTGCTGCCGGGCCACGGGCTGCGCCTGGGCTACTACGCGCAGGAGCACGACACCCTGGACACCGACCGCACGGTGCTGGAGAACATGCGCTCCAGCAGCCCGGACCTGGCCGAGGTCGAGGCCCGCAAGGTGCTCGGCTCGTTCCTGTTCAGCGGCGACGTCGTGCACCAGAAGGCGGGGACGCTGTCGGGCGGCGAGAAGACCCGGCTCGCGCTCGCCACCCTGGTGGTGTCCGGCGCCAACGTGCTGCTGCTCGACGAGCCGACGAACAACCTCGACCCGGCCAGCCGTGAGGAGGTGCTCGGGGCGCTGCAGTCCTACAAGGGAGCGGTCGTGCTCGTCACCCACGACGAGGGCGCGGTCCTCGCGCTGCACCCCGAGAAGGTGCTGCTGCTGCCCGACGGTGTCGAGGACCAGTGGTCCGACGACTTCGCCGACCTCGTCGCGCTGGCCTGACCATGCAACCCCTGCGCTACGGCGTCGCGACCTCGGCGTTCCAGATCGAGGGCGCCACCGAGGCCGACGGCCGGGGCGCGTCCACCTGGGACGAGTTCTGCACCCGTCCGGGCGTCGTCCTGGACGGCTCCGACGCCACGGTGGCCTGCGACTCCTACCACCGCGGCGAGCAGGACCTCGCCCTGCTGGTCGAGCTGGGGGTGAGCTCCTACCGCTTCTCCATCGCCTGGCCGCGGGTGCAGCCCACCGGCAGCGGCGCGGTCAACCAGGCCGGGCTCGACCACTACGCGCGCCTGGTCGACGCGCTGCTCGAGGCCGGCATCACGCCGCTGCCGACGCTGTACCACTGGGACCTGCCGCTGCCGCTGGAGGAGCGGGGCGGGTGGCCCGACCGCGACACCGCGCACCGCTTCGCCGACTACAGCGGGATCGTGGCCGACCGGCTCGCCGACCGCGTCGGTGTCTGGGCCACCCACAACGAGCCGTGGTGCACCGCGTTCCTGGGCTACGCCGCCGGGGTGTTCGCCCCCGGCCGGCGCGAGCCGCAGGCCGCCTACCGCGCCGCCCACCACCTGCTGCTCAGCCACGCCCTGGCCGCCGAGCAGCTGCGGGCCCGACGCGCCGACGTCGAGGTCGGCATCGTGCTGAACCTCGCGCCCGTGCACGCCGAGCCGGACGCCGACCCCGCGGTGGTCGACGCCGTCGACGCCATCCAGAACGGGCTGTGGCTGCAGGCCCTGACCGGCGGTCGCTATCCGGACGTCGTCCCGCACGTCTCGGACGACCTGGCCGCCGACCTCGCCCTCATCGCCGGTTCGGCCGACTGGGTCGGCGTCAACTACTACACCCCGTTCCGCATCGCCGGCCCCGACGCGGCCGTCGACGCGGTGGGCCAGGAGGTCGACGCCTTCCCCGGGGCGCCGGAGTTCAGCTTCCGGCCCCGGCCCCCGTACACCTCCATGGGCTGGGAGATCGACGCGGCAGGGCTGGAGCAGGTGCTGCTGCGAGTGTCCGCGGAGCTGCCCGGCACGCCGTTGCGGGTGACCGAGAACGGCGCGTCCTTCCCCGACGCGACCCTCGCCCCGGACGGGTCGGTGCAGGACGACGACCGGATCGCCTACCTGCGTGACCACCTGGCCGCGGTCGAGCGCGCGCGGGCGGCGGGGGCGCCGGTCCAGGAGTACGTCGCGTGGTCGCTGCTGGACAACTTCGAGTGGGCGCAGGGGTACACGCAGACCTTCGGCCTGGTGACCGTCGAGCCCGGTTCCCTGCGTCGGGTCCCCAAGGCCTCGTTCTCCTGGTTCGCCGAGCACGCCCGCGCCGGCCGCTGAGCGTGCGGTGACCGACGTCCTCGCCGGCGGCCGCGATCACCGGAGGCCGGTGGCCCAGCTGCTCGGTGTGGCGCTGCTGGTCCTGCTGGTCGTCGCCGACGGCCAGGCCCGGCGCCTGGAGGTCGACGGCCTGGTGCAGCGGGTGCGGGAGGGGCAGGCCACCGTCGCGTTCGCCGACCGCCGGCTGGCCGGCACGGTGCAGTACGCCTCGCCGCAGCTCACCTCGCCGACCGCGCCTGTGGCGGTCCGCGCCGACCTGCAGGCCCTGGTGCGCAGCGAGGCCGCCGGCCAGGTGCCCGCGCTGACGCGACGCCGTGATGCGGCCGCCCGGACGCCCGTCGCCGTCTGGCACCGGTCGGCCCGACAGGCCCGGGCCGCGTACGTCCGCCATCTGGATGCCCGCCTGGCCCGCCTGACGGCGGCGTCCACCGACCTGTCGACGCTTTACAAGCGCCGTCCCGAGCTGGACGAGCGGCGGCAGCAGGCGCGCGACGCGCTCGCCGCGGCGGCCGGCCAGGCACGCAGCCGGGGCCTGCTGGGTCCGTGACGGTCAGGCCGGGGCGGTGCCGGTGCTGCCCCGGACGACCAGCGAGGTGGTCAGCGTGACCACCCGCCGCTCCCGTCGCAGCGCCCCCACCGGGGCGGCCAGCGCGTCGACCAGCAGCTTCGCGGCAGCCGCCCCGAGCGCCTCGACCGGCTGGGCGACGGTGGTCAGGTCGTGGGTCCACGCCAGCTCGTGGTCGTCGACGCCCATCACCGACAGCTCCTCGGGCACCCGCACGCCCCGTCGGCGGGCGGCCAGCAGGACCCCGATCGCCATCTCGTCCGAGGCCGCCAGCACCGCGGTCGGCGGACAGGGCTGGCCGAGCACAGCGTCGCCGGCGGCCAGCCCGCCGGCGACCGTCCAGTCGCCGACCACCACCCGCACGCGGGCCGGGTCGACGCCCTTGCGACGCAGGGCGCGCCGCACGCCCACGAGGCGCTGGACCGCCGTGGCCACGTGCACGTCCTGCTCGACGTCCCCGCCGACGTACGCCAGCCGCCGGTGACCGAGCTCGAGCAGGTGCGTCATCGCGGTGTCGCCGGCGGCCGCGTCGTCGACACCGACCCGGTCCCACGGGCCGACGTCGACCCCGAGCGTCGCGACCGGCACGTGCAGCGCGCTGAGCAGCGCGACCTCGGACGCCCGCAGGTCCCGGGAGACGACCAGCAGCGCGTCCACCCGCTTGCGCAGCCGCACCTCGTCGAGCAGCGGCTCGGCGGAGGGCTGGGAGCCGACGTTGAGCAGCAGCAGGTGCAGGCCGTGGGTGCGCAGCGTGTGCTCCACCCCGTCGAGGGCGTGGGCGAAGAACCACCGGGACAGGAACGGCGCCAGCACACCCACCACACCCGTCCTGCCGGTCGCCAGGCTGGTCGCGGTGGGGGAGGCCACGTAGTCCAGGCTCAGCGCCGCCCGCAGCACCCGGTCCCTGGTGTCGGGGCTGACCCGGTCCACGCCCCGAAGGGCCCGGGAGACGGTGGCGGTGGAGACCCCCGCCGACCGGGCGACGTCGTGGATCGTGGGCCCGGTGGTGGGCCCGTCAGCCCTTGAGACCACCGGCCAGCAGGCCTCGCACGAAGAAGCGCTGCAGGCACAGGAACACCGTCACCGGCACGATGATCGACACGAACGCGCCGGCCGACAGCAGGTGCAGCGCACTGCCGCGGGTGCCGGCGAGGTTGGCGATGTCCACGGTGAGCGGACGCACCTCGCTGCCGGCGAACGTCAGCGCGACGAGCAGGTCGTTCCAGACCCAGAGGAACTGGAAGATGCCGAAGGCGGCCAGCGCAGGCGTCAGCAGCGGCATCAGGACCTGGAAGAAGATCTGCACGTGCCCGGCGCCGTCCATCCGTGCGGCCTCGATGAGCTCCTTGGGGATCTCCCGCATGAAGTTGTGCAGCAGGAAGATCGCCAGTGGCAGGGCGAACGTCGCGTGCGAGATCCAGAGGGTGGCGAAGTTGCCCGCCAGGCCCGCACCGACGTACAGCTTGAGCAGGGGCAGCAGGGTGACCTGGATCGGGACGATCTGCAGCGCGAAGATCGCCACGAACAGCAGGTTGCGACCGCGGAAGTCGATCCAGGCCAGGGCGTACGCCGCGAGCGCGGCCAGCACCATCGGGATGACGACCGACGGGATCGTGATCACGAAGGAGTTCAGGAAGGAGTTGCCCAGGCCGCCGCCCTGGTCGCTGAAGACGGCGCGGTAGTTGTCCAGGGTGGCGTCCGGGCTGGTGAAGAAGGTCCACCAGCCACTGGTGCGGGTGTCGCGCGCCGGGCGGATCGAGGAGACGGCCAGCCCGAAGGTCGGCAGGGTCCACAGGACGGCCAGCACGAGGGCCGCCGCCGAGGCCCACGGGCGCGAGAGCGTGTTGCGGGCGCGGCCGGTGAGCCCCTCCGGCGGCACGACGGCTGGGGTGGTGGTGACGGGGACGACGGTGCTGGTCATCAGGCCTCCGAGGCGCGCAGTTGCCGGACGTTGTAGACCACGACGGGGACGACCAGCAGGAACAGCAGCACGGCCAGCGCCGCGCCCAGGCCCTGGTTGTCGGTCTGGAGGCTCTGCGTGTAGAACTCGTTCGCCACCACGCTGGTGCCGAAGTTGCCCCCGGTGAGGGTGCGGACGATGTCGAAGACCTTGAGCGTGGCGATGCCGATCGTGGTCAGCACGACGATCAGGGCCGGGCGGATGCTCGGTACGGTGACGAACCGGAACATCCCGATCGCCCCCACGCCGTCCAGCCGGGCCGCCTCGACGATGTCCTCGGGGATGGCCTTGATGGCTGCCGACAGGATGGTCATGGCGAAGCCCGCCTGGATCCAGATCATGATGACGATCAGGAACAGGTTGTTCCACGGCTCGTTGAGCAGCCACTGCTGCGGGGTGCCCCCGACCATGACCAGGAGCTGGTTGAGCAGCCCGACCTGGTTGACGCCCCCCTGCTCGGGCCGGTACTCGTAGATGAGCTTCCAGATGATCGAGGCCCCCACGAACGAGATCGCCATCGGCAGGAAGATGAGCGCCTTGGCCAGCGACTCCAGCCTGGCCTTGTCCACCAGGATGGCGTAGAGCAGGCCGACGGCGGTCGCCACGAAGGGCGTGATCACGACCCACGCCACGGTGTTGCGCAGCACGACCAGCTGGTCGGAGTTGGTGAAGATCGTGGCGTAGTTGCCCAGGCCCAGGAACGAGGAGCCGGCGGCGTCGAAGAACGACTGGTAGATCGTGCGGACGGCCGGGTAGACCAGGCCGATCAGCAGGACGATCACGGTGGGGAGCAGGAACACCATTGCGACGGTGCGGTCCCCCTTGCGGCCCTTGACGCGACCGGCCAGCAGCACGATGACGCCGACGACCGCGGCGAACCCGAGCAGGACCAGCGCCATCTGAACGAGCTTCTCGACTGTGGTCATGAGGTCCTCTCGGAGTGCGGACGGGGTCGCACCTCGGTCACCGGACCGGACGCGCAGTGCGCGCCCGGTCCGGTGACGTCAGGGTCCTACTTGGGCCAGGCCTTCTCGATCTTCTCGACAGTCTCCGCGGTGCTCGCACCGGTGATCCAGGCGGTGGCCTGCTTCCAGAACGCGCCCGATCCGATCGCGGCCGGCATCTGGTCCGAGCCGTCGAAGCGGAACACGGCGGCCTCGTCCTGGAAGGTCTCTGCGGCGAGCTGGTCGATCGGGCTGACCAGGTTCGCCGCGTCCAGGCCCTTGTTGGCGCTGACCCAGCCGCCGAGCGGACTGGCCTTGGCCTTGTTGTTGGCCCACGTGTCGCTGGCCAGGTACGCCTGGAACGCCGCGACCTCGGGCCGGTCGTTGAAGGCCGCCACGAACTCGCCGCCGCCGAGGACGGGCTTCTCGTCCTCGGTCTTGCCGGGCAGGTAGAACGCGAAGACGTCGCCGTCCTCGGTGACCTGCGTGCCCTCCGGCCAGTTGGACGCGTAGAAGCTGGCCTGGCGGTGCAGGGAGCAGGCGCCGTCCAGGATCGGCAGGCCGCCGTCCTGGAAGGTCGTCGCGGCGATGCTCTTGATGTTGCCGTAGCCGCCGTTGAAGTACTTCTCGTTCTTCATGAAGCTGCCGACCTCGTCCAGCGCGGCGGCCGACTCAGGCCCGTCGAACGGGATCTCGTGGTTGACCCACTTGTCGTAGGTGTCCGGACCGGACAGGCGCAGCATCATGTCCTCCATCCAGTCCGTGATGACCCAGCCGGTCGCCTCGCCGCTGGCGATGCCGGCGCACCAGGGCTTGCGGTCACCCTCGGCGAGCTTGTCCGAGACGGCCTTGAGCTCATCGAGCGTCTTGGGGATCTCGATGCCCTTCTCCTCGAACTCGGCCGGGGAGTACCAGACCAGGCTCTTGAGGTTGGCGCCCAGCGGCGCTGCGTAGAACGTGCCGTCGACGGTGCCGTAGCCCTTGAGGTCCTCACCGAAGAACTCGTCAGTGTTCTTGCTGACCTGCTCCGGCGCCTTGACGACCTTGCCCGTCGCCACGAGCTGCTTGAGCAGGCCCGGCTGCGGGATGAAGGCGATGTCCGGCGGGTTGCCGGCCTTGGCGCGGACCAGGATCTGCGCCTCGAAGGCCTTGTCGGCCTCGTACTTGATGGTGGCGCCCGTGCACTTCTCGAACGGCTTGTACGAGTCGATGTGCGGCGTGTCCTCGGGGGTGACGATGCCGGTGTAGATCGTGACCGTCTTGCCCGCGAGGTCGCCGTACGCCTCGTACTCGGCGCACTCGGACGAGCCGGCCGGGGCTCCGCCGGCGGCCGGGGCGTCGGTCGAGGAGCTCCCGCCGCCACAGGCTGCCAAGGCGAGCGACAGCCCCAGTGCGCCGCTGATGGCTGCGGACGGGCGGGACGTGAAGGCGGATAGGCCCACGGGTCTGCCTCTCGATGAAGGGCCCCGGCCCGACGCGGGTGCGTCGGTGTCGCGGTGGCGAGTCAGTGATAACGCTTACACGGGTGACGTGCAACACTCGCCGCGCGCGAACCGCGCAGTGTGTCCTGACCGTTACGTACCGGCGTCGCGCCGACGAGACCAGGAGAGACCCATGGCCACCGTGACCTACGACAAGGCGACCCGGCGCTACGACGGCGCGACGCGCAACGCGGTCGACGCCCTGGACCTGCAGGTCGGGGACGGCGAGTTCCTCGTGCTGGTCGGCCCCTCCGGCTGCGGCAAGTCCACGGCCCTGCGGATGCTGGCCGGCCTGGAGCCGATCGACGACGGCACGATGCGCATCGACGACCGGGACATCACCCATGTCGACCCGAGCGACCGCGACATCGCGATGGTGTTCCAGACCTACGCGCTCTACCCGCACATGACCGTCGGCGAGAACATGGGCTTCGCGCTCAAGATCGCCGGCCGGCCGAAGGACGAGATCAAGACCCGGGTGGCCGAGGCTGCCAAGGTGCTGGACCTCACCGACTACCTCGACCGCAAGCCCAAGGCCCTGTCCGGTGGGCAGCGCCAGCGGGTGGCGATGGGGCGCGCCATCGTGCGCAGCCCGCAGGTCTTCTGCATGGACGAGCCCCTGTCCAACCTCGACGCCAAGCTCCGCGTCGCCACCCGTACGCAGATCGCGTCCCTGCAGCGACGGCTGGCGGTCACCACGCTGTACGTGACGCACGACCAGGTCGAGGCCATGACGATGGGCGACCGGGTGGCGGTGCTCAAGGACGGCGTGCTGCAGCAGGTCGACGCACCGCGGGCGATGTACGACCGGCCCGAGAACATGTTCGTCGCCGGCTTCATCGGCTCGCCCGCCATGAACCTGCTGACGGTGCCCGTCGACGGCCAGGGCACGGTGCAGCTCGGCAGCCTGGGGGTGCCCATGCCGCGCAACGGCCACGGCGACCTGACCAGCGGCGAGGTGGCGCTCGGCGTGCGTCCTGAGGACCTGCGCCTGGTGGGCACCGGCGAGGGTGTCGAGGTCGTGGTGGAGCTCGTGGAGGAGCTGGGTTCAGACGCGTTCCTGCACGGCAGCGTCACCGGCGGCGTAGAAGGCGACCTGCTGGTCGCCCGGGTCGACCCCAAGCACCCGCCCCGCAAGGGCGACCAGGTCACGCTGGCACCGAACCCGGACCAGCTGCACTGGTTCGACGCGTCGACCGGCGTCCGCGTCGCCGGCTGAGGTTTGTCGCCGGACCTGGGAGCAGAGCTCAGGTGACGGGGAAGACCACGACCGGGCCGCGCACGCCGACCTTCACCACAGCGCCGACGTCGGGCAGCGGGTGTCCGGGAGTGCGGGCGGTGGCCACGGCGCCGTCGCCCAGGTCGAGGCGCAGCAGCGCGTCGTGGCCGTAGAACTCGCGGTGTGCCACGACCGCGCTCACCGACGCCAGATCGGTGGCGTCGAACTCGAGCTGCTCGGGGCGCACGACCACGGCGACCGGCCCGTCGGCGCAGGACTCGGTCGTGAGCGCGCCCAAGGGTGAGCTGACCGCACCGCGTACGCACGTGCCGGCGAGCACGATCGTCTCGCCGACGAAGCGGGCGACGCCGAGGTCTGCGGGCTGCGCGTAGACCGACCAGGGGTCGGCGGCCTGCACGACCCGGCCGTCGCGGACGACGGCCACGACGTCGGCGACCGACAGCGCCTCCTGCTGGTCGTGGGTGACCAGCACCGCGGAGGCGCCGGCTGCCCGCAGCGAGGCACGGACCTCGGCGCGCACCGTCGCGCGCAACCCGGCGTCGAGCGCGGAGAAGGGCTCGTCGAGCAGGACGAGCGACGGCGCCGGGGCCAGCGCCCTGGCCAGGGCGACCCGCTGCTGCTGCCCGCCGGACAGCTCGTGCGGCATGCGCCCGCCCAGGCCGGACAGCCCGACCAGCTCGAGCACTTCATCCGGCCGGGTGCCCCGCCGCTGGCTGCGGGCCAGGCCGAAGGCGACGTTGTCGTGCACGCTCAGGTGGGGGAACAAGGCGCCCTCCTGCGGCACGATCCCCACCCGGCGCCGCTCCGGGGCGACGTGCCGGCGCCGCCCGCCGTCATCCGGCCCCTCGACGAGCTGCCCCCCGACGACCACGGTCCCGGCGTCCGCGCGCTCGAAGCCGGCAACCAGGCGAAGCAGGGTGGTCTTCCCGCAGCCGGACGGGCCGAGCAGGGCGACCAGCGCGCCGGTCGGGACGTCGAGGTCCAGGCCGCACAGCACCGGGGCGTCGAAGGCCTTGGACAGCCCGCGCACCTCGAGCGCGTTCACGTCCGGCCCCCGTCGAGGCCGCCGGTGCGCACGCCGAGCAGGTAGGTGGGCAGCGCGGACATCAGCACGAGCAGCACGGCGTACGGCGCGGCGGCGGAGTAGGCGGCGACGCCGGTCTGGGTCCACATCTCGGTGGCCAGTGTCGCCGATCCGAGCGGTTGCAGCAGCAGAGTGGCCGGGAGCTCCTTCATGCAGGTCAGGAACACCAGGACGGCGCCGGCGCCGATGCCCGGGGCGGCCAGCGGCAGGGTGACCCGACCCAGGACCGCGAGCGGCCGCGCGCCGGAGGACCGCGCGACCTCCTCCAGGCCGGGCGGCGACTGGGCCGCCGAGGCCCGGACCGCACCGACGGCCAGGGGCAGGAACAGCACGACGTACGCCAGCACCAGCACGGGGGTCCGCTGGTAGAGGGGGTAGGCGTAGCGCACGGCCAGGAACACCAGCGAGAAGGCCACGACGATCCCGGGCAGGGCGTGGCCGACCCACGCGGCCCGCTCGAGCAGCTGGGGGAGCCGGCCGCGCCTCCGGGCGGCGAGCACCCCGACGGGGATGGCCAGCAGGGTGGTCACCAGGGCGCCCAGGCTGGCCAGCACCACGCTGGTTCCGGCGGCTGAGACCAGCCGCGCCGGCTCGAGCCCGGCTCCGGCGCCGACGGCGCTCCAGTAGCCGAGCGCAGCCACCGGCACCCCGAGCGACAGGCCCGCGACGGCCGTGGCCAGGCCCAGCGCCGGCAGGGTCAGCCGGCCCAGGCGGACCCGCGGCTGGGTGCGCGCGCCACCGCCCCCGACGCGCGCGTAGGAGGCCCGCCCGCGGGTGCGGCCCTCGAGCCAGACGAGCACGCACGTGACGGCCACCAGCAGCAGCCCCAGCACGGCCGCCGGCGTGCGGTCGAAGGAGGCCCGGTAGGAGGTGTAGATGACGCGCGTGAACGCGTCGAAGCGCATGATCGACACGGCGCCGAAGTCCGACAGGGAGTACAGCGCGACGAGCAGGCCGCCGGCCGCCATGGCCGGTCGCAGCTGGGGCAGCGTGGCCCGCAGGAAGGCCTGCCACGGCGACAGGCCGAGGGAGCGCGCGACCTCCTCGGAGGCCGGGTCCATCCGCCGCAGCGTCGCCGCAACCGGCAGCAGGACGTACGGGTAGGAGCAGGTCGTCAGGACGACGAAGGCCCCGACCGGGCCGGCCAGCTCGGGCAGGAACGAGATCCAGGCGAACGCGGCGACGTACGTCGGGACCGCGAGCGGCAGCGCGGCCACCACGGCCCAGACCCGGCGCCCGGGCAGGTCCGAGCGGACCGTCAGCCAGGCCAGCGCGACCCCCACCACCAGCGAGGCGGCGGTGACGGCGGCGGCCATCGTCAGGCTGCGCAGCAGCAACCGGGCGGTGCGCTCGCGCAGCAGGACGTCGCCGACGGTGTCCAGGCCCTGCTCGCCGGCGCGCACGACCAGGTAGGCGAGGGGGAGCAGTGCCACCAGGGCCGTGAGGACCGCCGGTACGAGCAGGAGCAGCGGCGGCCGGGCCGTCGCACTCGACGACCGGGTACGTCGCTGGCCCGGGAGAGGGGTCCCCTCCCGGGCCGGAACGTCCTGCAGCAGCGTCATCGGCGGCTAGGTCAGCCCGACCTCGTCGAGCAGGGCGAGCGTCTGGTCGAGCGACTCCAGCTGCGAGAGGTCGACAGCAGGACCGCCGAGCTCCGCCAGCGGGGGCAGGCCCTCCAGGGCGACCGGCACACCGGCGATCAGCGGGTACTCCTTGGTCTGCTCGGCGAAGAAGGTCTGGCCCTCGGTGGAGAGCAGGTAGTCCACGAAGGCCTGCGCGTCGGGGGACTGCTTGCCCTTGAGCACCCCCACGCCGCCGACGTTGACCAGCGAGCCGGGGTCGGTGCCGGGGAACAGGTAGTTGCGGGCCGTGACCTTGTCCAGACCCCCGGCCTCCGCGGCCTTCTCGTACAGGTAGTAGTGGTTGATCAAGCCGAACGCGATGGTGCCGGCGTCGACGGCCTCCAGGATCGGCACGTTGCCCTCGAAGGACTGAGGGCTGTTGGCCTTGAAGCCCTCGAGGAAGGCCTTCGTGCGCTCCTCGCCGGCGCTGACCCGCATGCCGGTGACGAACGCCTGGAAGCTGGCGTTGGTCGGTGCGAAGCCGACCTTGCCCTTGTAGGCCGGCTTCGTCAGGTCGAACACGCTTTTGGGTAGGTCGGCGGCATTCACCAGGTCGGGGTTGTAGACCAGCACCCGGGACCGGCCGGAGACCCCGACCCAGGCGCCCTCGGCGGAGCGGTACTTCGCGGGGACCTTGGCCAGGGTCGCCTCGGGCAGGACCTCGAGGCCGTCGGCCTCCTGCAGCGCGCCGAGCGCCCCGGCGTCCTGGGACAGGAAGACGTCGGCGGGGGTGCGGTCGCCCTCCTCGAGCAGCTGTGCGGCGAGCTCGGCGCTCCCGCCGTACCGCGGGGTGACCGCGATGCCGGTGGCCTTGGTGAACTGCGCGAGCAGCGGCGCGATCAGGGTCTCGTTGCGGCCGGAGTAGACAACGAGCCCTGACTCGCTGCCCGACGCTCCGGGGGCGGGGGAGTCCGTACCGGAGGAGCCGCAGGCGGCGGTGCCCAGCAGGGTCGCCATCACCAGGCCGGCGAGCAGGGGGCGGGACAGGCGCACAGCGGTACTCCCGGGTTCGACGGAGGGTCGGTTCGACTAAGGGCAACCTCACCAAAGAAGCGCGCCGAAGGCAAGTCGCCGGCCGTCAGTGGTTGCCGGTGATCACCCCAGGGAAGCAGCCTGGAACCGGCAGGTCGACGAGGACGAGGGGTTGGACGTGGTGGAGCTCAAGAAGGGCAGCAGAGTCACCGGAGGCGATCGAGACAAGATGGCCGGGGACCTCAAGAAGCGCTACGAGGCGGGGGAGAGCATCCGCCTGCTGGCGCAGAGCTCGGGCCGGTCGTACGGATTCGTGCACCGCATCCTCAACGAGTCGGGCGCCACCCTGCGCGGCCGCGGCGGGGCGACCCGCAAGAAGAGCGCCTAGCTGGTCGTCGGGAGGACGCGGTCGGGCGACGGCCCGGCTGCGGTCGTACGCTCGTCGGCGCCGTCACCTGAAACCCTGGAGCCCCCCGTGGACATGTCACTGACCTCTGAGCAGGACGCCGTCAGGAAGGCGGTCCGGGAGTGGGTCGACGACGTCGTCGCGCCGCCGGCCCTCAAGAACGACCGCGAGGAGCGCTTCCCTCAGGAGGCGCTGGACGGTCTGCGGGAGACCGGCTTCATCGGGCTGTCGGTCCCGGAGGAGTTCGGCGGCGGCGGGGGCGATCCGATGTCGTACGTGCTGTTCATCGAGGAGCTCGGCCGGGGCGACGCCAACGTGCGCTCGATCGTCAGCGTGCATCTCGGCCTGGTCGCCGGGTCCATCGACAGGTGGGGCACGCAGGAGCAGAAGGAGCAGTGGCTGCCCCGGATGGCCACCGGTGAGGTGCTCGGCTGCTTCGGCCTCACCGAGCCGGACTACGGCTCCAACCCCGCCGACCTGCAGGCCACCGCCGTGAAGCAGCCGGACGGCGGCTACCTGCTCAACGGCAACAAGATCTTCATCACCAACGGCACCATCGCCGGGGTGACGCTGTTCATGGCCCGCACCGGTGGTCCCGGCGCCCGCGGCGTCAGCGCGTTCCTGGTCCCGAACGACGCCCCCGGGTTCGAGGCCAAGGCCATCCACGGCAAGCTCGGGCTGCGGTCCTGCGACACCGCCGAGCTCGTGCTGCGTAACGTCAAGGTCGGTCCCGAGGCGCTGCTGGGCGGCGAGGAGGGCAAGGGCATCCGGGTCGCGCTCACCGCCCTGAACGACGGCCGCATGTCGCTGGGCGCCTCCTGCACCGGGCTCGCCCAGGCTGCGCTCGACACGATGGTCGCCTACACCAAGGAGCGCCACCAGTTCGGCAAGGCCGTCGCCGGCCACCAGCTCGTGCAGGCGCTCATCGCCGACACCGCCGTGGAGGTCGACTGCGCCCGGCTGCTCACCTACCGCGTCGCCGACCTCAAGACCCGCGGTGAGGACTACTCGCTGGCGGCGTCCAAGGCCAAGTACTACGCCTCCGAGGCCTCCGTCCGGGCGGCGAACGCCTGCGTCCAGGCTCACGGCGGGTACGGCTACATCGACGAGTACGCCGCGGGGAAGTACCTGCGCGACGCTCGCGTTACCACGCTGTACGAAGGCACCTCGCAGATCCAGCAGCTCATCATCGGACGGGCCCTGACGGGGATCAGCGCCTTCTGACGAGCTGAGGAGGCTGCAGTGCAGGACGCCGCCCTCCAGTACTCGATGATGCGGTCGTTCCGCCGCGACCCCGACGTGAAGGGCGACAAGCTCGCCCAAGGGACGGTCAGGCGGATCGGCCGCTTCGCCGCGCCGTACAAGAAGGACCTCGCGGTCTTCCTCGCGCTGATCGTGGTCGCTGCCTTCGTGACCGTGCTTAACCCGCTGATCTTCAAGAAGATCATCGACGACGGCATCGGGACCAACCCGCCGCTCACCGGCGACCGTGGCCTGGTCGTGGGCCTGGCCCTGCTGGTCGCCGGCCTGGCGCTGTTCGACGCCGTCCTGCAGCTGTGGTCGCGCTGGTGCTCCACCCGCATCGGCGAGGGCCTGATCTACGACATGCGCTCGCAGGTCTACGCGCACATCTCGCGGATGCCGATCGCGTTCTTCACCCGCACCCAGACCGGCGCGCTGATCAGCCGGCTCAACAACGACGTGCTGGGGGCGCAGTCGGCCTTCACCGGCACGCTGTCCGGCGTCGTCAGCAACGTCATCGGCGTGGTGCTGACGCTCATCGCGATGCTCTACCTGTCGTGGCAGATCACCCTGCTGTCGCTGGTGCTGCTGCCGGTGTTCGTCATCCCGGCCAAGCTCATCGGGACCCGGTTGCAGGCCCTGACGCGCGAGTCGTACGCCCTGAACGCGCAGATGACGAACACGATGACCGAGCGCTTCAACGTCTCGGGGGCCCTGCTCGTCAAGCTGTTCGGGCGTCCGGAGGTCGAGGAGGACTCGTTCCGGGGCAAGGCCGGCCGGGTCCGCGACATCGGGATCACCAGCGCCATGTACGGCCGGGTCTTCTTCGTCTCGCTCACGACCGTGGCGGCGCTCGCGACCGCGATGGTCTACGGCGTCGGCGGAACGCTGGCCGCCTCCGGCTCGCTCGAGGTGGGCACCGTCGTCGCGCTCGCCGCCTACCTGACCAGGCTGTATGGGCCGCTGACCGCGCTGTCCAACGTGCGGGTCGACGTCATGACCGCGCTGGTGAGCTTCGAGCGGGTCTTCGAGGTGCTCGACCTCGAGCCGATGGTGGCCGAGAAGCCCGGCGCGAGCCCGCTGCCCTCCGGCGCTGCTGCCGTCGAGTTCGCCGGCGTGCGCTTCGCCTACCCGACCGCCTCGCAGGTGTCGCTGGCCTCGCTCGAGTCCGTCGCCAAGCTCGACAGCTCGCCGTCGGTCGAGGTCCTGCACGGGGTGAGTTTCCGCGCTGAGCCGGGGCAGCTCGTCGCGCTCGTCGGACCCTCGGGCGCCGGCAAGACCACGATCAGCCAGCTCGTCACCCGGATGTACGACGTGGACGCCGGTACCGTGCGCGTCGGCGGCCAGGACGTGCGCGACGTGACGATGCAGTCGCTGCGCGACGCTGTCGGCGTCGTCACCCAGGACGCCCACATGTTCCACGACACGATCCGGGCCAACCTGCTGTACGCCAAGCCGAACGCCACCGAGGTCGAGCTGTGGGCGGCCCTGGAGTCCGCGCAGGTCGGCACCCTCGTCCACGCGCTGCCCGAGGGCCTGGACACGCTGGTGGGCGACCGCGGCTACCGGTTGTCCGGAGGCGAGAAGCAGCGGATGGCGATCGCCCGGCTGCTGCTCAAGGCCCCCGGGGTGGTCGTGCTCGACGAGGCCACCGCCCACCTCGACTCGGAGTCCGAGGCGGCGGTCCAGCGGGCGCTGTCCACCGCGCTCGTGGGACGCACCTCCCTGGTCATCGCCCACCGGTTGTCGACCGTCCGCGACGCCGACCAGATCCTGGTGATCGAGGACGGCCGGATCGCCGAGCACGGCCGCCACGAGGAGCTGCTGGCACTGGGCGGGCTCTACACCGAGCTGTACCGCACCCAGTTCGAGCGCCAGGAGCGCGCCGACGACGAGGTGGTCCTGGTCGCGGACTGAGGGCGTTCGCGACCGGTCGGGGTCGGCCTCGGGCTCCTCGGGGCGTCCTCGAGGGCGGCGTCCCCCACCGACGGCTCCAGGCCCAGCTCTGCGGGCCGCCCAGGCGGCGCCGGTCGCCGCTAGCGTGCGGCGCTGTGACGACGCCGGCGACCGGTCCGCAGGGGCTCGAGTCGCTCTCGGCGGTGCCGACCCGAACCTGGACAGCCGCCTCAGCAACGAGCTCGATGCCTTCAACACCGCCGCGTCCGGGGTCGACGACCAGCGGGAGTTCACCGTGCGTGCTGAGGACGACGAGGGGCAGCTGCTCGGGGGCCTCAGCGGGTGGACCTGGGGCACCTGTGCGGGTGTCGCCATGGTGTGGGTGCGCGAGGACCGCAGGGGGACCGGTGTGGGCGGGCAGTTGCTTGCTGCGGCTGAGCAGGTGGCCCGGGACCGTGGGTGCCAGCGACTGACGGTGTCCTCGTTCACGTTCCAGGCGCCCGCAATCTACGAGCGGTACGGCTTCGTGGAGACCGGGCGCACCGAGGGCCTGCCTGTGGAGGGCCACGCGGACGTGCACTTCGTGAAGCTGCTCGTCTGAACGGCGGGTGGCACAGACTCAGGAAGCGTTCGTCGGTTCCGTTCATGCGCCGAGCCGGACCTGCGTGTCGAGCCGGACCCGTGTCGAGCCGGACGCGCGTGTGGAGCCGGACTCAGTGCCTGATCCTCATCCCCAGGGGGCTTGCGTTCGAAAGTGTGTTCGAGTCCACTGGTCGTATGGCGAGGGCCGGGGACGTGGTGGAGCTGGAAGCGTCGTGCCCGTGGGAGCTGAGCGAGTTCCGGGCTGGTC
>Ga0136611_10001445_pt1 | contig 16501 bp, 12 predicted proteins | sample AntDrymUQ2232306_2_FD_106645 | JGI IMG/M metagenome (GOLD analysis project Ga0136611, IMG submission 106645) | Polar desert sand microbial communities from Dry Valleys, Antarctica - metaG UQ223 (23.06) | ecosystem: Environmental > Terrestrial > Soil > Desert | place: Antarctica: Dry Valley...
ACCGAACGGGCGTTGCTTTATTCGGTAGCGATCCAAACGGGGCTCCGATCAAATGAATGTCGGCAATTGACCCGCGGGAAACTGCATTTGAAAAGCAACCCACCTTTCATTTTGGCCGATGCGAAATCCACAAAGAACAAGAAGCAAGCTCGGCAATACATTCAGCCAGAATTGGCGAACGAGCTGCAACAATTGATTGCGACCAAATTGGGAGGGGCAAACGTGTTTCGAATGCCCCACCCGTCCACGGTTGTTGACATGATTCGTGAGGACATCGACCGGGCTAGGTCCGCGTGGCTAGATACCATCCAGGACCCTCAAAAACGCATTGGGGCCGAGGCCGGGGACTTCCTGCGATCGATTGACTCTGAAGGGGAAAGGATCGATTTCCATGCGTTGAGACATACAACCGCTAGTTGGCTAATCCATTCCGGTGCCGACATCAAGTCCGTCCAGTCGGTAATGCGACATTCGGACATCAAGTTGACTTTGGATCGCTACGGTCATTTGTTCCCAGGTGCGGAGGCGGACGCAGTGTCGAGGATGAGAGGGGCATTCACTCGACCGGAAAGCCTGCAAGCAACCGGCACGGCTAGAGGGTTGCAAAATAGGTGTGCAGTCAGGGTTCGATTTTTTGCGTCAAGGTGCGGATTCATGCCATTCGAGCGGAATTGGAATAGGCAACAATAGGCAAAAAAAACCCTGGTTTCTCAAGGATTCACCAAGAAAAACCAGGGTTTTGGGCAAATGAGAGCGCTGGGGCTCGAACCCAGGACCCAGGGATTAAAAGTCCCTTGCTCTACCAACTGAGCTACGCTCTCATTTCTTCAAAATTAAACTTGGTTTCGTCTCTGCGGCTCGCCAAGTCTCCTCCCGAAGCAATACGATGATATTACCAAGGTCACCAAATTTTTGAAGGGGTTCGTTCGCATGCTTTCTTTTTCGTCCTATTCCCTTTTTAAAAGGCAAGTCAGCTCACCCGGGAAATGGATTTTGAAAGAAAACCAACGTTTTTTCACCTTCATCGCCGTTTTTCTCTTTTTTCTCCCTCTCGCAAAACAAGTTTTTGCGGGCGCATCCGCCAGCAATTGGGTTGTCGTCGTAAACGGCCAGTTCGCTAATTCCCGCACAATCGCCAATCATTATTGCTCCGCTCGAAATGTTCCGGGGCGAAATGTCATCGTTTTGCCAAACGTTCCCGAGGCCGATCAAATCACCGTCGACCAATTTCGCGACACGATCCTCGGCCCAGTACTCAAAGAAATCGAAGTCCGCGGACTCGCCCCCCACATCCAAGGCATCGCCTACTCGGCCGACTTCCCGACTGCAAGATTGTGCATGAATTTGAAGAAGTTGGGATGATTCCGCAGGGTAAATCCGCGATCGAGATTTCGCCGACGAAGGTAGGCTACGGGCCAGTGCGATTGCATGCGGAGCAAAAACTCGCCAATGGGCAGACTGTTCGCAGTTTGCCTGTAGTGGTTGTCGTGGAACCTTAGTGAAACCAGAGTGGAATGACGCTTAGCTTAGGAATTGTCCTGAAATAATTTCCGTAATCCTACGTTTTGAAAAACCGCATATGATTTCGGAACAATCCCTTAGTTAAAAAGCGACCGCATGAGTGCTTTGTATTGAAAAAACGAAGCTTCTGCATAACAAGCCTGCGGGATTCATTGGCGGAACGTTTTGCAAATGGCGAGACACAGTATACTGATCCTGTAAACATCGGATGCTTTGTTCCCATTTGCTGATCCAATCCCAACGTAACTATGTTCAATTGCGCTGTGTTTTGCCTCCTGTCCATTTTCATAGTCATTGCCCTGCCCTGTGCCACCGCACGATCTCAAGTGGTGGATTGCCCCGTTGAAACCGAATAGGGTCTGATGAAGCCTCAACGGACAAAGGCCAAACGAACGTTGGCTGACTTCCTGAATCAAGCCAACGCTTCGAAATCCGACGACGTCAACGCCACAGAACCGCCGGATGATCCCCCCGTCGTCGAAAGGGCTGCGCAAACGCTGCCCAAAGCCAAACGCGCGAAAAGGGGTGAGCCGCCTATCACATCCGCTGCGGCCTCGCCGATAAAGAGCAAAAATTCGACTGAGCGGAAATCGAAATCGTCAATAGCGCCGAAGCTAGCGATCGACCCAGCTGAGAAGCTGCGGCAACGCGAAGCGCAAATCCACGAAGCGGAGTTGACAGCCAAACATGAAGCGGAGTTGACGGCCAAGCCGGATGCCTCCTCTCGCCGTGAAAACCAAGCTCGTGAGTTGCTACAGGGTATCACGGATCTGGCTGCGTTTCGAGATGCGACCGACAAATGGGCACGCGGCGAGAGTATTTGTTGGGAAGGTGCTTGGCTAGGAGCGGTCGCTCCCATGGCGGCCGGTGCCGTTCAGCGCTTTCGTCGTCCAATGCTGGTCGTATTGGCTCAACATCAAGATGCCGAAACCGTCGCTCGCGACTTGGATTTTTTCCTGGATCGCAACTGCGATGTCTTTCCACCCTCGTCGGATGATATCGACGTCGACTCTTTGCAACAGCAGGAGGTCATTCAACGGCTCCAAGTTCTCTCGCGACTAGACGCTTGCCATGCTCAGCGAGATTCTGGTTCCAAGACGAATATCGATACGCCTGTGATCGTGACTACGATACCGGCACTTATGCATCGAGTGCCAAGCCCACAGCAGCTTCGGCAAGACCGCCGCAGTCTGAGCGTTGGCCAGCGAGTTGACTTGGCGGAGTTGAAGCGTTGGCTTGCCTCGACGGGCTACCGGACAACAACGAGTGTTCAATTGCCGGGTGAGTTCACAGCCCGCGGCGGAATCCTCGACGTCTATCCTCCCGACTGTGGCGAACCCAGGCGCATCGAATGGTTTGACGATCAAGTCGAATCCATTCGCAGTTTCGATTCAGTGACACAGCGGTCACTCAGTCGAATGGACCGCGTGGACCTCATCGCAGCCAACGAAGCAACCAAAGAAGAAGCGTCATTGCTCGACTATTTGCCCAAGGACACGATGGTGTTGTTGAGCGAGCCGATCGCGGCGGTTTTTAACGCCAACGCTTTCAAAGCGAGAATTCCGTTCCCCGAGCGATTCCGCGATCCGAACGCTCTCTATGCGGACATTGTGAAGTACGCTTTTGCTCAGATTACCCAGTTGGCAGGCGAGGGATATTTAGGCGAGTTGCTTCGAATTCCGATCGGCGACGTGCAGCGTATTGGCGGCGAGCTGGAAAACATTGCAAAGGACATCGATACTGCGTTGGGCAGTGATCGCTCGGCTCTGATCGCATGCATCAACGAGGGGGAGTTGAGCCGACTCAATGATTTGATGCAACACAGCAGCGCGTTCAGGGCAGGGCGAGTGAAGCTTGAGCTAGGTCTACTCAGTAGCGGCTTTGAATTGCAGCCCAAAGGTCCGTTTGTCCTGACAGTGAATCAGCTTCTGAAGCGATCCACATTGCGTCGCTCCTCGCGTCGACTTGCTTCGAGAGCGATCGATAGCTTCCTCGATCTGCGCGAGGGAGATCTCGTTGTGCACCTGTCGCACGGTATTGGCATCTATCAGGGTATGGAGCTGATCGAAAAACAGGGGCAGAAATTCGAACACTTGACCATCGAGTTCGAGGGGGGGACCAAGCTGTATGTCCCTAGCAGCAAGATCGATTTGGTCCAACGCTACGTTGGGGCGACCAAAGCCAGGCCGAAACTAGCTCGCATCGGAAGCCAAGCATGGGTGCGTCAAAAGATTGCAGCTGAAAAAGCAGTCACCGACATGGCCGCCGATCTGTTGGAATTGCAAGCTCAACGCAAGCATCTCACCGGCATCGCGTTCAAGCCAGATTCGGTTTGGCAAAGCCAGTTTGACGGTTCGTTTCCTTACGAGGAGACACCCGATCAATTGACCGCGATCGCGGCGACCAAAGCCGACATGATGAGTGTTCGACCAATGGAGCGTTTGATTTGTGGCGACGTCGGATTCGGAAAGACAGAAGTCGCTATGCGAGCTGCCTTTAAGGCGGTCGAAAGCGGCTATCAAGTTGGCGTGCTGGTTCCAACGACCGTATTGGCAGAGCAGCACTACAAAACATTTAAGAAACGGATGGCCGAGTTTCCGTTTGAAATCGCCAAACTAAGTCGCTTTGAAACGGCCGCTGAGCAAAAGGAGACGGTCCGACGATTGGCAAACGGGCAAGTCGACATTGTGATCGGGACACATCGATTAGCATCCGCGGATGTGAACTTCTTTAACCTGGGTTTACTCGTCATCGATGAAGAGCAAAAATTTGGCGTCGAGCTCAAGGAGCGAATGAAGAAGTCGGCATCGATGGTTGATATCTTGACGCTATCGGCAACTCCCATTCCACGAACATTGCACATGTCGTTGTTAGGTGTTCGAGATATTTCGAATTTGGAAACAGCACCGGAGGAACGCATGGCGGTCGAGACGCGAGTTGTGCGTTTTGACGATGCGCTTATTCGCAACGCGATTTTGAGAGAATTGAATCGAGACGGCCAGATTTTCTTCGTGCACAATCGCATCGAGGACATGCATTCGATTGCGGCCAGGCTACAGCGAATTGCTCCCGAAGCGAGGATTCTCATTGGACATGGCCAGATGGCCGAAGGGGTTCTTGAGCAAGTCATGCTTGACTTCATCGACCACCGCGCGGATATCCTATTGGCGACGACGATTATTGAAAGCGGCTTGGACATTCCGAACGCCAATACGATCTTCATCGACGAAGCGAACCGGTACGGGCTTTCCGAGTTGCATCAGCTGCGAGGACGAGTGGGGCGTTACAAACACCAGGCGCATTGCTATCTGCTTGTCGATCGGAATCGCAATTTGAACCCGGATGCGGCTCGTCGACTGCATGCCATTGAGGAATACTCGCAGCTTGGAGCGGGCTTTGGGATCGCAATGCGCGACTTGGAAATTCGTGGGGCGGGCAATCTATTGGGAACTCAGCAGAGCGGACACATTGCGACGGTCGGTTATGAGCTTTATTGTCAACTGCTTGAGGGAGCGGTTCGTCAGCTGACACGCCAGCCACCCAAGATCAAGATCGACGTTGAAGTCAACTTGCCGATCGAAGCGTTTTTGTCGAGCGATTACATCCCGGAGATGCGGCATAAAATCGACGTGTATCGTCGATTGAGTCGCTTGCAGGATGTGCATTCAATTGCTGAGCTTCGGCAAGAACTTGCAGATCGTTTTGGTCCGTTGCCGACCGTTGCTGCAAGGCTTTTGGATGTGGCGGAATTGCGAATGGATGCAGCGCTTTGGTCGATACGCTACATCGGCATCGAGGACGGGTACATCGCGTTCACGTTTACCGATGCTAGACGGATTGAGCAATTGGCTCGCAAACACAATGGCAAGCTGCGAATTGTCGACGGCCAACACGCTTACTGGCCACTGCGAGCGGAGGAGGCCAAACCGGCTGCGAAGTCAAACTCTATGGCGATTCTACGCGGGCCGCAACCGACGCCGGAAACCAATGCACAAGTCGTGGCGAGAACCGATTTGCTCGCAGTACTGACAGCGGTCCTCAGTCCCAATCGTCCTGCAGGTCCCCCATGAGCTTGGAGGGCCCCTAGAACGCGCGGGCTGCGTGTCTTATCTACAAAGCTTAAGCTCCCACGAGCAAGCTCGCAGGGGGCTTCTGATCTCCCAGCATGTCCCATGTGAGCTTGCTCATGGGAACCAAAGATTCTCAGCTCTGCATCAACGCCCATCACGGACTCACGATAACTCGTGCATTTTTCGTGATATTGAGTAGACCGATCACTTGCGAAGTTGTTGCTGAGACGACCGGAATGCCGTGGAAGTCGCGGTCGATTGAGACGAGATCGTCAATCTGCCAGCCCGACTCTTTTATCGTCATGCGCGCGGCATCGATGGCCAAAACGCTGGAGGCATCGTGATGGGCCAAGAACACGTCGCACACTTCCGCTGGTAGTTTCTCAGCCACCAAACCGACCGGCCATCGCATGACTTCGGCGGGTAGCGACTCGGAAATGGAAAAGCGGGATGCCGTTGCCAGCGTCGCATTGGTTGTGACGGGGATAGTCGGAGTGGTTATCTTGCTTGCTGGAAGCGAAAGTCCGGCAAACTCATAGATGATTGAGTCAGAAAGAGCAGCTTTCGGCGCTGTACTTTGTTCGGACAAGCAGAACATGTGTCCGTCGTCGAGCGGTAGGCACCAACCCACTCGTTCCTGGTTTTTGCGAAAACCAAATGATCGCTCTTGCCAACGGAGGGCCATGCGGATCGGCTGCGGCATTCTCATCGCAACGCGTTTCCATGCTTCTCCATGAGCGAGCGAAGGCTGCCAGTTGTTCCATTCCGGCTCGGCCTTGTCGTAGAGTTTGAACCGGTGCCCCGTGCTTACGTTCCGGTCCGCTTCTGTCGGTGTTGCAACTTCGATTCCACCGGAAATCATTTGCGAAAGGGTATCCGCATCCAGTTTTATGCCAGTCAGACCGACGTCCAAACGCCAGCCACTACGGTTCCAAAATTTGCTGTTGCGGCGAATCAAATCACGGTACTCAGGATCGATTGCGCATCTCGCTTGGACGGTTCTCGCGTCGGTCGCAAACCCAATTTGAACAACCCGTCCAATGCGAAACCCACGATACAAAATAGGCGCGTTGTTTTCGAGCCCGCCCCGCGTATTGGCATCCAACGTAACTTCGAGTGATCCCTCCGGCGGGGTGACGATCGGTGGGGATTCTAAACCTTTAAAGCGTCTGGCAGATTTGGCACCCAAAGGCGCAGGGTCGATAGCCAGGTACTTTGCCCCGAGGATCGTATCCAGCCCTTGAATGGAATCCAAGGAAAGCACGGGGCGGACTATCCAAAATCGTGCGCCCTCGGCCGCCATCGATCTTGTGTGTTGGGGCATTCGCACGTGAACCAAGACACCATCTCGATCGAGGTTGAGTTCGATTCTTTCGACAGCTCCGATTTCGACGCCATGAAACTTTAAGCGGTCCTCGGGTTTCAGACCGAAGCTGTCCGAAAAGTCGATGGTGATCAACTCACCTTGGCCTTGAAAGGCGGCCCAGAAAAGGCCCAGGCTAATCATGCCGCAAAGCAAAGTCAGCCACCACAGCCGTGAATGAAACCCTGCACTGGCATCCGTAATGCTCTTTACCTTTGCCACAGGAAAGGAACTCGCCAGCTCGTCAGAAGCGGACACTGCAGCTACCGCTACTATCGGATCCGAGTTTGGAATTGGGTCGCTCATGGATTTTCCCAGATCGCATGTGGATCGAAACAGATAGCGGACAACATACTCATTGACACACACAAAACAAACGCGATTAATGCTGGGCCAAGATGGAATTGAACAAGCCCGCTCAGCTTGATCATCATAACGAGCAAGGCGAGAAGCATCACGTCCATCATGCTCCACTTGCCGATCTGCTCCATCCATCGGTAAGTCCAGGCTCGTTGCCGTTGCCGCATCGAACAGAGCCAGCTCAATTCGATCAACGCAAGAATCTTTAACAAAGGCAAAACGAGCGAGAAGAGCAAAATCACCGTTGCGATCAGCAGGCTACCCGATTTATACAGTTCGACAATTCCGCCGAGGATACTGCTGCGATGGTAGTGGCCAAGCTTTTCGATCTCGATGATGGGCAGAAGGACTGCGGCAGGGAAAAGAGCCATCGCCGCGAGCGCAGCTGCGGCGGTCCGTCCCTGAGAGGTGCGATGGTTTTTCGGGCGATCGATAACGCTGTCGCATCGTGTACAAACAGCTCGCTCGTTCGGATGGAGCGGAGCGACGTCATGAATGAGTCCACAGCAGTGACAGGATTTTAACATAGAAAGTTGCTAGTGCGTCTTGGAGTCTTTCTCGGTATGGCCTTAGTTGAGCGACGCTCCCCGTCGCAGGAACCACGACGCGGAGAGGCTGTGATTTTATTCGCAGGGTACAAAACATCGTCGTCTTTTGCTCCGCAAAAGTGCGTTAACCAGGCGTTCTTTCGCGCAGCGAAAGGCGACAATAAAAAAATCACAGCCTAGGAGCGTCGTGCAACTTAGTTTGGAATGCCGACTCTGGGATGAACCCAGCGATAGCGTCATCACACGAATGAATGGTATACAACATCCAGCAACCTGGCTACGGCACACGGAGCGTGCCTCCTACCTTAAACCTACCGCCTTACACCCTCCTTCTGACATCTCGGGCAAAAGAACGTGCTGCGTTGTGCTTGGACGATGCGTTGGATGGTTTCCTTTTTGCACCTCAAGCATGGTTCGTTTTCGCGATCGTAAACTTGGTGTTGATTTTGATAGTTCCCCTCTCCGTTGATCGCGCTACGGTAAGTGCCATCACTCAAAGTGGACCCCTCTTTTTCGATGGCTTCGCAGAGGATTCGGATCGTTTCTTGGTGAACGCGTTTCCACTGTGATTTTTTGATCGTGTTGCAACGTGAAGTCGGAAGGATCTTGGCCGCGTGAAGGATTTCAGCTGCGTACAGGTTGCCGATTCCACAAACAATTTTTTGATCGAGCATCGCAACTTTCACTTCGCGATCGATGTCACAGAAGCGGTCCACAAACGTTTTCTGGTCAACGGTAGAGGCGTCGGGCCCCAGTTTGGTTGGCCCCAGGAACTGTACCACTTGATCGGGCGTCCAAAGGCATACAGTACCCAATCCACGTCGGTCCCAATACAGAAATTTGTCTACTGCGGCCCCGCTCAAGTCGAATACTATTCGCGTATGTTGCTCGCTTGGCGGCTCTGAGACCATAGCGATTCCCGCCATCTTGGGTTGCATTACGATAAAATCGCCCGTATCCAGTTTGACCAGGACGCGTTTTGCGATTCGGTCAACCGCGACGACGACGGTTCCAACTGCGCGCTTTCGAAACTGCTGAATCGGTGGATCGAGCTTGATGGGGCGGTATGGGATAATCGGTTCGGTGACGGTGGTTATGGTGCCACCGATCGTCGCGATCAAACCGCGTCGCATGGTCTCGACCTCTGGGAGTTCGGGCATTTCAATTGCGAAGCTTTTTTTTGTAGACCTTCTCGGGCTCAACCACACGCTCTTGGTCGACGACAAAACCGCCATCCAACTGTTTTCGATAGAAGCAGCTGACGTAACCTTCATGGCAGGCGGTGCCGGTCTGTTCGACTACCAGGAGGATGCAATCGGCATCGCAATCGACGCGAATCTCTACGATGCGTTGCCGGTGGCCACTCTCCTCTCCCTTGTGCCATAGGCGGTTCCGAGACCTGCTAAAGTAGGTTGCAAAACCGGTCTGCAGCGTTTCGAGATACGCTTCGTTGTTCATCCACGCGAACATCAGCACTTGTTTTGTTCTCGCGTCCTGTGCGATAGCGGGCAACAAACCGTTAACGCCCTTTTCAAAATTGGGAACAGTCATTTCACCTCTACTGCCACGGCCGTTTCATGATTTCGTGTGCGATAATTGCCATGCGCAGCGACTGCGGGTCTCGCAACTGTGCAGCGAGAGACGCAGACGACACTTTGGCCGACGGTTGCACTTCCGCAGGCGGTGCCGGCGTTTCTTGAAGTCGCTGCTCCTTCTTTGGTTTTTTCTTGGGAGAAGGCTTCTGATCCGACTGGCGAAGGCTACTTAGTTCGTTTTGAAAGACCTGTTGGACATGAGCCTGCATTCGCTCATCGGCCTGATCGATACTCGTGCCGCGAGAAGCCGAGGGCAAGCTCGAAGATAGATTTCCAACCGTTGGCACGTATGGCTTTGAATCTACTACTTCAGCCGAAGGTATTGGATCTTGCTGTTGCAGTCGAGGCGGTGCGGATCTTGCTCGCTCAGGGACCGGTTGGACGACAGGCGGTCGATTACTCTTTTGTTGCTGTCGCTGTTGCCTGCGCTGTGCAGCCTGCTTTAAAAAATCATCGAGGTCATCGGCCATAGGAATCGAAAAATGGTTGGACAAGTTGTTCGGTAATTAGTTGGAACGAGTTGGGTTCGACGGACCCGTTGTGCTGGTACCGGCGATGCTTTGTCGCATTTCCGTATCCGCAGTGATGTTGCGTAATTTATAGTAGTCCATAATGCTCAAGCGTCCACTTAGCAGGGAGTCGGCAATGGCCTTCGGAACTTCGGCTTCAGCGGATACAACTTCAGCACGGCTTTCCTCGATTTTTGCGATCATTTCTTGTTCTGTCGCGACGGCTTCTGCGCGACGGCTTTCCGCTTTTGCTCGAGCAACTCGAGTGTCCGCTTCGGCTCGGTCGGCTTGTAGTCTCGCACCGATATTCTCACCCACGTCGATATCCGCGATATCGATCGATACGATTTCGAACGCGGTTTGGTCATCAAGTCGACTTGCAAGCACTGCTTTGGAAATCACATCGGGGTTTTCCAAAACGATCTTGTGGCTTTCCGAGGAACCAATGGCGCTCACGATCCCTTGTCCAACTCGAGCGATAATTGTTTCTTCGGTTGCACCACCGATGAGGCGTTGCAGATTGGCCCGAACGGTAACTCTCGCTTTAACCTTGAGTTGGATACCATCTTTCGCGATTGCGTCCAAGAAAGCAACTGCACTTCCTTTGGGCGGGCAGTCGATGACCTTGGGGTAAACGCTTGTTTGAACGGCGTCCAATACGTTTCGGCCCGCCAAGTCGATCGCGGCAGCTTCGCGAAACGATAACGTAATCTGCTTGCTTTTGCGGGCTGCAACCAAAGCTCGAATAACTTGCGGTACGTTTCCGCGAGCCAGAAAATGAGCTTCTAGCGCTTTCGTCGTCAGGTCTTCGTCCCGAATTCCAGCTTGTACAGCCATGATTTTTCCGCGAACGATCGTTTTCGCATCAACTCGGCGGAACATCATTCCAAGCAGATCAATTACGGAAACTTTGGCTCCGGTCATGACCGATTGGACCCAAAGCCAAAAGTAGCGAGAAAAGACAGCGAGGATGATGATAGCGAAGACAAAAACAAACAAACCAAAGACAAGCAGGATGGTGAAAATGACGGGGTTCATATTTTGGCGATTTCAACGAGAGTGTAATAGCTAAATTTTTTTGTGGCGGGAAGAAGTTACTTCGAACGCGTCCCTTTTGAAATATCTCCACCCATGTAAAACTCCAAGTTGGATGGTGTACCGGACTCATCGTACTTGATGGTCAGTTTTCCAGCGGTGTATTTTAGGCCAAACTCTTCGATGCTGTGTGCGATAAGCTCGAGTGGCGTGCCAGAAACAGAAAAGAATAGTTTTCCGTCACGTTGCGTAATCTCCCACAGTCCGCCACCAGCTCGCAAGTACTTGCCAGCGATTTTTGCCTGCTGCTCGGGTGTTAAAGCAACGATCACAGGATCGTATGGCTTTTCGGGCTGAACGATGGTTTCAGGTGGAAGTTCACGAAGCCAGACGTTGCGATACCGGACAGGATTGCCGTGGTCTTGGAAGGAAAGAGGAAGTTTTTCTGCACTGGCCTCGTAGGGTTTGTGCTGCAACCAGGAGGTAGGTCCAAGCGGGCGAACGTTATCCTGGATCAGAACTCCGTTATGCAGGACGGTAATCCGTGCTTGACTTGCAAGTTTGCCATCCTGATAGGCTGGGCGTCGAAAAATGATATCGTACGATTGCCATTCGCCTGGTTTTCGACTTGCGTTGACCAAGGGAGGAAATTGTCCATAAACCGCGCCCGCTTGGCCGTCTGCATAGGTTGTGTTGTCGAAGGAGTCTAGAACTTGGACTTCAAAAAGTCCTTGAAGGAAAACACCGCTGTTTCCGCGCCCCTGGCTTTTGCCTTGTACTTTTTCTGGTGCAGCCCATTCGACATGCAGCTGAACGTCACCGAAGGACTTGGCGGAAAAAATGTAGCCGCTGCCTGGAACCGATTCCATCACCTCGTCTTTCACAATCCACTTGGCCTGTCCACCGTCGGCGGAACGCCATTCGTCCAAGTTTTTCCCGTTGAACAGCACCACAGCATCGGATGGTGCAGCAAGCGGCAAATTTGACTTTCCCGGTGTGATGACTTGAGGGCGTTCCCGCTCCCAATCGTGTGCTTTCCATCCAGTCGGCAACTGGCCAAAGGCAATTGGAAGACCGAAGTCACTTGCGAGCGAAAACAAAACGAGGGCCGCGGACCAACTCAATTGAGAAGAACTCTTCATACTTTCAACCTTATCGATTACCTACAAACTGGGGGAAGGATCCGGAATCATCATCATACTCGGTAGGAACGATTGTGGTAATGCGACCGGCATAAGCCATCCAATCTAAGTTTCAGGTCCTACAGTCCCTACAGCTCGGTTTTTGGATTGAGTTCCCCTTATCAGCGGAGTCGAAACGAGAGTAATCCATTGCCTAAATGGGATTTTTGACCTACTGTTCCTCATCGGTATCGATTGCAAACTGCCCAATACAATCGCTATCGCTCGTCAGTATTTCTCTTGTCGATTTGAGCAATGACTTTATCCACGTCGATTCAGGCCAGTTCCAGTAACGTAGCCCACGTAGATCCGTGGTCATTCGTTTCTGCGCCTATTGGCCATGGCGATTCGGCGGCGGTTGGACTACTGCAAGTCGAAATGGCGCATGCTCGACTGGGCGTAGTCTCAAGTCTATTCGTGTCGTTGCGAGCGAAGCACGGTCCTGCTGCGTCGCATTCCTTGCGAGTGGCACTTTGGGCGTCTGCGTGGGGAATCAGTCTAAATCTAGACGAAGAGCAACTGCAACTTTTCGAAACACTTGGACTTCTCCATGAGATAGGCAAGATAGGTATTCCCGATCGTGTTCTTCAAAAGCCAGACAAGCTTTCTGAAACTGAGCAGGCGATGATGGCTTTGCACCCACAAGTCGGTATGGAGATCGTGCGTGCTGCAGGCGGCTCAAATGACTTGCTGCTAGCGATAGCTGGTTTAGGAACGAGTTTTCACGCATCAAGCAACCTCGAGCCAAGCGAAATATCTCATGTAGCCAGTCGACTAATCAACATCATTGACGCGTTCGATTCTATGACCACGCAGCAGGTTTACCGCGACCCTATCTCGCGAGAAGAGGCGTTAGCTGAAGTTCTTCGGCAGAGCGGAAACCAATTTGATCCACGTTTGGCTCGTTCGTTTGCAGAACTTGTGATCAAACCCAAGGAGAAAGTACTCGAACGGATTGGACAACGATGGGTTGGAAATCTGGATAGTAGCCAACGGCTTGCGTTCTTTAACTTAGATCGCGCGGACGAAGCCGCAATTTCACGTCTTAGTGAACGAGCCAGCAGTGCGCTCGTTCATAAACTAAACGACACATTTTATCGTCATATGATGGATCATGTGCAGGACGGCGTCGTTTTCGTAGATAGCGAATTCCGAGTTTTGGACTGGAACGCAACGGCGGAACGCTTGACCGGCAAGTCTGCCACCTCGGTCCATCAACAGACTTGGGACACTGCGTTCGCTTCCCTATGTGACCAGCAAGGGTTCGCCCTAGAACCGGAGCATTGCCCGTTTGCGTCGCTCATGCAATCGGGCGAAAAGTTCAGTCAGCGACTTACCATTCGACGTAGCGGACAAGCATTGATCCATGTGCAGGTCGAAGTCATTCCGGTCTACAATGATAGCGGACATCTTTGCGGTGGCGCTATGATCCTCGAGGACATCAGCGAGACAGCTGAACTGGAACAAAAGATCGTTTACCTGCACGAGCGGGCAAGTCAGGATCAGCTAACGAAAGTGCCAAATCGTGGCGAGCTCAATCGCCAGTTGCCGGACTTTGTTGACTACCACCAACGCTCCAACCGACCGGGCAGCGTGATCATTTGCGATATCGACTTCTTTAAACGCGTTAATGACAGCTTTTCACACCATGCGGGTGACGAAGCGTTGATAGTTTTTGCGAAATTATTAAAAGATTCTTGTCGCGAGACCGACTTCGTCGCACGCTATGGTGGTGAAGAATTCGTACTGCTCTGCAGCGAATGCGAGTTTTCCGAAGCAAAGGCATGGGCTGAGTCCATTCGCAAAAAATTGCATCGAACCCCCATCGCTGCCATTCGAAACGCATGCATCACCGCAAGTTTTGGCGTCAGCACGGTAATGCCTGGCGACACCGCCGAATCGGTTTTGGAACGCGCGGATCAGGGACTTCTCGTTGCAAAACAAAGCGGTCGCGATCGCGTGGTTGGCATTGGCCTGGACTCGGACAAGGAACAGAGCGAAGCCAACGCCAAAGGTGGCTCAAAAAACGGCTCATGGCTTTCTTGGTTTAAGTCAAGCAATGAAATTTCTCATAAGTTTGAACTTGGCATAAACGTTCCACGCGATGTTGCCCTCGAGAAGCTCAAGGGCGTTGTCTGCGATTTCCAAGCGACAGTAATCCATGTCGAGAACGACAGGATACTCATTGAAGTGGACTGCAAGAATGCTCCAATTCCGTCGACGCAAAACGAACGACTTGGCAAGTTCCGGGTTAAGATCGAAATCATCGAGGTGGAAATGAAGACGGGCAGCCTGGATCACCACGTCAACATTTGTACGTTAATCAACTTGGATATCCAGTCACTTCACAGTCGCGATCGACGCAGCGAAGCAACGATAAGCCAAGCGATGCGATTGAAAACAACCATGCAGGGCCTCTTGCTCGCATATGAAATGGACGATACGGCTCGTGGAGACATTATTCGCCGAATCAAGAAAGAAACCAATTCTCGATATTAGTATCCCGGCGGAGATCGCAGAGCTGGCGACGCATCGAGTATCATTTCAGCAATGCAGATCAAGATCGTCCTTGCAATACTTTCCATTCTTTTGTCCTGGAATCCACTAACGGCCTAAGAGTCCGATTTAGACCGGACTACATTTTGCCCGGACCATTTCACGTTTGTTCGAAGGTATATTTCAGTCTAACGCTCGCATAATGTGCCCTATAGAAACATTAGACCCTTTTTCCTCAGGAGCAACGCGTGGCGGAGCCATCATTAGCGCAGGCGTGCCAAATCATTTCGCAGCGTAGTCAAGGACTTCGGCCCAGTGTTGGCCTGATTCTTGGTAGCGGCTTAGGACTCCTAGCCCAGCGCATTCAAAACGCGACTGTCATTCCCTATGCTGAAATACCGGGTTTCCCTGAATCACGAGTGCCAGGCCATGCAGGCAATCTTGTTTTGGGGCAACTGAGTGGAATGCCGGTCGTAGCCATGCAGGGACGCTCACACTTGTACGAGGGGTGGTCGGCGTCGAAAGCAACGTTCCCACTGCGCTGTATGCATGCCTTAGGAATCGAGACGGTCATTGTTTCCAATGCGTCCGGAGGTATCAATCCGCGATTTCATAGCGGACAAGTCGTTGCGATCGACAACCACATCGACTGGATGAATCGAAGCGGTATTCAATCGACGGAATGGAACCTTGGAGCCGCAACATTCGGGGTTCCGCATCGAGCTGCAAATCCCTACGATGCCAGCCTACTTGCCCTGGCCGAACAATTGGCGATCCAGCAGGGATTCCCCCTGGCACGCGGCACTTATCTTGCAACCTTGGGACCTAACTACGAGACTAGGGCGGAGTACCGCTTGTTTGCCAAACTGGGTGCCGACATGGTGGGCATGAGCACTGTACCAGAAGTCATCGTCGCAAACCAATTAGGTCTCAAGGTCCTTGCGTTCTCGATCGTGACCAATGTTGCCAATCCGGATGTTCAATCGGTAACGGACCATGCTGAGGTTCTCGATTGGGCTCGCAAGGCCCAAGGCCAGCTCGTTCCGTTGATCGAATCGCTGCTTTCATCGATTCGCAGCTAGTCTAAATTGGCAACTTCGCCTCGGTCTCGCGTGCCGATGGCACTCCATACCGTTGGCGAAATGGATTCGTCAATCCGTTGGATGCGTCCGTCCGCAAATACGGCCTGTATCAAGCTTGAGTGACGAGAGCTGAAGCCAAGTTCAATGTCTTCGATAAACGCTTGTGGTCGTTGCTTCCACGCGTTGATAGGGATAGCCGTCGAACCAAGCGCCTCGGACATTTCACTTGCACCCATACCTGGTGTTCCAACCGACCAATGATCGATGATCTGACCGTTTCCGTCATGATCCGGTCCGCTGACCACAGGCAAGAAAAGGGATTCGGCAATCAACATGGTGTTTGTGAGCCCATCCAGGAAGTCTCGATGGCGAGTTTGACTATTTGAGTAGAGTGAACCATTTTGATAGTCGCCACCGATCGTAGGCCCTGAACCACTCTCGGTACCAATCGTTCCCGACGCGCAACCTAGGTAAGTGCATGGGATGCGGTCCTCAATGAATTGCCCATAACTATCCGGCGCTGCGGCGGAGGGGCAACGAAACACCGACAGGTAGGTTTGCATCGCGGAAATGTTCGGGGCGAATGTATCCCACGCTTTGTCAGGGTCGACCGTATTCCTCAAATTGGTCTGCTCTAGAAACGGGAGCAATTGACCGCTCCACATGAGACGATGACTGCCGGGAAGAACAGCGGAGGTTTGTCCTCCCGACGGGAATCTGCCAGTAGCATCGGCATGTTGA
>Ga0136611_10001446_pt1 | contig 16500 bp, 17 predicted proteins | sample AntDrymUQ2232306_2_FD_106645 | JGI IMG/M metagenome (GOLD analysis project Ga0136611, IMG submission 106645) | Polar desert sand microbial communities from Dry Valleys, Antarctica - metaG UQ223 (23.06) | ecosystem: Environmental > Terrestrial > Soil > Desert | place: Antarctica: Dry Valley...
CCGCCGCCGGCGGCGGAGGCAAGGGCATGCGCGTGGTCCGGTCCGCCGCAGAGCTCGACGAGGCGGTCGCGGCGGCAGGACGCGAGGCGCTGTCCGCATTCGGCGACGGCACCCTGCTGCTGGAGAAGTACGTCGAGCACGGGCGGCACCTCGAGGTCCAGGTGATCGGTGACAGCCACGGCACGGTGCTGCACCTGTGGGAGCGCGACTGCTCGACCCAGCGCCGGCACCAGAAGGTGCTCGAGGAGGCGCCCGCGCCCACCATCGACGACGACACGCGGGGCCGGCTCACCCGGGCGGCGGTCGACCTGGCCGCGCAGGTGGGCTACGTCAACGCTGGCACCGTGGAGTTCCTCCTCGACGCGGAGAGCGGGGAGTTCTACTTCCTCGAGATGAACACCCGCCTCCAGGTCGAGCACCCGGTCACCGAGCTGGTCACGGGTCTGGACCTGGTCGAGCTCCAGCTCCTGGTGGCGGCCGGCGAGCCACTGCCGGTCACGCAGGCCGAGGTCCGTCGCGACGGCCACGCGATCGAGGCGCGGGTGTACGCCGAGGACTCGTTCGGTGGCTTCCTGCCGCAGGCCGGCACGGCGTCGATCGTGAGGTGGCCTGAGAGCGGGGGGCGCGGCGTGAGCGGCAGCGAACCCCGCGGACCCCGAATCGAATCAACCGTCCGCGTCGACCACGCGCTGGAGCCGGGGCAGACGGTCAGCACGGCCTTCGACCCCATGCTGGGCAAGGTCATCGTGCACGGACCCGACCGCGAGTCCGCCCGGCAGGCGCTGGTCGCCGCCCTCGACGACACCGCGATCCTCGGGCTCACCACCAACACCGGCTTCCTCCGGACGCTGGTGGCGTCGGAGGAGTTCCGGGACGCGACCATCGACACCGCCTGGCTCGACCGGGTGCAGATCCCCGCCCCCGACGGCGACCTGCCGCGGCTGCTCGTCGCCTGGGTCTCCGCCATGATCACCGCCCTGGATGCCGGACACGCCTTCCAGGCCGACGGCTTCCGCCTGGGGGCGCCGCCCGTTCCGACGCTGGTCGAGCTCGACCGGGAGGTCCTTGTCGACCGCGCCGCGGGCACCGTCGACGGCGTACCGGTCCGACAGCTGTCGGCCGACAACCACGTGCTGGATGCGATCGTCGACGGCCGCCGGGTGCGCGCCGTCGTCAACGTGCAGCCCGACGTGCTCGAGGTTGCCTGGCAGGGACATCGGTTCGTCTTCACCCGTCCCGACCGGTTGGACGGTGCGGAGGCACCGGCCGACGGCACGATCACCGCGCCGATGCCCGGCACGGTGCTCGCCGTCGCGGTCGAGGTGGGGGCACGGGTCAGCGCCGGCGACCCGCTCGGGACCCTCGAGGCGATGAAGATGGAGCACGCCCTGAAGGCGCCCTTCGACGGCACCGTCACCGAGGTCGACGCGTCCGTGGGGCAGCAGGTCGCGCTCGGCGCCACCCTGTTCGTGGTGGAGGCGGACCCGGCATGACGTCATCCGGACCGGCGGCCGGGGCGACCCCGACGGATGACGTCCCGGAGGGGCTACCGGACGCGGTGACGATCTACGAGGTCGGCCCGCGCGACGGGCTGCAGAACGAGGCGGCACTGGTGCCCACCGAGGTCAAGGCGGAGTTCGTACGCCGCCTGCTCGCGGCCGGGCTCCCGCTCGTCGAGGCGACCAGCTTCGTGCACCCCCGCTGGGTGCCGCAGCTCGCTGATGCGGAAGAACTGGTGACCGCGTTGGGCGAGGCAGGGAAGAACCTTCCCGTCCTGGTGCCCAACCAGCGCGGACTCGACCGCGCGCTCGAGCTCGGGGTGCGCCACGTCGCGATCTTCGGCAGCGCCACCGAGACCTTCGCCCGCAAGAACCTCAACCGCGGCCTGGACGAGCAGTTCGCGATGTTCGCGCCGACCGTCGACCGAGCGCTGGCCGCCGGGCTCGACGTCCGCGCCTACGTGTCGATGTGCTTCGGCGACCCGTGGGAGGGTGCGGTCCCGATCGCCCAGGTGGTCGAGGTCGGCGCCCGGCTGCTGGACCTCGGCGCGAGCCAGCTCAGCCTGGGCGACACCATCGGCGTCGGCACCGCCCAGCACGTCAAGGAGCTGATCGCGGCCTTCGGTGCCGCCGGCGTCGGCACCGACCGGCTGGCGATGCACTTCCACGACACCTACGGCCAGGCCCTGGCCAACGCCTACTCCGCGCTCCAGGAGGGGATCACCACCTTCGACGCCAGCGCGGGCGGCCTGGGGGGATGCCCGTACGCCGAGAGCGCCACCGGCAACCTGGCCACCGAGGACCTGGTGTGGATGCTCACCGGGCTCGGGGTCGGGCATGGCGTCGACCTGGACGCGCTCGTCGCGACCAGTGTCTGGATGGCCGGCCACCTCGGCCGGGAGAGCCCCTCCGCTGTGGTGCGTGCCCTCGGGGCTCGTACGGCACAATCCGACCCATGAGCACCCCACCACGCTGCTCGCTGCGCTCGCACCGCGTCGGGGACCCCGCATGAGCCGTCGGGTCTACCTGCACATCGGAGCGCCGAAGACCGGCACGACGTACCTGCAGGACCGCCTGATGCTCAACACGTCCACGCTGGCGTCGCACGACGTGCACCTGCCCACCTCCTCGGCGCTGGTCAGCCCGGCGCTCTTCCACTTCCGGGCCGCCCTCGACGTGCTCGAGCAGGACTGGGGCGGCGCCCCCCGCCACGCGGCCGGCGCCTGGGACACCCTGGTCAAGCGGGTCGGCCGGCTCGACGGCACCGTCCTGGTCAGCCACGAGATCTTCGCTCCCGCGAAGCCGGAGCGGATCGAGCGGGTGATGCGGGACCTGACCGCTCACCGGGGGATCGACAGCGAGGTGCACGTCGTCTACTCCGCGCGCGACCTCGGCCGCCAGCTCCCCGCCGCGTGGCAGGAGAGCATCAAGCAGGGCCGGAAGTGGACGTTCCGCCGGTTCCTGACGCGGGTCGAGCGTGGCTCCACCTGGTTCTTCCACGCCTTCGACCTACCCAACGTGCTCGGCAAGTGGAGCGTCGGGTTGCCGCCCGAGCGGGTGCACGTGGTCACGGTGCCGCAGAGCGCGGCCCTCAAGGCCGACCGCGACCTGCTCTGGCACCGGATGTGCGAGGCCTTCGGGATCGATCCCGGCTGGGCTCCCCGGGACAGCCCCCGCGCCAACAAGTCCCTCGGCGCCGCCGAGACCGAGGTGATCCGCCAGCTCAACCGGCGGATGGACCGCGAGGCCCGCCGCGAGGCCCGTTTCGACGAGCTGATCCGGCAGATGCTCGCGCAGGAGAACCTCGTCAACCGCGAGAGCATCCCCGTCCGGCTGCCGCCGCACCGCTACGACTGGGCGGAGGAGCAGGCGGAGTCCTGGATCGAGTGGGTCAAGAGCAGCGGCGTGCACGTCGTCGGTGACCTCGACGAGCTGCGCCCGGTGCGCCCGGACGCCGACGCGGACTGGCAGCACCCCGGCCGGGTCCGCAACAAGCTCAAGCTCAACGCGGCCGTCGACGCACTCGCCGCCATGACGCTGGAGGCGGCTCGCCGCGAGGACCCCGACCGCACGCCGCTGGCACGCCTGCGCGCCGGCGCCGAGCGGTGGCGGCAGCTGCGGTGAGCTGTCGGTGACGGGCACGGTGGCTCCGCCGGACGAACGCCGCGCCTGGGGCTGGGTGGCGCACCTGCGTTCCGGGGGTACGACGCCGTGGTCGGCCTGGACCGGACCCGCCGAGCGAGCCGGCCGCTTCCTGCCCGGTGCCCAGCAGCTCGAGCTGCTGCGGAGGCTGAACGAGAGCGCGGGGCCGAGCCCCGTGCCCGCGGAGCTGGCCGACCGGGTCCTCCACGCCAGCGCGCCGGGTCGCGGCCGGCCCGACCTCGAGCTGGTGGGCGCCGAGAGCGGTTCTGCGTTCGGGCCGCGCCCGGTCGACCCGGCCGACCTGCCCGCCGACGAGCTGGTGCGGGTCGCCAGCAGCCTGCTGGCCGACGACGTGGTTGCGACCGGTCTCCCCGTGCCCGAGGGCCGGCCGTTGGCCCGCCCCTGGCGCCGGCACTACCGGCTGGTCGGCGACCCCGCGCTCGCCGACCCGCTCCGGGCCCAGCTGATCGCTCGTGGTCGCCCGCCCGGCGGCGCCCGGCCGCGCATCATCGTGCTGGGTGCCCCCGCCGACCGGATGCTGGCGGACGCGTTCACCGCCCGGGCCCTCGACTGCGGCGGACCGTCGTGGGCGGAGTGGGTCGCGATCCTCGCCGAACGCGACCAGCTCGCGCCGCGGGTCGACCTTGCTCGGACCGCCGGGGTCTGGGCCGAACGCACCTCCCCGGACCAGGTCACCCTCGTGCTCGATCCGCAGCGGGTGGGCCGGCTTGTCGGCGTTCGCAGCGGGCTCGCGGTGCCGCCACCCCTCCCGGCCGAGGCCGTCGACCTGGCCCGGAGGGTAGCCGCGGTGCTCGCACTGCTCGTGACGCCCCCGACGCGCGCCGCGCTCCTCCGGGAGACCCTGGCACCCCTGCTCGTCGGTGCACCCGGCCCTGTCCTCGGCGTACCCGAGGAGCACCGGGCCTGGTTGACCGGCCGCGCCGAGCGGATGCGCGAGCAGCTCCGCCGCGCCGGCTACCCCGTCGTGGGCGGCGCGACCGGTGGTGACAGTCTGGACGGTGTGCTGCCCGTCTACGCAACCGGCGGCGTGGTCGACGTCGCCGACGACGGAGTGCTCGGACTGGCCCTCGCGGTGCTGCTGCGCTCGGCCCGATCCGGTCCGGAGGTGATCGCGTGACACCCGCCTCGCCGCCTCTCACCGAGGGGCCACGCCGCGTCCTGCTGCACGTGGGCACCCCCAAGACCGGCACGTCGTACCTCCAGGACGTGCTCTTCCGCAACCGCGAGCTGCTCGCGGAGCAGGGCCTGTGCTACCCCGCCGACCGGTTCGACGGGCACTTCCTGGCCGCCCTCGACCTGATGCGGCTGCCCTGGGGTGGCCTGGAGACCCAGGCGATCGGTGCCTGGGACCGCCTGGCCGAGCAGGTGCGGGCGTGCCAGGGCACCGCGGTCGTCAGCCACGAGATCCTGGCCACCGCCTCGAGGTCGCAGGTCGGTCGGGCGCTGGAGTCGCTCGGCGCCGACGACGGCCCCGACAAGACCGAGATCCACGTGATCCTCTCCGTGCGGGACCTGGTGCGACAGATCCCGGCGGAGTGGCAGGAGAACGTCAAGCACCGCAGCACGCTCAGCTATGCCCGGTTCCTCGAGCGGATCCAGGACCCCGAGCGGGCGAGCCGGATCAGCACCTGGTTCTGGGGCGTGCAGGAGATCCCGGACATCCTCAACCGCTGGGGCCACGAGCTGCCGCCCGAACGCATCCACCTGGTGACGGTCCCGCCGCCCGGGGCTCCGCCGGGGCTGCTCTGGGAGCGGTTCAGCCACGCGTTCGGCCTCGCCGGCCTCGACCTCGACCTCACCGAGGAGCGCGCCAATCCGTCGCTGGGCGTCCCCGAGACCGCCCTCGTGCGTCGCATCAACCGGGCCGCCAACCGGGTCCTCGACCCCTCGGACTATCGACCCCTGGTGCGTGAGCTGCTCGCCCACCAGACCCTGTCGCACCGCACGTCGTCGCCGCGGCTCCGGCTGCCACCCGACGTGCACCCGTGGGCTGTCGACCTGGAACGGTCGTGGGTCGAGGAGATCGAGGAGCGGGGGTACGACGTCGTCGGCGACGTCGCCGACCTGCTCGGCGTCCCGCCGGACGATGCCTACGCCGACCCGGACTCGCCCTCGGAGCGGGCGGTCGCGGGCGCGGCCGTCGACGCGATCAGGGCGCTGCTGCTGGAGAACAGCCGGCTCCGGGGCGTGGAGGCCCGGCTCGCGGGCGAGCTGCACGAGACTCGCGCGGCCCTCGAGCGGGCCTACCTGCGGCCGTCGTACCTGCTGCGGGAGCGGGTGGTCCGCAAGCTCGAGTCGACCGGGGTCGGTCGCGGGGCGATGTCGGTCTACCGGCGGGCGCGCGGGCGCAGCTCGCGGTCGGCGTAGCGGCCGATCCGCCAGGTGCTGTAGCCGTCGGCGCCGGCGCCGACCACGCCGCCCACGAAGGGCACCCGACGGCCGACGACGACCGCCATCCGCTTGCCGGCCACCTTGGTGATCAGCTCCGTGGCCACCTGCCCCGAGATCAGGGTGTCGAGGGCGGGGTCGTGGGTCGGGGCGGTCGCGAGGGCCATCGGCGGTGCCGGGAGGCGCTTCTTCTTGACCAGGTCGCTGACGGCGTCCTCGCCGAGGAGTGTCGCGAGGATGGCGTTGCGGACCCGCGGGTCGTCGAGGTCGTAGCCGCGCAGGTGCGCGATGCCGGCGATCATCCGGCACTGGATCAGCGCCAGGCCGGTGATGTTGGTGGGGATGGTGAGGGCGGCTGTGACGAGCCCACCGATGTTGGTGACGAAACCCTGCAAGCCGGCGAGGCGGACATGGAACTCGATCACCTCGTGCACGGCCTTCTCGACGTCGCCGTGCTGCTCCGCGAGCTGCTTCTCGGCTGCTTGGACCGCGCCACTGAGCGGCCCGACGCCGTGGATGGCGCGGGCCAGCGCCTCCCGGACGAACGCCGTGGTCAGGCCCGGCGCCAGCCCGGAGATCTTCGGGGCGAGTGACCTGCCGACCGTGCTCTTCACACCCATGACCTTGATCCTACGGACGTGCCGGGTGGCCCGTTGGTCGAGGAGGCCTGTCAGGGGCGTCTCGAGACCGGGTGACGGACTTGGCTACCGTCGGCGCATGCCGACCGAGCCGCCCGCGTCACCCTGGGACTTCGGCGCCCCGGCCCGGTGGCCCGGCGACGACGACCTGGTCGCGATGGGCGGCGATCTGGAGCCAGGCACGCTGCTGGCGGCGTACCGCCGCGGGCTCTTCCCGATGCCGTCGGGGAGCCGCAGGGGCGACCCACCGGCGTGGTTCAGCCCGGTCGACCGGGGGGTCCTGCCGCTCGACGGTCTGATGGTGTCGCGCTCACTGCGCAGGTCCTCACGATCGTTCGAGATCCGCGTGGACACCGCGTTCGCCGAGGTCGTCGACGCGTGCGGCGACCCGCGGCGGCCAAGCGGCTGGATCTCGCCCGAGATCGTCGCGGCGTACACCCGGTTGCACGACCTGGGCTGGGCGCACTCGATCGAGACGTGGCGCGACGGGCGCCTCGTCGGGGGCCTGTACGGCGTCGCGATCGGCGGGCTGTACGCCGGGGAGTCGATGTTCCACCACGCCCGCGACGCCTCGAAGGTGGCGCTGCTCGCACTGGTGGAGCGGCTGACCGACGACCACGCCGGCGACCGGCTTCTCGACGTACAGTGGCGCACCCCGCACCTCGCGAGCCTGGGCGTCGTCGAGATGCCGCGGGCGGTCTACCTGGCCAGGCTGTCCGCAGCGCTGGCGGTGCCCGACGCGTCGTTCCTCGGATAAGTGTCAGGGGTGTGGGATGTCGGCTTCGGAGCGAGCCGTCGCTGTGCAGCACCCGTCGGTGCACGCGCCGTCGGCGCCACCGCATCCGCCCGCGCCGTCCTGGGCGTGTGCGCTGGCGAGGGGGGCGCAGCAGCCTTCACCGCGCCACGCTTCGCGGCCCTCCTTGACCGCCACGGCGGCGATGACCAGCCCGGCGAGCGGGTCGGCCCACGACCAGCCCAGCGTGGCGTTGAGGACCAGGCCGATGAGCAGAACTGCGGACAGGTAGGTGCACAGCAGGGTCTGGGTCGAGTCGGCGACCACGGCATTGGAACCGAGCGCCTTGCCGGTGCGGCGCTGTGCCCACGACAGGAGGGGCATGACGACCAGCGAGACGGCCGCGAGCCCGATCCCGACCGATGAGGGGTCCGGGTCGCGCCCAGTGACCAGAGCCCGGAGGGACTCGACGCCCACGTAGGCGGCGAGCGCGAAGAACGAGAACGCCATCAGCCGCAGCGCCTGCCGCTCGCGGGTCTCGGGCAGGCGGTGCCGGAACTGCCACAAGATGATGACGCCGCTGGAGACCTCGACCACCGAGTCGAGGCCGAACCCGACCAGCGCGACGGAGCCCGCGACCAGGCCGGCAGTGATGGCGATGACGGCCTCGACGAGGTTGTAGGTGACCGAGGTGGCGGCGAGTAGTCGTGCTCGGCGCCCGAGGCGGGTCCTGTCGGCGGTGGTCAGGTTCGCGGGTGTGTGGACGTGGGTGGCCATCAGGATCCCGTCAGGGTGACGGTGCCGAAGTTGGGGCAGAGCGTGACCGCGTCACCGGTCAGGTCGAGCAGTCGCTCCGCGGCGGCGAGCAGGTTGATGACTGCCTCGGTGTGGTCGAGCGACCACAGGGAGGCGCGGCCCTGTGGTCGCGAGGTGACGAGGCCGCAGTCTTTGAGGCAGGCCAGGTGCTTCGACACGGTGCTCTGCGCGAGCCCGAGATGGGCGGTCAGGTCCACCACCCGGTGCTCACCCAGCGCGAGATGGCGAACGATCGCCAACCGGGAGGGGTCGGAGAATCCGTGGAAGAGGCACGCTGCCGCGGTGAGGGCGGCAACCTCGTCCACCGGGTCCGCTGCGCGAGTGCTCGCTATCATCGCCATATGGCGATACTAGCTCACTTGAGCAGGCGAGACATCCGCCGGTCGGCGAGCGGCTTGCCCCCGGTCTGGCAGGTGGGGCAGTACTGCAGGCTCGAGTCGGCGAAGCTCACCTCCCGTACGGTGTCACCGCAGACCAGACACTTCTCACCGGTGCGACCGTGGACGGCGAGGTGGGACTTCTTCTCGCGCTTCAGCTCGCTGGCGGCCAGCCCGCGGGACCGGTCGACGGCGTCGCCGAGCACGTCGCGGATGGCGGCGTACAGGGTGATCAGCTCGGCGTCGCTGAGGGCGTTGGCCGGTTTGAACGGAGACATCTTGGCGGCGTGAAGGAGCTCGTCGGAGTAAGCGTTGCCGATGCCGGCGATCGTGCCCTGGTGGCGCAGCACGCCCTTGATCTGGGCGCGGCCGGCATCGTCGAGGATCTGCCCAAGCACGTCGATGGTGAAGGCCTCGGCGAGCGGGTCGGGCCCGAGCCGGGCCACGCCTGGCACGTCCTGCGGATCGCGGACGACGTAGATCGCGAGGGACTTCTTGGTGCCCGCCTCGGTGACGTCGAGCCCGTTGGTGCGGCCCTCATCGTCATCGTCGAGGAGCACGCGGGCCGCGAGCGGCGACTTGCCGTTGGGCCGAGCCGGCAGCGCCGGCACCTCGTCGCGCCAGCGGATCCAGCCGGCGCGGGCAAGATGGATCACCAGGTGGAGCCCGGAGGTGGCGATGTCGAGGAACTTGCCGTGCCGGGTGACGTCCTCGACCAGGGTGCCGTGCAGGGCCGACAGTGGCGGGTCGAAGGTCTTGAGCGCACTGAAGGCCGCCAGGTCGACGCGGGTGATCGCACGGTCGGTCAGCCGGCCCTTCAGGTCCAGGGCCAGCGCCTCCACCTCGGGCAGCTCGGGCACGTCGTGAAGGATATGGCCCGGCACCGAGGAGCGGGCGCCCTCAGGCTGGTGGTTCGCAGAAGTACGTCGTCCTGACGTGGCCGGCGACCCTCAGCAGCGCTGCTAGGTCGCCGTCGTCAGGTCGCTGGCTGACGACCGAGACCGTTGCTCCCCGTGCGGTGGCGGCCTCCTCGATCCGGGCCAGCGCGGCGGGCGAGTCCACCGACGCCACCAGCAGGACCGGTCCGCCCGGGTCGTAGACGGGAGGCGCGCGGACCAGGCGGCCCAACGCCCCCGTCGACGGCCACGACGGCATCCTCGTCGTCGACCGGTCCGGTCGGCTCCACGTCGCGGTGCCACCACGTCTCGACCGGAGCCAGCCCGACGGCGCGAGCTGCCGCGAGTCGCTGGGTCTCGAAGGCCGGGACGACCCAGCGCACCCGGCGGTGCGTCGCGGCGTACGACAGCAGGGCGACGCCGTCGGTCGCCCATCGCGAGTCATCGATGAGAGCGGCGTCGTCGACCAGGAGGGATCCTGCGCGGTCGAGCCCGATCAGGTAGCCGTGGGCGGTCCGGACCCCGAGCACCGACGGGTCCGCGATCAGGGACGCGAGGAACGCACGGTGACGTGCGTCGGCGTCCGGGGCGGGTCGTCAGAAGGTCGGCGCGTGCGGCTCCAGGCGGGCGCGCCGGGCGCGGGTCAGGTCGGTCACCCAGTCCAGGTCGGCGGTCGCGAGCGCACGGATCTCGGGCTGCTGGTCCATCGCCCCAGCATCGCTCACCCTTCCCTGATGCCGGGCCGCGGAGCAGAATGAAGAGATGTCCCCGTCCCGGAAGGGCCTCGAGCCGTCGTCGATCTTCGTCGACGCGCGCGGCGAGGGGCGGGCGATGCGGGTGACCTGGCACCGCGAAGGGCCACGCTCGTCCGATCCGGACGGCGAGGGTCTGGTGGTGCTGTCCCTGTGGCGCGACAACGTGTGCGCCGGCTCGTTCCGACTGGCCGCGAGCGAGGTGCCCGCCCTGGTCGAGACGCTCACCCGCGGGCTGTCCGCGCAGTACGACGACCTCCGCACCGACACCACCAGTGTGCCCGTCGTCCAAGGCCCGGCGGAGCCCTACGGCGACACCGCCTGACGTCGTCCTCGCCGGCACCCTCAAGTCGCTCGTGGCACGAGCCGATGAGCTAGGCGAACGGATCGTGCACCTGGTGGTCCGGTGTGTGCTGGTCATGGGGCCGGCATTCATCGCGTTCGCGAGTCCAGGCCCCAGTCGATCGGTACGATGACTCTGCCGCTCCCTCCCCCCGAAACAGGAGCTCCCCCCGCATGATCTCGACCCCACTCCGCCTTCGCCTGCGCTCTCGGAGCGTGTCGGCACTGGCCGCCGCACTGGTCCTGGCCCCACTACCGGTTCTTCTCGCGATGCCCGCCGCGCACGCGGCGTACGCCCGCCTCTACGAGCCCCGGCTCACCCCGATCGCGGGCGTGCCGTTCACGCTCAAGGGCATCATCACCAGCGACGTGGAGCGCCCGATCAAGCTCAAGGTCGTCGGCGGGAGCGGCGGGCCCCAGACGATCGCGACGTCCACGGCGACCCGGAAGGGGACATTCACCTTCCGCAAGGTGGTTCTCGACCGGTCCGGGACCCTGGTGGCCGTGGCGCCGCGCTTCCGTGGCAACCTTAATCACGCAAAGCCACAGGTGGCGACAGCTCCGGTTCCCGTCACCGTGACCCGACAGTCCGGCGAGCTCGTCGCCCTGCCGCCGGTCGTGCAGCAGGGCACCTCGCCCGAGGCGCCCAGCAACGCGGCCCACGTCGTGGCCTCCTTCGAGCCGGCCCGTCCCGGACGACGCGTGCAGCTTCACCAGTTGACCAAGGGCGACTGGGTGACGGTGCAACGCGGGGTTCAGGACCGCGGCGGCTTCGCGTCCTTCGAGGTGCCCGCCGGCCAGACCTTCCGTGCAGTGACCCTCGTCGCCAAGAGGGTGCCAGCAGTGACGACGAAGAACGCGACCAGCCGTTCTTGGACCCCGGAGTTCGAGGACACCTTCTCAGGTGACGCCCTGGACACCCGGGTCTGGAGTGACCGCGGGCAGGACGGCACCGAATCGCAAGGGCTGCGGACCTGCGCCGTCGTGGACGACTCGATGCGCTGGTTGTCGGGCGGGACGCTCCAGCTCGGCATCGGCCTGGACCCTGACCGTGCCGCTGAGACCTGCAGCTACAACTCGCCCCGATATGGGGCGGGCACCAGCCCCTATCTCCTCAACTCCCAGATCGACAGCCGGAAGGCGTACAACTTCGCGCACGGCTTCGCCGCCGCCCGCGTGAAGTGGCAGCAGCCCCGGGGCATGCACGGCGGCTTCTGGCTCCAACCGTTGGCCGGCAAGGTGCCAGGACGGCCGGACCTGGGCACCGAGGTGGACATCGTCGAGCACTTCGGCGACGGGAGTCTCAAGGACGGCTTCGGGTCCTTCGTCCATCACCTGGCCGAGAACGGCACCATGGTGCCGATGGCGGCCGACCCCGAGCCGACGGCTCTGTTGAAGCCGGTCGGCGACGAGTGGTGGTCGAGCTACCACGTGTTCTCCGTGGAGTGGACAGACCGGGAGTACATCTTCCGAGTTGAAGGGCGCGAGTACTGGCGGGAGACCCGGGCGGTCTCCCAGGTCGACCAGTTCCTGCTGTTCAGCATGTTGACCTCGGACTACGAGTTGAAGGACCTGCAGGCTGCGGAGATGGCAGCCACTGCCAGCGTGGACTGGGTGCGCGTCTGGCGCTGAACGTCTCTCCGGGCGGCTGAGGCGTTCTGCGAACGCTCCGGGCGGGTGCCGGATAGGCTGCGGCGTCCTGCAGCACCTGCTCGAGGAACCCCCCGGCCCATGACGATGCTCCGCACGCGCCGCCGCTCGGCCGCGGCCACGACCACCTCGCTGGTCGTCGCCTTGGTGCGCGCCGCGCTCCCCGTGGTCCTCCTCGCGCCGTCGGCCCCGGCCGCCCAGGCGGCGTACGCGCGGCTCTACGCGCCGCGGACCACGCCGATGGCGGGGCTGCCGTTCACGCTCAAGGGCATCATCACCAGTGACGTGAAGCGGCCCATCAAGCTCCAGGTCGTCGGCGCGGGCGGGGCCGCCACGACGGTCGCGAAGTCGACGGCGACCCGCCGCGGCACGTTCACCTTCCGCGGCGTGGTGCTCAAGCGCTCGGCGACCCTGGTCGCCGTGGCGCCGAGGTTCCGCGGCACGTTGCAGCATCCCAAGCCGAAGGTCTCCACCGCGCCGATCGTGGTGGAGGCGGTGCAACAGTCCGGGAGCCTGGTCGCGCTGCCCCCGATCGCGCAGCAGGGGGCGAACCCCGAGGCGCCGAGCAACGCCGCCCAGGTCGTGGCGAGCTTCCGCCCGGCCCGGCCCGGCCGGCGCGTCCAGCTCCAGCAGAAGTCCCGGCGGACCTGGCGCACCGTGGCCCGGGGGGTCCAGGACGGCGGTGGCTTCGCGAGCTTCTCGGTCCGTCCCGGTCGCACCTTCTGCGCCGTGGCCCGGCCCACCGGCAAGATCCCGGCCCTGATGACCGGGGCGGTGACGAGCCGCTCCTGGAAGCCAGTCTTCGAGGACTCCTTCTCCGGCGACGCGCTCGACACCAGCGTCTGGGGGGACCGTCCCAACGACGGCACCGAGGTGCTCGGCAAGCGCACCTGCGCCCGGGCCGACGCGGCGGCGCGCTCGGTCAGCGGCGGCACCCTCCGGCTCGGCATCGGGCTGGACCCGAGCCGGGCGAGCGAGACCTGCCACTACTCGACGGCCAGGTACGGCGACGGCGCCAGCCCCTACCTGGTCAACACCCAGATCGACAGCCGCAAGGGCTACCACTTCACCCACGGCTTCGCCGCGGCACGGATCAAGTGGCAGCGGCCCAAGGGCATGCATGGCGGCTTCTGGCTCCAGCCGCTCAAGGGCACCACCGCCGGCCGCCCGGACCTCGGTGCCGAGGTGGACGTGGTGGAGCACTTCGGCGACGACACCCTCAAGGGCGGTGTCGGCTCGTTCGTCCACTACCCCGACGCGAACGGTGCCAACGTGCCTCTCGCGGCCGACCCCGCGCGCACCGCGATGCTCAAGCCGCGCGGCGACCAGTGGTGGTCGAGCTACCACGTGTTCTCCGTGGAGTGGACGCCCAAGCAGTACGTCTTCCGGGTCGACGGCCGGGAGTTCTGGCGCGAGAGCCGGGCCGTCTCGCAGGTCGGCCAGTACCTCCTGCTGAGCATGCTCACCTCCGACTACGAGCTGAAGGACCTCGACCCCGCCGAGCACGCCGCTGCGGCGAATGTCGACTGGGTCCGGGTCTGGCAGACCTGACTCGAGTCGAGTGCCCAGGTGGTCGCAGTCCCCGCCTGACCCGGCACTCGACCCGCCGCACCCGGATACGGTCCTGCCATGGACCCGATCCGCAACCCCTACGCCCCCGGGGCCGGCCAGCGGCCACCCGAGCTCGCCGGCCGCGACGAGCAGCTCGCGGCGTTCGAGGTGGTGCTCCAGCGGGTCGCCAAGGGCCGGCCCGAGCGGTCGCTGATCCTCACCGGGCTCCGCGGGGTCGGCAAGACGGTGCTGCTCAACGCGCTCCGCTCGTCCGCCGTACGACGTGGCTGGGGCACCGGCAAGCTCGAGGCCCGGCCCGACCAGGGTCTTCGCCGGCCGCTCTCCTCGGCGCTGCACCAGGCGATCCGCGAGCTCGGCCACCCCCAGGTCGACGACACCGACCAGGTGCTCGGGGTGATCCGCTCCTTCGCGCAGCGCGACGCCGCCGCCGGAGCCAAGCTGCGCGACCAGTGGAGCCCGGGCATCGACGCCCCGGCCGTCCGGGGCCGCGCCGACTCCGGCGACATCGAGATCGACCTGGTCGAGCTGCTCAGCGACGTGGGCGGTCTCGCAGCCGACGTCGGGAAGGGGGTGGCGGTCTTCGTCGACGAGATGCAGGACCTCGGCCCGGACGACGTCTCCGCGCTCTGTGCGGCGTGCCACGAGATCAGCCAGTCGAGGCTCCCGGTGATCGTCGTGGGCGCCGGGCTGCCGCACCTGCCCGCCGTACTCTCCGCGAGCAAGTCCTACTCCGAGCGGCTCTTCGGCTACCAGCGCATCGACCGGCTGCCCCGCGAGGCCGCCGACCGGGCCCTGGCGGCGCCGGCCGAGGAGGAGGGGGCCGCCTTCACCGACGAGGCCCTCGAGGCGATGTACGCCGCCACCGGCGGCTACCCCTATTTCATCCAGGCCTACGGCAAGGCGGTGTGGGACCGAGCGACGACCTCGCCGATCGGCGCCGACGATGTGGCCGTCGCGACCCCGGACGCCGACGCGGAGCTCGCCGTCGGGTTCTTCGGCAGCCGCTACGAGCGTGCGACCCCGGGCGAGCGCGACTACCTTCGCGCGATGGCCGACGTGGCGTCCCTCGATGGCCGGGACCTCGACTCGGTGCCCACCGCCGAGGTGGCCTCGACCCTGGGCAAGAAGCCGCAGTCGCTGTCACCGGCCCGGGACTCGCTGCTCAAGAAGGGGCTGATCTACTCCGCCGAGCGGGGCCGCATCGCCTTCACCGTCCCGCACTTCGGGCGCTACCTCCGCGAGCATGCCTGACTGGCGAGCGCCGCGCGGTCACGCCGGCCGCCGCCCCGCGCCGACGAGCATCTCGCAGGGGCCCACGAAGCCGCGCCCGCCCTCGAAGCGGGCGAGCGCCGTCTCGACCTCGTGCCAGGTGTCCTCGCGCTGGACGGGGGTCAGTGCGGCCATCATCTGGTGCAGCGCCCCGAACGACTCCCGCTGGAAGCGCACGCAGTCCGCGGCAGACGGGAGCACGACCGGCGACGGCACGGCCCGCACCTCGACATCGACGAAGCCGGCGGTGGTGAGCGCGTCGGCGAGCACCCCCGGCCCACCGAGCGAGAACGGTCCCGGCTGTCCCGGGAGCGGTGGCGGCAGCTGGGCGCGTGCACGGATGATGCCCACCGGGACCGAGAAGAAGGCGTTGGCGTCGGGCGTCGAGTAGACCACCGCGGAGACCCGACCTCCGGGCCGCAGGACGGCCCGCATCCCGCGCAGCGCCCGCTGCTGGTCGGGGAAGTAGATCAGCCCGACCCGGCTCACGACCGCGTCGAAGCTGGTGGGGGCCAGGGTGTCCACGGCCTCGCCGTCGAGCTCGAGCGTCGCGACGTGGTCGAGTCCGGCCGCCGCGGCGTCGGCCTCCGCGCGGGCCAGCAGCCCCGGCGCCAGGTCGGTCACGAGCACGTGCCCGGTCGGGCCGACCCGGCGGGCGATGCGCAGGGACTGCTCGCCGGCCCGGCGGCGACGTCGAGGACCCGGTCGCCGGCTCCGATGCCGGCCATCTCCACCATCGCCTCGGTCGCGTCCCCGAGCCAGTCGCCGATGAAGCCACCCCAGCGGTGCCAGGCCTCCGCCGCGTTCTGCCACTGGGACCGCGTGCTCGCCTTGAAGGCGGTCGGGTCGAAGGTCGTCGTCTGCACGGTCATGTCGTTGCACTCCTCCGATGGGGCCGAGCACGACGCTCGACGCGAGTAGCCTCCGGCGACCGAGGGCGCGTGACTAGTCCACGGTCTGTACTTGCCGCCCGGGCACCGCCTTCCTACGGTGAGGAGATGATCGACTACGGCCAGTTCTGCACCGTCGCGCGCGGCGCCGAGGTCCTCTGTGACCGCTGGACCCCGCTGGTCGTGCGCGAGCTGCTCTGCGGGAGCACCCAGTTCAACGACATCCGGTGTGGGTTGCCCCGGATGAGCCCGACCCTGCTGGCCAAACGTCTCCGGATGCTGGAGGAGTTCGGCGTCGTGCGTCGTGCGCCGGGAGCAGGACGGGCGCCGTACGTCGTACCAGCTCACCGCCGCCGGCGAGGAGCTCCGGCCGATCGTGATGGCACTCGGGCACTGGGGCGCCCGCGCCGGGGAACTTGAAGTGGATGACCGTCCGCCGCCCCGCCGGGAACTCCTCGAGGTGGACGAAGCGGCGTACATCCCACATCAGGAGCCCGGCGTCGAGCTGGTCCGGC
>Ga0136611_10001447_pt1 | contig 16500 bp, 7 predicted proteins | sample AntDrymUQ2232306_2_FD_106645 | JGI IMG/M metagenome (GOLD analysis project Ga0136611, IMG submission 106645) | Polar desert sand microbial communities from Dry Valleys, Antarctica - metaG UQ223 (23.06) | ecosystem: Environmental > Terrestrial > Soil > Desert | place: Antarctica: Dry Valley...
GCGTGCAGGCGGACGTACTCGTCAAGCTTTCCAGGTTTCACCTTCAAACGGAATGCGACACGTTGCATGGCTGTACCTCGAAACGACGGATCAGCGATCTGGTGGCGTCATCATAGCCGTGCGCGTCGATTTGGGAAGAGTCAGCGGGGCTCGGTGAGGATCGCTTCACGGATCGCCATGATCTGGGCCCGGAGCTGGACATCCTGTTGCAGGTCGTGCTCCACCTTCTCGATGCCGTGCAGGATCGTCGTGTGGTCCCGGCCCCCGAGGGCCCTTCCGATATCGACGAGCGAGGCATCGGTCTCTTCGCGCAGGATGTACATCGCCACCTGGCGGGGCGTTGTCACGTCGCGCTTGCGGCTGCGGCCGGTCAGGTCGTTCTGGCCAATCTTGTAATATCCGGCGACCGCTTCGAGCACTTCAAGGCTGGTGGTGGTCGACTTGCGCATGCCAATCGACGAATCGGTCAGGGCTTCGATCGCCAGGGGCAGTGTCAGCGGCTTCTTGTAGAGCTGGGCCAACATCAGGATCTTGTTGAGCGCCCCCTCGAGTTCCCGGATGTTGGTCTGATCCTTGTGCGCCACGTATTCGATAACGTCGGCTGGAATCCTGATTCCGAAGTCGTCGGCCTTCTGCCCGAGGATCGCGATTCGCATCTCGTAATCCGGCGATTGCACGTCCGCGATCAACCCGCCTTCGAAGCGCGATCGCATGCGGTCTTCCAGCGCCGAGATCGAGCGCGGCGGCCGGTCGCTCGAGATGATGATCTGCTTGCCGTTCTGGTAGAGGGCATTGAAGGTGTGGAAGAACTCCTCCTGCGTGCTCTCCTTGCCGGCAATGAACTGGATATCGTCGATCATCAGGATGTCGACGCGCCGGTAGCGCGCCCGGAAATCGTCCATCCGGCCAGACCGGATGTCGTTGATCACGTCGTTGGTGAACGTCTCGGATGTCACGTACATGATCGACAGGTCACCATTGATGGTAAGTGCCTTGTGACCGATCGCGTGGAGAAGGTGTGTCTTGCCGAGACCAACCCCACCGTGGACGAACAGGGGGTTATATGGCCCCCCAGGATGGTCCGCCACCGCCAGTGAGGCTGCGTGCGCAAGGCGGTTCGAACTGCCGACCACGTAGCTGTCGAAGGTGAGGCGAGCATTGAGGCCGTTCGGCGCGTTCGGCGAGAGTTCCAGTTGCCGGTTCGTAATCACGCCATCGTTGGCGGGACGTGTGGGCCTGGCACGCCGCTCTGGCTGGCGCGTCCTGGGATCCGCCATTTTTTCGCCAACATCTGCCGAGTCCGGCGCGGTGATCGGAACCGCCTTACCGGCCACCGTGAAGGTCGCCTGAATTGGACGCCCGATGATGCGGGTGAGTGCCTTTTCAACTTGTGGCGCGTAGCGGGTTTGCAAGGTAGAGGCGGCATACGAGTGCGGCGCGGTGACGATGGCAACATCGTCTTCAACTCCGGCCAGGCCCGTATGAAGAAACCAGTTTGTGAACGCATTGCGCGTGATGGTGGTTTCGAGATCGGCGAGCACGGCTTGCCAAAGCTGGCGGGCGTTCATGCTCTCCACGTCGATCTGGCCTCCTCGTGAACTCGGGATACAGGCACACGTGTGGATCCGTGACGGACCACCTGCGGCGATGTCAAACGTACAGGTAACCACGATTACTGAAAGCTTGCGGCGGCTTCGTGTACGTTCGATACCCCATCGTACAGCCTGTGGCCATCATCATGGTAGACTCGATCCGTACTTTTCCGGGTTGCGCCATGCTCGGAGGCAGGCTGGAAGACCTGCGGTCGTGCCTGTTATCCCGTTGACATGGGTCCAAACGCGACCTTTCCTCCATTGTGATTGTTTTCCATGACAGATGTGACATTTCCATCCATGAACACAGCCTGCCGGACTTCGGCCGCCCAATCCTCCACAGGCGATTGGGCGGCCGCTCAGGCGCTCCTCGTCGAGGACAAGATTGGTTTGCGAGACGGCGATGGCAAAACGGCCGTCGTCGCGATGAGCGGCGGGGTCGACAGCGCGGTTACCGCGCTGCTCATGCGGGAGCGTGGGTATCGCGTGGTGGGTATGAATCTTCGCCTCTTTTCACCGGACGACGAAGACCACCGCGCCAATCCCTGCTGCGGCATCCCAGCCATGGACGACGCCCGCGCAACGTGCGCCACGATCGGCGTGCCGTTCTACGCCGTCAACATGGAAATCGAGTTTGGCGAGGCCGTAGTGCAGAAGTTCGTTAACGAGTACGCAACCGGGCGAACGCCGAATCCCTGTCTCGAATGCAATCGCCACGTCAAGTTCCGGCATCTCGTGCAACGCGCGAAGCAACTCGGCGCTGATTGCCTGGCGACTGGGCATTACGTTCGCCTCGAAACCGGTCAAGATGACGGTAAGGTCGGTCTCCACCGGGCGCTCGATGGCAACAAGGACCAGAGCTACGTGCTCTATACCTTATCCCAGAAGCAGTTGCAGTACCTGCAGTTCCCGCTCGGCCGGCTCACCAAGCCGGAAGTGCGCATCCTTGCGCGTGGCTACGGCTTGCCGGTGGCCGACAAGGCAGAAAGCCAGGAGATCTGCTTTGTCGGTAATCGCTCCTACGCCGATTTCGTGGCTGGGCGACGGCCGGATGTGACCGTACCCGGCGACATCGTCAACCAGGGCGGCGACGTACTTGGTTCGCACAAGGGACTCGTCCATCACACAGTTGGGCAACGCCGCGGCATGGGCATTGCCGGGACGAAACCATACTTCGTGCTTCAACTCGACACGACAGCCAACCGGCTGGTGGTGGGTGAGCGGAACGAAGCCCAGGCGGTGTCAATCGCGGCGAGCGACGTGTCGTTCACGTCGGGCGAATGGCCGGTAGCGCCGTTCACGAGTGACATAGCCGTCCGGTATCGTGGAAAACCAGCCCGCGCGACGGTGACACCGGTGTCGGCAGATGAGCGCACGGTAACAGTCACGTTTCCGCTGGAGAGTGGACCGATTGCCTCACCCGGTCAAGCCATCGTCTTTTACGATGGCGACGAAGTGTTGGGCGGGGGCACAATCGACCGGGTTTCACGTCAACAGCCGACTGTCCAGCCTGCCTGAAGGCCATGCGGCCATGTCGAAACCACTGTGCATGCGCAATAATCGATGCCAATAACGGATTTACGGGTTGGGGCTACGGGAGAAGGTATGGACAGCAACAAAAAAAAAGGCATTCTGGCGGGCGCCGCCGCACTTCTGATCTTCCTACTGATTGGAGTGGGACTCTACCTGCTTGGCGGTAACGACCAATCGGCCCTCGAACGCCTCCGCGACATCGCGGTTATTTTCGTGGTACTTACATCAACGCTTGCGGTCATTCTCCTCGCCGGGATTACGGTTGCCCTCATCCTGCTCTTCATGCAGCTCAAGGACAAGGCGGTGCCAATCCTCGATGAGACAACCGGCACGATCAATCGGATCCGGGGCACGACCAACTTCATCACGGAGGAGGCGGTCAAGCCCCTGGTCACAGTCGCGAGCAAGTATTCCCGGTTCCGGACTTTTTCGCGCGTGGTGACCGGTAAGCAAACCAAGCCGCTGAAGATCCAGAAGATTGAGAAGAAGCAGTAAACGATGATGCCCAACATGCCTGAATATCTGGACTTCCACTTGCTCAGGGAACGCGAAGACCACGCCGCCACCCAGGGCTTTGCAGGTGGCCTGGCGCTCGGCATCCTGCTTGGGGTCGTCCTTGCGTTAGTCTTTGCCCCGCGCCGGGGTGATGAAACACGGGCTGCCATGGCACAGGCAGCCCACGACGTGATGGAGAAGGGTTCCCTGCTTGTGGCCCGTGAAGCCCATTCAGACGTGGAGCCCGACTTCGGCGATGGGGCGGCGATCGAGCGCGAGATCGGTTCTCCGTCGGGTGAAACTCCAATGGGCTGATCCGGACGTTCGCTTCGTAATGTGTAACGGGTAGTGACATCGTTTACCGTTGCCCAGGTTCGGGATCGAGATGAACTCGACCGCTACCACTGATCCTGAGTTGGGCGGCGGCAAGATGCTTATGAACCAACAAACTGGTCTGATCGGGTCAGTGCCGGACACCAGTCCCATGGTGAAGAACCAGTGCCCGCAACCGGTTGACCTCGACTTCGAGGGCACCAACCCGGTCTTCAAGAGACAGAAGCGGTGCCTGGGCCGTCGTATCGTCCACCCTGTCTCCCATTGCCAACACGACCGAGAAGCGGGTTATTCCGGACTGGCCCTCACCCACCGTCCGGCGATCGATATGGTGGGGACTCACGGTCATCGCCGCGGCGCTTCCGGTTTCGAGCTGAAGTTGAACCCGCCCAAGGATATCGTCGAGTAGTTCTGCATCTCGTGAACCCCGGGTGATGGTGACCAGGGTGAATGATCCGGTTTCTTCGTCCAGGCGCCACGACGTGACGCGCACGGCATGACCATCGAGTTTGATGAATTCGATCTGCTCGCCCGATCTCGTTTCGCTCACCTATATATCCTGTCAATCTAGTCGGGCATGGATGTGACAGTCGTCTCGAATCGTATTCACGACGACGCTACACTTCAATCATTATTGCCGCTCGAATGAGATTGTGGCAGATCGCATTCTCCTCCCGGAAATGGACCAGGCCAACCCAGTGATCGTGTTTCCAATCGCCTGTTCAGTGCTTAGCGCGTTGTGTGCGGCCGTCCTGTTTCGCGATTCGCGTCTGCGGCCCCGACCGGACAAGATCATCTGGACGATTGCGTTCGTCATGTTTGCGTTGGCCGCCGGCGCTGATGCGGCAGGCATCGCACTGGGGTGGACATCTTGGCTGGCCCGGCTCTACTACGCGTCTGGTCCTGCCCTGGTCGTCGCCTTCCTCGCCATCGGCCAACTCTATCTCCTCTTCCCTTCGGCCATGCGTCGGTTCGGAGTCGGTGTCACCCTGTTCGTGACCACATTGTGGGTGTCGCTCGTTATCAACGCGCCGATCGATCGCCTGCGCCTGGCCGAAGACGGTTGGGATGCCATCGAACGCGGAACCGAGATGGTCGTGATCACGGTGCTGATCAACTCGGCCGGAACCGCAATCATCGTCGGGGGCACCGCGTGGTCGGTGTGGCGTTACTGGCGGCGAGGCACTCATCGTCACCGGATGATTGGCTGCGCCCTGATTTGCAGTGGGACCCTGGTCGTCGCGGCTGGCGGGAGCCTGACCCGCCTCGGCCATTACGAATATCTCTACATTGCCATGGCGATGGGTGTCGGAATGATTTTTGGCGGCGTACTCGTTTCGCGCCGCCATGATCGTCTGCCTGCGGAATCATCGATCACGGCTGTCGACCGCACTGGCGCACCAGTCCACGATCTTCCACTGGTCAACACGAGCGGTCTCGCGTTTCTTCACGGGCTCCTTCTGGGACGGAATGATGCCGATATCGATCGGATCTGCACCGAATGGAGCGTCCCGCGGGAAGTCACCGATGTGATGTCAAGAATCGATGCTCGCCGGGCCTGGCGCTTGCGGGTGGTTCTCGCTCCGGATGCCGTTTTCCGGTTCGATGAGCTGCCGGTTGCCGCCAGGCGCCAGGTGACCACGCTGTACCACGATGTCCTGACCTGGGAACGCTCCAGCCGGGACGAGATCGCCGAGATCGTAGCCGCACCCGAGCCCGTTCCTGCTACGCGCAAGGCGTAGCCATCGGGCAAGGGGCGGGGCCATTGACAAGCCACACCTGTCCGTGGTTCAGGATAGGTGTGGCTGTTTCGCCGGTGACACCCGGGCGCCGTTCGGGGTAGACTGGTAAACAGTAAGCGCCTCCGGCCGTGGCATCACCGGAACTCACTCGGCGTGGGATACGGTGTGGGACTGCATTTTGCAGCCCCTTTTTTGTTGTCCTCAATGCGCATATCAGTGAGACAAACTATCTGGACACTGGCGCGCAACCGTCGTTGCTCCGGCATCATGAGTCAGAATGCAGCCGCCCGCGTCCAGGCATGACCACACCACATGATCACAACCCGTCGAGCGGAAAGGAGGCGCGATGCCAGATTTCATCTCCAATCTCAATCTGGCAGTCGTCCTCATTTGCGCTGCCTTTGCCGGACCTTTGGTGACGACCGTGATTGGTTCCTGGCGCCCCGCGCTCACCGGTGCAGCAGCCATTGCTACCACGTCGCTGTGCCTGGCCATCGTGGTGATATCGTACCGGGCTGGAACCGCCTCGATCGATCTGCCGTGGTCGGAAACGTATGGCTTCCGCTTCCATCTGGTCCTCGATGGCATCGCCCAGATGTATGCCTTGCTGGCGACCGGGATCGGGCTGTTGGTCGTCATCTATGCCTACCGGTACATTCCCCTACACCTCGAACATCACCATCGTAGCCTTCAGGAACAGCCCCGGTTTTTCGGGTTCCTGTTGTTGTTCATGGCGGCGATGATCGGCCTGGTCATGGCCGGGGATACCATCCTCCAGTTCGTCTTTTGGGATCTTACGGCCATTGCCTCGTTCTTCCTGATCGGTTTCGACCGTGACCAGGAGGATTCCCGATCCTCGGCCGTGATGGCGCTGCTGGTGACCGGCGTCAGCGCGGTGCTTGTCCTGATTGGGGTGCTCATGCTGCGGTCCGAGCTCGGCACCTACTCGATTGGCGAGATGATCGCCCTGGAGTCAGACCGAACCACGGTCGGCATCGCCCTCGGGCTAATCGGGATAGGGGCGCTGGCCAAGAGCGCGCAGGTGCCTTTCCACTTCTGGCTGCCGAACGCGATGGCGGCGCCTACACCGGTTTCGGCGTACCTCCACTCGGCGGCCATGGTTGCGGCCGGTGTGTTCATGGTGCGGCGATTTTACCCAATGATTGCGGTGTTCGACTGGCTGCTCGATGCCATGCTGGTGATTGGGTTCCTGTCGATCACTGTCGGCGGTATCATTTCCCTGACTCGCGACAACATGAAGCAGATCCTGGCCTATTCCACGATCTCCCAATACGGCTACGTGGTCGTGATGTTCGGGCTGGGAAATGTCTACGGGTTAACCGGCGCCACGTTCTACGTCCTCGCTCACGCCCTGGTGAAGTCGGCGCTTTTCCTGACCGCCGGGGCGGTGACGGAAGCGACCGGCACGAAGCTGTTGTCGGAAACGGGTGGCCTCGCCCGGCGCATGCCGATCCTGGCGCTGGGAAGTGGATTAGCGGCGGCGGGCCTGATCGCCCTCCCGTTCACGATTGGCTTTTTCAAGGACGAATTATTCTTCGCCACCGCCTGGGAGCGGGGGCCAGTCATTGGCGTGCTGGCCGTAATGAGCGCCGCGCTCACCTTCGGCTACGTTTCGCGCTTCTGGATCGGCGTGTTCCTTGGTCCAGTCCGGATCGAACCCCGGATGCTTTCCCGATTCCTGACCGGCCCGATCCTCGTGCTGGGCCTGCTGACACTGGTGTTCGGCATCTGGACGAATCTCGTCATCGACATCGCCGAGTCGGCATCGACGATCGTCGCTACCGAGCCTGCGCAGATCGACATCGCCTACCATGTCGACACCCGCCACGAAAACATCATGGCAATCGCGGCCTGGGCGCTCGGTGCAACCGTTGTGCTGACCGAACGCTGGTGGTCACCAGCGGCAAGGACGTTTGCCACGCTCGGCAACAACTTCGGTCCCGAACGGCTGTATCACCGGTCGCTGTCTGGATTGGAGGCGGTTTCCGACTGGATCCACCGGATCGAGGTTCGGGATCTCCGCAGCCGCGTGGCCACGATCCTGGCGCCGGCGGGAATTCTCGTGGGGCTGGCTGTCATTTTTACCCCCAACAGCGATGCGTTCGCGATAGGCAGCTTCGATCGCGGGGATCTTCCCCTTGCCCTCATGCTGGTCGTGACCGCGGTTGCGGCCGTCACCGTGTCGATCCCTCGAGCACACCTGCGAATCGTTCTGACCACGTCGTGTGTAGGCTTCAGCCTGGCGGTTATCTACTCACTTCTGGGTGCCCCGGATGTGGCGCTGGTGGCCGTGCTGGTCGAAACGGTGCTTGGCGTCTTCTTCATCTGCATGCTGCTGCTGATGCCGCGCTCGATTCTGCGGTTCGAAACGCGTGAGCCGATCGAACGCTTCAGTGTGCGTCGCGATATCGTCCTGGCAGTTATCACTGGTGCGACCGCCTTCTTCGTCGTCTGGGGCGTGCTTTCACGGCCATCGCCGTCGACCGAGCTGATTGACCTCTATGCCGAACTGACGCCACTCGCCCATGGCAGCGCGCTGCCATGGGCGAGTGGCGTCAGTTCGGCATAGAGGTCAATCAGCTCGGTCGACGGCGATGGCCGTGAAAGCACGCCCCAGACGACGAAGAAGGCGGTCGCACCAGTGATAACTGCCAGGACGATATCGCGACGCACACTGAAGCGTTCGATCGGCTCACGCGTTTCGAACCGCAGAATCGAGCGCGGCATCAGCAGCAGCATGCAGATGAAGAAGACGCCAAGCACCGTTTCGACCAGCACGGCCACCAGCGCCACATCCGGGGCACCCAGAAGTGAGTAGATAACCGCCAGGCTGAAGCCTACACACGACGTGGTCAGAACGATTCGCAGGTGTGCTCGAGGGATCGACACGGTGACGGCCGCAACCGCGGTCACGACCAGCATGAGGGCAAGGGGAAGATCCCCGCGATCGAAGCTGCCTATCGCGAACGCATCGCTGTTGGGGGTAAAAATGACAGCCAGCCCCACGAGAATTCCCGCCGGCGCCAGGATCGTGGCCACGCGGCTGCGGAGATCCCGAACCTCGATCCGGTGGATCCAGTCGGAAACCGCCTCCAATCCAGACAGCGACCGGTGATACAGCCGTTCGGGACCGAAGTTGTTGCCGAGCGTGGCAAACGTCCTTGCCGCTGGTGACCACCAGCGTTCGGTCAGCACAACGGTTGCACCGAGCGCCCAGGCCGCGATTGCCATGATGTTTTCGTGGCGGGTGTCGACATGGTAGGCGATGTCGATCTGCGCAGGCTCGGTAGCGACGATCGTCGATGCCGACTCGGCGATGTCGATGACGAGATTCGTCCAGATGCCGAACACCAGTGTCAGCAGGCCCAGCACGAGGATCGGGCCGGTCAGGAATCGGGAAAGCATCCGGGGTTCGATCCGGACTGGACCAAGGAACACGCCGATCCAGAAGCGCGAAACGTAGCCGAAGGTGAGCGCGGCGCTCATTACGGCCAGCACGCCAATGACTGGCCCCCGCTCCCAGGCGGTGGCGAAGAATAATTCGTCCTTGAAAAAGCCAATCGTGAACGGGAGGGCGATCAGGCCCGCCGCCGCTAATCCACTTCCCAGCGCCAGGATCGGCATGCGCCGGGCGAGGCCACCCGTTTCCGACAACAGCTTCGTGCCGGTCGCTTCCGTCACCGCCCCGGCGGTCAGGAAAAGCGCCGACTTCACCAGGGCGTGAGCGAGGACGTAGAACGTGGCGCCGGTTAACCCGTAGACATTTCCCAGCCCGAACATCACGACCACGTAGCCGTATTGGGAGATCGTGGAATAGGCCAGGATCTGCTTCATGTTGTCGCGAGTCAGGGAAATGATACCGCCGACAGTGATCGACAGGAACCCAATCACCAGCATGGCATCGAGCAGCCAGTCGAACACCGCAATCATTGGGTAAAATCGCCGCACCATGAACACACCGGCCGCAACCATGGCCGCCGAGTGGAGGTACGCCGAAACCGGTGTAGGCGCCGCCATCGCGTTCGGCAGCCAGAAGTGGAAAGGCACCTGCGCGCTCTTGGCCAGCGCCCCTATCCCGATTAGCCCGAGGGCGATGCCGACCGTGGTTCGGTCTGACTCCAGGGCGATCATCTCGCCAATCGAGTAGGTGCCGAGCTCGGACCGCAGCATGAGCACCCCAATCAGGACAAGCACCGCGCTGACGCCGGTCACCAGCAGCGCCATCACGGCCGAGGATCGGGAATCCTCCTGGTCACGGTCGAAACCGATCAGGAAGAACGAGGCAATGGCCGTAAGATCCCAAAAGACGAACTGGAGGATGGTATCCCCGGCCATGACCAGGCCGATCATCGCCGCCATGAACAACAACAGGAACCCGAAAAACCGGGGCTGTTCCTGAAGGCTACGATGGTGATGTTCGAGGTGTAGGGGAATGTACCGGTAGGCATAGATGACGACCAACAGCCCGATCCCGGTCGCCAGCAAGGCATACATCTGGGCGATGCCATCGAGGACCAGATGGAAGCGGAAGCCATACGTTTCCGACCACGGCAGATCGATCGAGGCGGTTCCAGCCCGGTACGATATCACCACGATGGCCAGGCACAGCGACGTGGTAGCAATGGCTGCTGCACCGGTGAGCGCGGGGCGCCAGGAACCAATCACGGTCGTCACCAAAGGTCCGGCAAAGGCAGCGCAAATGAGGACGACTGCCAGATTGAGATTGGAGATGAAATCTGGCATCGCGCCTCCTTTCCGCTCGACGGGTTGTGATCATGTGGTGTGGTCATGCCTGGACGCGGGCGGCTGCATTCTGACTCATGATGCCGGAGCAACGACGGTTGCGCGCCAGTGTCCAGATAGTTTGTCTCACTGATATGCGCATTGAGGACAACAAAAAAGGGGCTGCAAAATGCAGTCCCACACCGTATCCCACGCCGAGTGAGTTCCGGTGATGCCACGGCCGGAGGCGCTTACTGTTTACCAGTCTACCCCGAACGGCGCCCGGGTGTCACCGGCGAAACAGCCACACCTATCCTGAACCACGGACAGGTGTGGCTTGTCAATGGCCCCGCCCCTTGCCCGATGGCTACGCCTTGCGCGTAGCAGGAACGGGCTCGGGTGCGGCTACGATCTCGGCGATCTCGTCCCGGCTGGAGCGTTCCCAGGTCAGGACATCGTGGTACAGCGTGGTCACCTGGCGCCTGGCGGCAACCGGCAGCTCATCGAACCGGAAAACGGCATCCGGAGCGAGAACCACCCGCAAGCGCCAGGCCCGGCGAGCATCGATTCTTGACATCACATCGGTGACTTCCCGCGGGACGCTCCATTCGGTGCAGATCCGATCGATATCGGCATCATTCCGTCCCAGAAGGAGCCCGTGAAGAAACGCGAGACCGCTCGTGTTGACCAGTGGAAGATCGTGGACTGGTGCGCCAGTGCGGTCGACAGCCGTGATCGATGATTCCGCAGGCAGACGATCATGGCGGCGCGAAACGAGTACGCCGCCAAAAATCATTCCGACACCCATCGCCATGGCAATGTAGAGATATTCGTAATGGCCGAGGCGGGTCAGGCTCCCGCCAGCCGCGACGACCAGGGTCCCACTGCAAATCAGGGCGCAGCCAATCATCCGGTGACGATGAGTGCCTCGCCGCCAGTAACGCCACACCGACCACGCGGTGCCCCCGACGATGATTGCGGTTCCGGCCGAGTTGATCAGCACCGTGATCACGACCATCTCGGTTCCGCGTTCGATGGCATCCCAACCGTCTTCGGCCAGGCGCAGGCGATCGATCGGCGCGTTGATAACGAGCGACACCCACAATGTGGTCACGAACAGGGTGACACCGACTCCGAACCGACGCATGGCCGAAGGGAAGAGGAGATAGAGTTGGCCGATGGCGAGGAAGGCGACGACCAGGGCAGGACCAGACGCGTAGTAGAGCCGGGCCAGCCAAGATGTCCACCCCAGTGCGATGCCTGCCGCATCAGCGCCGGCGGCCAACGCAAACATGACGAACGCAATCGTCCAGATGATCTTGTCCGGTCGGGGCCGCAGACGCGAATCGCGAAACAGGACGGCCGCACACAACGCGCTAAGCACTGAACAGGCGATTGGAAACACGATCACTGGGTTGGCCTGGTCCATTTCCGGGAGGAGAATGCGATCTGCCACAATCTCATTCGAGCGGCAATAATGATTGAAGTGTAGCGTCGTCGTGAATACGATTCGAGACGACTGTCACATCCATGCCCGACTAGATTGACAGGATATATAGGTGAGCGAAACGAGATCGGGCGAGCAGATCGAATTCATCAAACTCGATGGTCATGCCGTGCGCGTCACGTCGTGGCGCCTGGACGAAGAAACCGGATCATTCACCCTGGTCACCATCACCCGGGGTTCACGAGATGCAGAACTACTCGACGATATCCTTGGGCGGGTTCAACTTCAGCTCGAAACCGGAAGCGCCGCGGCGATGACCGTGAGTCCCCACCATATCGATCGCCGGACGGTGGGTGAGGGCCAGTCCGGAATAACCCGCTTCTCGGTCGTGTTGGCAATGGGAGACAGGGTGGACGATACGACGGCCCAGGCACCGCTTCTGTCTCTTGAAGACCGGGTTGGTGCCCTCGAAGTCGAGGTCAACCGGTTGCGGGCACTGGTTCTTCACCATGGGACTGGTGTCCGGCACTGACCCGATCAGACCAGTTTGTTGGTTCATAAGCATCTTGCCGCCGCCCAACTCAGGATCAGTGGTAGCGGTCGAGTTCATCTCGATCCCGAACCTGGGCAACGGTAAACGATGTCACTACCCGTTACACATTACGAAGCGAACGTCCGGATCAGCCCATTGGAGTTTCACCCGACGGAGAACCGATCTCGCGCTCGATCGCCGCCCCATCGCCGAAGTCGGGCTCCACGTCTGAATGGGCTTCACGGGCCACAAGCAGGGAACCCTTCTCCATCACGTCGTGGGCTGCCTGTGCCATGGCAGCCCGTGTTTCATCACCCCGGCGCGGGGCAAAGACTAACGCAAGGACGACCCCAAGCAGGATGCCGAGCGCCAGGCCACCTGCAAAGCCCTGGGTGGCGGCGTGGTCTTCGCGTTCCCTGAGCAAGTGGAAGTCCAGATATTCAGGCATGTTGGGCATCATCGTTTACTGCTTCTTCTCAATCTTCTGGATCTTCAGCGGCTTGGTTTGCTTACCGGTCACCACGCGCGAAAAAGTCCGGAACCGGGAATACTTGCTCGCGACTGTGACCAGGGGCTTGACCGCCTCCTCCGTGATGAAGTTGGTCGTGCCCCGGATCCGATTGATCGTGCCGGTTGTCTCATCGAGGATTGGCACCGCCTTGTCCTTGAGCTGCATGAAGAGCAGGATGAGGGCAACCGTAATCCCGGCGAGGAGAATGACCGCAAGCGTTGATGTAAGTACCACGAAAATAACCGCGATGTCGCGGAGGCGTTCGAGGGCCGATTGGTCGTTACCGCCAAGCAGGTAGAGTCCCACTCCAATCAGTAGGAAGATCAGAAGTGCGGCGGCGCCCGCCAGAATGCCTTTTTTTTTGTTGCTGTCCATACCTTCTCCCGTAGCCCCAACCCGTAAATCCGTTATTGGCATCGATTATTGCGCATGCACAGTGGTTTCGACATGGCCGCATGGCCTTCAGGCAGGCTGGACAGTCGGCTGTTGACGTGAAACCCGGTCGATTGTGCCCCCGCCCAACACTTCGTCGCCATCGTAAAAGACGATGGCTTGACCGGGTGAGGCAATCGGTCCACTCTCCAGCGGAAACGTGACTGTTACCGTGCGCTCATCTGCCGACACCGGTGTCACCGTCGCGCGGGCTGGTTTTCCACGATACCGGACGGCTATGTCACTCGTGAACGGCGCTACCGGCCATTCGCCCGACGTGAACGACACGTCGCTCGCCGCGATTGACACCGCCTGGGCTTCGTTCCGCTCACCCACCACCAGCCGGTTGGCTGTCGTGTCGAGTTGAAGCACGAAGTATGGTTTCGTCCCGGCAATGCCCATGCCGCGGCGTTGCCCAACTGTGTGATGGACGAGTCCCTTGTGCGAACCAAGTACGTCGCCGCCCTGGTTGACGATGTCGCCGGGTACGGTCACATCCGGCCGTCGCCCAGCCACGAAATCGGCGTAGGAGCGATTACCGACAAAGCAGATCTCCTGGCTTTCTGCCTTGTCGGCCACCGGCAAGCCGTAGCCACGCGCAAGGATGCGCACTTCCGGCTTGGTGAGCCGGCCGAGCGGGAACTGCAGGTACTGCAACTGCTTCTGGGATAAGGTATAGAGCACGTAGCTCTGGTCCTTGTTGCCATCGAGCGCCCGGTGGAGACCGACCTTACCGTCATCTTGACCGGTTTCGAGGCGAACGTAATGCCCAGTCGCCAGGCAATCAGCGCCGAGTTGCTTCGCGCGTTGCACGAGATGCCGGAACTTGACGTGGCGATTGCATTCGAGACAGGGATTCGGCGTTCGCCCGGTTGCGTACTCGTTAACGAACTTCTGCACTACGGCCTCGCCAAACTCGATTTCCATGTTGACGGCGTAGAACGGCACGCCGATCGTGGCGCACGTTGCGCGGGCGTCGTCCATGGCTGGGATGCCGCAGCAGGGATTGGCGCGGTGGTCTTCGTCGTCCGGTGAAAAGAGGCGAAGATTCATACCCACCACGCGATACCCACGCTCCCGCATGAGCAGCGCGGTAACCGCGCTGTCGACCCCGCCGCTCATCGCGACGACGGCCGTTTTGCCATCGCCGTCTCGCAAACCAATCTTGTCCTCGACGAGGAGCGCCTGAGCGGCCGCCCAATCGCCTGTGGAGGATTGGGCGGCCGAAGTCCGGCAGGCTGTGTTCATGGATGGAAATGTCACATCTGTCATGGAAAACAATCACAATGGAGGAAAGGTCGCGTTTGGACCCATGTCAACGGGATAACAGGCACGACCGCAGGTCTTCCAGCCTGCCTCCGAGCATGGCGCAACCCGGAAAAGTACGGATCGAGTCTACCATGATGATGGCCACAGGCTGTACGATGGGGTATCGAACGTACACGAAGCCGCCGCAAGCTTTCAGTAATCGTGGTTACCTGTACGTTTGACATCGCCGCAGGTGGTCCGTCACGGATCCACACGTGTGCCTGTATCCCGAGTTCACGAGGAGGCCAGATCGACGTGGAGAGCATGAACGCCCGCCAGCTTTGGCAAGCCGTGCTCGCCGATCTCGAAACCACCATCACGCGCAATGCGTTCACAAACTGGTTTCTTCATACGGGCCTGGCCGGAGTTGAAGACGATGTTGCCATCGTCACCGCGCCGCACTCGTATGCCGCCTCTACCTTGCAAACCCGCTACGCGCCACAAGTTGAAAAGGCACTCACCCGCATCATCGGGCGTCCAATTCAGGCGACCTTCACGGTGGCCGGTAAGGCGGTTCCGATCACCGCGCCGGACTCGGCAGATGTTGGCGAAAAAATGGCGGATCCCAGGACGCGCCAGCCAGAGCGGCGTGCCAGGCCCACACGTCCCGCCAACGATGGCGTGATTACGAACCGGCAACTGGAACTCTCGCCGAACGCGCCGAACGGCCTCAATGCTCGCCTCACCTTCGACAGCTACGTGGTCGGCAGTTCGAACCGCCTTGCGCACGCAGCCTCACTGGCGGTGGCGGACCATCCTGGGGGGCCATATAACCCCCTGTTCGTCCACGGTGGGGTTGGTCTCGGCAAGACACACCTTCTCCACGCGATCGGTCACAAGGCACTTACCATCAATGGTGACCTGTCGATCATGTACGTGACATCCGAGACGTTCACCAACGACGTGATCAACGACATCCGGTCTGGCCGGATGGACGATTTCCGGGCGCGCTACCGGCGCGTCGACATCCTGATGATCGACGATATCCAGTTCATTGCCGGCAAGGAGAGCACGCAGGAGGAGTTCTTCCACACCTTCAATGCCCTCTACCAGAACGGCAAGCAGATCATCATCTCGAGCGACCGGCCGCCGCGCTCGATCTCGGCGCTGGAAGACCGCATGCGATCGCGCTTCGAAGGCGGGTTGATCGCGGACGTGCAATCGCCGGATTACGAGATGCGAATCGCGATCCTCGGGCAGAAGGCCGACGACTTCGGAATCAGGATTCCAGCCGACGTTATCGAATACGTGGCGCACAAGGATCAGACCAACATCCGGGAACTCGAGGGGGCGCTCAACAAGATCCTGATGTTGGCCCAGCTCTACAAGAAGCCGCTGACACTGCCCCTGGCGATCGAAGCCCTGACCGATTCGTCGATTGGCATGCGCAAGTCGACCACCACCAGCCTTGAAGTGCTCGAAGCGGTCGCCGGATATTACAAGATTGGCCAGAACGACCTGACCGGCCGCAGCCGCAAGCGCGACGTGACAACGCCCCGCCAGGTGGCGATGTACATCCTGCGCGAAGAGACCGATGCCTCGCTCGTCGATATCGGAAGGGCCCTCGGGGGCCGGGACCACACGACGATCCTGCACGGCATCGAGAAGGTGGAGCACGACCTGCAACAGGATGTCCAGCTCCGGGCCCAGATCATGGCGATCCGTGAAGCGATCCTCACCGAGCCCCGCTGACTCTTCCCAAATCGACGCGCACGGCTATGATGACGCCACCAGATCGCTGATCCGTCGTTTCGAGGTACAGCCATGCAACGTGTCGCATTCCGTTTGAAGGTGAAACCTGGAAAGCTTGACGAGTACGTCCGCCTGCACGC
>Ga0136611_10001448_pt1 | contig 16500 bp, 16 predicted proteins | sample AntDrymUQ2232306_2_FD_106645 | JGI IMG/M metagenome (GOLD analysis project Ga0136611, IMG submission 106645) | Polar desert sand microbial communities from Dry Valleys, Antarctica - metaG UQ223 (23.06) | ecosystem: Environmental > Terrestrial > Soil > Desert | place: Antarctica: Dry Valley...
AAAGGAAATCGAGCGAGGGCTGATCGTGATGTCTTCGGTCGGAACCGCGACGCCGTTGATCGTCGCGCTGGCTTTGGCGATGCCGCTGCCGTTCAGATCGCGCGCTTGAACCACAATGGTCGGTTGATTGTTATCGACCGCTTCGCCGTTGGTCGGCGAAGTTGTGGTGATGCGCGGCGCGACGGTGTCGATGGTGAGCGGCGTGCTCGATTGCGCGCTGACTTCCTGGCCGTCGTCGTTGCGCAAAAACGCTGTCACGCGCCCGTTCAAAACGTTGTCGCCGGGACGCACCGTGTAAGTTCCGGTGTAAACGCCGGGCTGATTGTCGTCTTCGACCAGCGGCTGTTCGGGCTGGCCCAGAACCGCCGTAAACGAGCCGCGCACGCCGGCTGTGCCGCGAACTGTGACGACGAAATTGCCGCCACTTCGCAGAGGCCGAACCGCCGATTGCTTCACCAGTTTGATGACCGGCGCACCGACGCCGCCATTATTGGGATCGGTGACCGGCGGCGTATTGGGGTTCGTTGGCGGATAAGCCGGATCGGTTTCGTAGGGCGGGATATACGTCGGGTTGAGCGCGGCGGCGACATCGGCATTAAATGCCGAGACTTGATAAATGCGGCGCGTCGTCGGCGCGATAAACAAAGCGATCTGAGTTCCGGGCTGCAGCGTCGCCGTTGTCTGGGCGCGTCCGCGCGCATCGAGAAAACGCAGATTCGGGCCGACTGTCAGGGTCGTGCCGCGCGCATCTTCGAGCACGATGCGATTGGCCTGCGCCAGTCGCACGCGCGCCGTCGCCATCATCACCATCGAAGTAATGCCAACGACTTCGTTTTGCGCATCCAGTTGAACGCGCACTTCTTCGTTGGGCACCAGGCTGGCGATGCCGACCAGAGGCACAGCTTGTCCATAAACAGGAGCCTTGCCCGCAGCCGCCAGCAACGCGGTCTGGCGAAAAACCTGGACGTTGTTGTCGATGGCGAAAGGACGCAGGCGATTGTCGACGCGAACCGTCAGCGTCGCCGGCGCGGTCGGCTCGACCTTGACGACGGTAGCCAGAATGCCAGGCTCATCCGCCGGCGGCACTACGACCGGAGGCGTTACCGGCGGTGGAACAACAACAGGCGGCGTAACAACAGGCGGAACCACCGGAGGCGTAACAACGACGGGCGGCGTCACCGGCCCGGCCAAATTCGCCGTGATGTAAACCGTGCTCAGTGACTCGCTCCATTTGACATCGGCGCCCAGAGCTTCGGAAACAAAGCGCAGCGGCACAAGGGTGCGGTTGTAGCGAATTTGCGCCGGCACATCGAGCGTGCGCGCGACACCGTTGACAGAGGCCGCCGTCGAGCCGATGCGCAACTGGATTTGCGTGCCGCCCTGCGACGCGAAAACCGTGTTGGTCGCCGGATCGAAATCGACACTCGCGCCCAGAGCTTCGAAGACGGCGCGCATCGGCACCATCACGCGCCCGCCCACTCGCTCGGGATTGACGCCGCCGAAATTAATCGGAGCGCCGTTGAGCAAAACCGTGATGTTCGCGCTTTGCGCCAAAACCGGGCGCACGATAAGCGGCGACATCTGCGGCGAAGCGCACAACGCGCAACCTAAAACTCCCCAGACCGCCGCTTTTTTCCAGTGTTTTCCTTCCATGATCGTTTCTCCTCTTGGTGACTTGTCGTTATGGCTTGCGGCGGCGCATCGGCAAAAGCAAGGCCATGTTGCCGCCTATTCTTTTTCAATCGCCGACGCAGACGGCGCGCGCCGCGACTTGGTTCGCGCCCTAAAAGTACGCCTGAATTCGGGCGTACTTTCGGCGACAGCGTGATACACTTGTCGCGCTCAAAAAGCGAGTCCCGCGAAATCGCAGGCAATGCGGAGCCAAGCGGAACATATTTTACATGAAGCGAGTGCGGATCGGGATTATCGGCGCCGGCGGCGCAACCGAATGGGCGATTTTGCCCGTTTTGTCGGGGCCTGACGCGGTTTCGCCGCCCGATAGCGGCGCGTGGTGGGGCCGCCGTCCCCTGCCCGATAGCGCGATTTCCTATCAGGCGCCGGCGCGTCCCGAAGTCGTCGCCATCGCCGACCGCGACGGCGCGCGCGCCGGACGCCTGGCCGAGTCGTGGCGCGTGCGCGCGTCTTACAGCGATTGGCGCTTGATGCTGCGCGAAGTCGAACTCGACGCGCTGCTGTGCCTGGCGCCGCCCGAAGTCGCGGCGGAGGTCGTGGTCGCGGCGGGCGCAGCGGTGCGCCATTTGTGGCTCGACGGCCCGCCTGCTTTGTCGGCTGCCGCGACGCGCTCGCTTGAAGACCGCTTGCAGGGCCGGGCTTTGAAAGTTTGGTGCGGACATTCACTGCGCGCGGCGGCGGCCCATCGCGCTGCGCAGCGATTGATCGAGCGCGGCCAAATCGGCGAGGTTTCGGCACTGAGCCTGCGCTGGCCGGCGCCGCTTCATCACGCACCGCCGCAGGCCGGACACGACGCGCCTTATTTCACGTCGTCTTACGCGGCGCTCGACTTATTGCTGCATTTCGCAAACGCGGGGCGTGGCAAGTCGCAAATCACAGCGGCGCAAAACGGCGGCGCGACCAGCCTGCTATTGCGTTTCGACAATGGCGCGTCGGCGACGGCGCTTTTTGCCGGCGCCGAAAACTGGAGTGCGCCGCTGCCGCGACTGGAAATCTGCGGCACGCAAGGCCGTTCAGTTGTTTGCGAAGGCGGACGCCGCCTGTGGCTTCACGAGCCGCGCGAATCGGCGCGCCTGTTGGAGCCGCCGGGCCTGGCCGCGCACGTTTCCGCCGCCAATATCACGGGCGTTGCTGAAGACCTGAAAGCGTTTCTTGGCTCCGTCGTCGAAGCGGGCGAATCCGACGAAACTTCACCACTGAGCGGCGCGGCGATCGCGCTGGAAATTCTAGAAGCCGCCGGCCGCGCCGTGAATTCGGGGGAATCCGTCGAAACCGGCGCAAGCGAAAACAAGCTTCAAAAAGAGGCGTACTTTTCGCCGCCAAATGCGCCGCCCAAGCCACTCGCGCCGGCTGCCGATACGCTGAAACTTCCGTTGTAAGCTACGCTGTGGCTTCCGCACAGAATGAAAATTCCTTCACCGCCCGAATCCGGCCAACGCGAAGAAGTCGTGGCGCGCAACCAGGCGGCGCGCAAGTCGCGGCCTTTGCTCGACCCTCACGGCATTTACGGCACGCGGACGGCGCACCGCGTCCGTTCGGCACAGCGGCGGCGCCGCGCGCAAAGCCTCGTCACTGCCGCCGCGATTATCGCCGCTTTCTGCAGCGTGGCCTGGTGGGCGCGGCAAAAGCGCGTTCCCAGTTTGAAGGGCATAGGGCACAGTTCCATCGGCGCGCGTCCCGCTGCCTTTCCCGCGTGGGGCGCGGTTTCCAATCCGCCAGGCGCGTGGCTCGTGATTCCAACGCAAAGTGGAACGCTGGTGCCTGTTGAAGCGGCAAGCGGCAATGTCGGCACGCCGTTTCGCGCCGATTTCCCTTTTGCCGCGCAGCCTTTGGTCAGTGGCGCCACGGCGTTCGCGCCTTCGCAGGACGGCACTTTATACGCCGTCGCGTGGCAAAGTGGGCGCGCTTTATGGAACTTTCGCGGCGCGACTTCGATTTCGGCGCGCCCTGTTCTCGTGCGCATAGCTACACCGGTCGCAACACAATCATTGCAATCCATTCTGGTCTGCGGCGACGATAACGGAAACGTCGTGGGATTGAATGCTCAGAATGGCAAAGTCGTGTGGAAGCAGGCGCTGCATGCGCCGGTCGGCAATGGCCTGAGCGCAGGCGACGCGACGGGCGAAACATCCGCAGTTATCGTACCGCTTTTGCCCGGGTTGGGCACGGCTGGCGGCGTCGCGTGCCTGGATGCGCGCAACGGCAAGATTTTGTGGCGCGTCGATCTGGGCGGCGCGATTTTGCCCGCGCCGGCAATTCTGGCGAACCGCGTTTTTTGTCCGGGCGACAATGGTTCGCTGGTGTGCCTCGACCTATCTAACGGGCGCGTGTTGTGGAAATTTTTCGCGGTCGCGGCACGCGGTTCGAGCAACGCGGTCGTGTTGCGCGGCGAGCCTCTAGCGCAAAGCTATAGTTGGGGAACGCGCGTTTTTCACGGCGGCAACGACGGCGTTTTGCGCTGTCTGGATGCGGCCAGCGGACGCATGGCGTGGAGTTTTTCCGCAGGCGCGCCGATTCGCTGTCGTCCGCGCGCGTTGCGCTTGCCGTCCGGTGGCACGATGCGCGAGGTTTTGCTTTGTGGCAGTGACGGCGATCTGGTTTTCGCGCTGGATGCGCAAAGCGGGGAATTGCTGTGGAAAGCTCAGCCGCGCGGCAACGCGTACGCGACGCCCGGCGTGCAAAGTGACGCGCTGGTTTGCCTGACGCAAGAAGGCAATGTCGAACGCTTTGCACTGCCGCGATAAATCCATCGATGGAGTCGCAAGCCGCGCCGCGGAAAAATGCGTGACTGCCGCGCGTAACTTCACCGCACGCGCACCGTCCAAGAAGGCGATGCACGATCCGTTAACAAATCTCGATTCCGGTTCCAACTGCGGGTCTGCCGCGCTTGCGCTGACGGCGCTTTTCGACGGCGAGGCCAGCGACGCCCAGGCGCGCCAGGCCCGCTTGCATCTCGTTGTGTGCCCGCAGTGCGCCCAGATGTGGCGCGCGTGGCAAAGCGCGCGCAGCTTGCTGCAAACGCCGGTCACGGTACCGCCCGGCCTGCGCCTGCGCATTCTTTTCGCGTGCCGTTTGGCCGCGCTCAAGAACATGCGCAACCCAAAAGTACGCCGCAATTCGGGCGTACTTTTGGCGCCACCGTCCTCGCTACACGCTGCGATTTTGCAGCGCACCACGCAGTTGGAAACCTCACAGGCGCAACGCGTTTCGATAAGGCACACAGCGGTTCGCTATGCAGCGGCCTCGGCTGTGCCCGCCACACTGTTGTGGCTCGCATTGCTTTCGCCGGAGCGCAACGCCGCGCCGCTTGCCGGCGATACGCGCGCGGCGCAAATCGCAATCGTGCAGCCGCGTCTCGTGCGGGCGCGTCGGCCTATGCGCAGAATCGCGCCTTCCAGGGCGGCTTCGCGCGTCGCTGTAATTCCGCACATCGTTCCGGATCGCGTCGAGCCGCCAGTCGATAATATGCGGAAGCCGCAGGTCGTCGCGCCAACGATTAGCCGGGTTGACTGGAATTCTGCGCAGAACCAGGCGCGAAACGATGGTCGCCAGAGCGCCGAAAGCCAAAGCGTCGAAAGCGCGCTCGCGGCTCGGCCTCCCGTGCAACCCATCGCAGCACGCCCTATTTTAATCACAGCGGCGACGCGTCCCGCGATTCGCGTTGTTTTGCCGCACATCACGACGGCGAAAGTCATGCCCGACGCCGGCCCGACGTTATCGGTTTCGCGCGGGCGCACCGGTCGTACTTCGCGTTCCGCGCCGATGGCGATGACAGTCGCGTTTTCGCCGATGAGTTCAGGTTTCGGCGAGCCGGCGCTGCGTGAAGCCGCCGCGCGAGAAAATCGCGAAACCGACGAGGAGCGCGAACCGTCCGGCGACGATGGCACTAGCCTGCGCGATCTGGCCGCAACACGCCCCGCCGTCGTGCGCGATGTTTTAGATAATTTCCGCGCTTCGATTCTCGATGATAGTGACGATTCCGCTTCGGAAAGCTGATCCAGAGACAAAAAAGTACGCCCGAATTCGGGCGTACTTTTTTGTTGCCTGCATTCCGCTTATTTATTCACGGCGGCTTGCCAGCGCTCGCTGAAAAACTTCGTCTGCGCGCCACATGCGTATTCGATTTCTTTTTCATCAAAGCCGACGACGCTGACGCCATGCGCACCCAGCGTCGAACTGGAAATGAAAACTTCGTCGGCTTTTTCCAATTCGCAAAGCGAAAATTTGTTTTCACGCGCCTCAATGCCGATTTTGCGCGCCCAATCCAAAATCATGGCGCGCGCGATTCCCGGCAGGCAGCCGCTTTCCAGCGACGGCGTGAAAAGCGTTTCGTCTTGCGTCCAGAACAAATTGGCGCGGCTGCATTCGCACAAATCGTTTTGCGAATCGAGCAAAATCGCGTCGTCGAAACCGCGGCTTTGCGCCTCGCGCGCCGCCAGCAAAAAATCAAGCTGCGAAGTCGTTTTCACCCCCGCCAGGGCGCGCCGCGATTCCGTTCGATAGGGCGAAATCGCCAGCCGGAAAGTACGCCGTATTTCAGGCGTACTTTTGGCGAGAACCCAAATATCGCTGCCCTCAGAATCGTTCCAGCGGCCATCGCCGCGCCGTAAAAGCGAAATGCGCGCGGCGCCATGCCGGACTTCATTGCGCGCAATTGTTTCGCGCAATGCGATTCTTAAAATATCATCGTCGCAGTCGAGCGGCACATGGGCGCGCCCCGCATCGCGCCGCAGTCGCGCCAGATGTTCGTCAATCGCGAATGCTTTGCCGCTCCACACGCCAAGCGTCGTGAACACGCCCCAGCCGCTCAGGGCGCCCGTCGAAAGTTGTTCATTTTGCCATTCGCCGTTAAGCCAGATCGTCATCGTTTGGAATTATTCATTTTCAACTGGACTTACGCGAAATTACAGCGAACGGGCACATTGCCATGCGCCCCTACAGGATGCGCCAAACGTAGGGGCGCATGGCAATGCGCCCGTTGCGTAAGTCCAATTCAATTGAAAGTTTCAGCTTTCCTCTGGCTTCACGCTCATAATTTTATCATGACAACGACGCCAACCGCGCGCAGCCGGGGAACAACCTGATAAACTGCCGCCGATGCAGCCCGAAGCGCGCGGCGAACAGCCATTGGAAAGCGGCGCGCGGCGCGTTCTGGTGACGGGCGGAAGCGGCGCAATCGGCAGTGATATCGTGCGCGCGCTGTGTCGCCAGGGCTGGAGCGTGACGGCGAATTTCGCACACGACGAGCTTCGCGCGAAAGCGTTGCAAAACGAAACCGGCTGCGCGCTTTTTCAGGCCGATGTCGGCGACGAAAACGCGGTCGAAGCGATGTTTGCCGAAACCGGTTTTCACGCGGTTGTTCATGCGGCGGGCGTTGTCCGCGATGCGTTGTTGCTTCGCCAGAGCGTTGAACAGTGGCGCGAAACGCTTCGCGTCAATGCCGACGGCGCGTTTTTGGTAACACGTGCGGCGTTGCAAAATCTGGCTGACGGCGGGCGCTTGATTTTATTGGCGTCGCGCGTCGGGCAAAGCGGCAGTGTCGGGCAAAGTTCGTACTCTGCGAGCAAGGCTGCCGTTATCGCATTGATGAAATGCGCGGCGCGCGAAGGCGGAGATCTCGGCATTTGCGTCAATGCGATTTGTCCCGGTTTAGTGCCGTCGTCGCTGACCGAGCCGCTGAACGAATTGCGTCTCGAAGAACTGCGAAATCGCAGCGTTTTTCATCGGTTGGGAACGGGCAGCGAAGTCGCAGGCGCGGTGCAATGGCTGATAAGCGCAGAAGCCGCAGGAGTTTCCGGCCAGGTCGTGCATTGCGACAGTCGTTTTTGAAAGTCGTACTTGTAAATTAAATTTAACGGGGTCTCAAATGCGAGAACCGAATTTCAAATATTTTGATGAGGCCGACGAGCCAAATGCCGTCGCCATTGCCGAGCCGACCGACGAAAGCGAAGACGATTACGCGCCGCAGCAAAGCACGCCTCGCTGGGCCGATTTGCGCGCGAATTTAACGGTTTTACCGCCGCTGGAAGCCGACGAAAAAGAATTTGAAGAAGCCGTTGCCGCCGCGCTTTTGCCGCATGAATTGATCGCGGAAATCGAAAAAAGTACGCCCGAAAACAGGCGCGATTTTCTGGCGCGATTGTCAATCGCGCTGGCGCCTATTTACGGCGCGGTTTACGATTGGCAAATGCGGCGCGGCGGCGTAAAACTGGTGCGACAGCGCGTGCAAATGAGCGGCATCGCGCGCACGGCTCCGGCACTGCGGGCGGCGTTCATTTCCGATTTGCACTACGGCCCGACTTCGGGCCACGTCGCCGCGCGCCAGGCCTGGAAAATTTTGCACGAAGCGCAACCCGATGTTCTGATTCTGGGCGGCGATTATCTTTACGCCGACCATCGCGGCTTGCCAGCGTTTTTGCGCGAATTGCAACGCTGGAAATGGAACGCGCCGCGCGCCGGCATTTACGCTGTTCTGGGCAATCACGATTACAATTGCGACACCGCCGCGCTCACGATGGCGATGGAAGCCTGCGGCGTCCGCATTTTAAAAAACGAATCGGTGCGCTTGCCTGATCCGTGGAACAGCATTCACCTGGCGGGACTGGACGATTTTCGCAACGGCACGCCGGATATTAAAGCGACTTTGGCCGATGTGCCGCGCGGCGACTGCGCCATCATGGTTTCGCATTCGCCCGATGCCTGCGAATTGCCCGATCTCAAGCGTTGCGGCCTGACGCTGTGCGGACACACACACGGCGGCCAGGTTTGCTATCCCAACGGCGACGTGCCTTACGTGCCGGGAAAATGGGGCAAGCATTTTCCGTGGGGAATGCACCGCCACGCCGGAAACTGGGTGTTCGTTTCGCGCGGCGTCGGAACCGTGGGCTTGCCGATTCGCGCGTTTGCGCCGCCCGATGTCGCGCTTTTTGAAATCGTCGGGCGCGGAGCAGCCATCACGCCGTGAAACCCCGCGTCGCCGTCACCGGTTTTCACATCGGTACCTCGCAAGGCGCGTCGCACGATGAAACCCTGCGCGCGTGGAACGATGCCGACGCCGATTTGCAAGTCTGGTCACGCGCTGGAAAGTTGTGCGGCGGGCGCCCCGAATCGCTGCGAAAAGAAGAGCCGTATTCAGGCGTACTTTTTCCTGCCGCGCGCGAATTGGTACGTCTGGGCTTATGGGATAAGGGCCTGACGCTCGATCCGCAGCGCGTCGCGGTTTGCTTTTCATCCTCGAAAGGCGACCTGGCGCGCTTGCACAACGAGCAAGACAATTGGGCGCCGGACGCGGCGACGAACTGGTGGCAGCGCACGTTGCGCTCGCGGGGCGCGGGTTTTTCGCCGGTTGCGGCGTGTGCCGGCGGCGCGCACGCAGTTGCAATCGGCGCGCAATGGATTGAAGACGGTTACGCCGATGTCGTGATTTGCGGCGCGCTGGAACTGCCGCAAACGCCTCTGGTTCTGGCCGCTTATGAAAGACTCGGCGCACTTTCTAAAAGCGGCGTAATGCGCCCGTTCGATGCAAATCGCGATGGATTTGTTCCGGCGCACGGCGTCGCGATGCTGGTCTTGGAAAGCGAGGAACACGCGCGTAGTCGCGGCGCGCAAAAGCATGGATTTATTTCCGGTTGGGCGATGAACGCCGATGCGACGGCGATGACGACGATGCAGCCAAACGGCGACAGCATCGCGCGCGCGATTGAAATCGCGATGCGGCGCGCGAATGTTGAAACGGTCGATCTCATCAACGCGCACGGCACGGCGACGAAATTAAATGACGAAGTGGAAACGCGCGGCATCAAAAAAGTTTTCCAGTCGCGCGTGCCGCTTTCCTCGACCAAGCCGCTGACGGGACACTGGCTGGGCGCGGCGGGCGCGTTGGAAGCGATAATTTGTCTTTTGGCGATGCGCGAAAATTTCGCGCCGCCGACATTGAACCTGGACACGCCGGACGCCCTTTGCGATCTCGATTGCATCGCAGGAACCGGGCGTACGCTGGAAATAAATCGCTGCCTGAGTTTGAGCTACGGCTTTGGCGGCCACATCGGCGCTTTGATTTTAGAGAAAAAACAAGATATTAAGGATGTTTAGGATGAGACAGGATAAGGAAAAGTACGCCGTTATTCCGCTCTCCTTTTCTTTATCCTGTCTCATCCTAAACATCCTTAATATCTTGTAAGTCTGGAGAACTATGAAAATTGCGATTTTAGGAGCAGGCGGTCTGGGCAAGGCCGCCGCGCAGATTATCGAGTGTAAAAGCGAAATGACGCTCGTCGCCGTCGCCGATGCGGGCGGCGTCGCGTTTGATGCGAACGGATTGGATGCGAGCGAAATCGCGCGCGTCAAAGTCGGCGGCAGCGTCGCAGAACTTGGATGCGGAATCGAGTCGGAGGATTCCATCGGTGAAGTGATCAAGCGCGGCGATGAAATCGACGGCGTTTTCATCGCGCTGCCGAATTTGCCGAACAGTTTTATTCCCGATGTGGCGCAACGGTTTTTGGCGGGCGGCTTTCGCGGCTCGTTTGTCGATGCGCTCAAGCGCACGCGCGCGATGGAAATGATGTTCGATTTGGACGAGCCGTTTCGCGCGGCGCAAAGTGTTTATCTGACGGGCTGCGGCGCGACGCCCGGGCTTCTCACAGCAGCGGCGGCCCTCGCGGCGCAAAGTTTCGTGACGATTGAAAAAGTCGATATTTGGTGGGGCGTCGGCATCGCGCGCTGGGACGATTACAAAGCGACGATTCGCGAAGACATCGCGCACCTTCCGGGCTACGATGTGGAAAGGGCCAAGCTGCTTTCCGACGGCGAAGTCGAAAGTCTGCTCGATGAAACCGGCGGCAAATTGACGCTTCACGAAATGGAGCACGCCGATGACGTGATGCTCGAACGCGCCGGCGTGATTTCGCGCGACGCGGTTCATGTCGGCGGCGTGATGGACACGCGCAGCGCGCAAAAGCCGGTCTCGACAACGATGACGCTGACCGGCATTACCTTTGAAGGCAAGCGCTCGCAGCACAAGTTTATTTTGGGCGACGAGACTTCGATGGCAGCAAATGTGTGCGGCCCGGCACTGGGTTATCTCAAGCGTGCGAAGTGGCTGCGCGAGCGCGGCGTGCACGGCGTTTTCGGCTCCGCCGAGATGATGCCGATGGTTGTAAAATAACGTGAAACCAAAAGTACGCCTCAATATGGGCGTACTTTTGATTTTTCAACTTTTAATTCCGGGTGAAATTTTGGCAACTTCCGACGCCGCAAAACAACATGGCGTGATTCGCAAGCCGCTGGTCGAAAAACTCAAGCTGGCGGTTTTGTTCGCGCTCATCGGCGCGCTGATTTATTATTCTCAGCCGCATTCGCCGCTGTTTGAAATCGGTCTGGCGCTCGTCACCGCGGGCGCCCTTGTGCGCGTGTGGGCGGCGGGCCATTTGACGCGCGATCAGCAATTGACGACTTCGGGGCCGTATCAATATTCGCGCAATCCGTTTTACCTCGGGCGCTTTTTGCTGATCGTCGGCTTTGCCCTGATGTCGGGCATCGGCACCGATTGGGACAAAATCCAAAACATCGTTTTATGGGCGATTCTCACCGTGGCGCTGGTTGTCTTTTTCGGCTTCTACATGCCGCGCAAAGAACAGCGCGAAGGCGGGCGATTGCAGTCGTTTTTCGGCCCCGATTACGAAACATGGAAAGCGAACGTGCCCAGTCTTTTCCCGCGCCTGACGCCTTACCGCATGAACCCCAAACCGTGGAGCCGCGATTTATTCATGGGCGGCGACGAGCGTTTTACCGGTAACAAAGAGTTGTGGACGACGATCACCATTTTCGTTCTCGCCGGTCTTTTCTTCTGGCGCATGCAATCACCGCTTCAGCCCGCCGCGCCACGGAATACGCAGCCGGCGCAGAGATTCAACGTGGTTAATTCCTGAATCCAATGACACACGAAACTGAATTGCTGGGCGAAGTTGCGAGCGAAGAGCCGCCGGCGCAGGCCACATTGACGCGTCCGCAAATCGATCATTACGGCGAGCCGGTTTCTGAACTCGTCAAAATCCCGATCGAAGACAACGGCGAGCCGCTGGTCGACATCTTCAAGGTTTGCCCGCAGTTGCACTGGATGGAAAAAAGCCCGCGCTTCGATTTTCCGCGTTCGGGCCTGGCGCGCGAAGGCGTCGCGCTGATGCTACGAAACGCGCAAAGCCTTTTGCCGCACCGCTTGCGATTGACGATTGTCGGCGCGTTTCGCCCATTTGAGATTCAGAAGAAAATGTACGAAACCGCGGGCGCCGAGTTGCGCGAACAGCATCCTGACTGGGACGATGAACTGTTGACCGAATATCTCAACGTGTTTTCGGCGCCGCCGATCTGGGAAACGCCGCCGCCGCACACAACCGGCGGCGCCGTCGATCTGGGACTTATCGACGAAGCCGGCGAGCGACTGGATTTCGTTTCGCCTTTTGAAATGGGCTGGGATTCGGCGCCGACCGCACTCGCCGGTTTGACCTCCCAGGCGCGCGCCAACCGCGATTTGCTGTCGCGCGTTTTGCTCGAAAGCGGCCTCACAAACTTTCCCGGCGAATGGTGGCACTGGAGTTACGGCGAGCCTGGCTGGGCGCTGCGCGTCGGAAAACCTATCGCGCTTTACGGCGCCGTCCCGGAAAACCAAATTCCCGACTGGTCGCCGCCAGTCTAGAAAAGTACGCCTTTATTCAGGCGTACTTTTTGGTTTACGCAGCGGCGATTGAAATCGCAGTCATAACCCAACTTCGTTGGGAATCGTCAACCTTCGTTGACGCGCTGCCAGCGCAGGCCGATATTTCCGCCGCAGGCGGTTATAGCTGCGAATTTAACGCTTGGTGTGAATTAAAACGGCGCTTTGCGCCGTCACCAGCGATTGAAATCGCGGCTGCCCATCCTTCGGCTGAGACTGCCCGCAAGCGGGCGCCCGGCCTTCGCGGACACCAAGCTTTTTGTCCACGCAGGTGGACAATCGGCGCGAAGCGCCCTCCTGCCGCGATTTCAATCGCTGGGCTAATTCACACCAAGCGTTTTATTCGCCGTTCTGCAGGAGTCTTTTGGTTTATGACTGCTTTTCACGCGCGCCTCATCCAGGGCACCAAACGCCGCGCAGCCGCTGGTTTGCGCCGCGAACTGCGAAGCGTTCCGGCTGATGCGCTCGATCTGGCATCGAACGATTATCTGGGATTCGCGCGGCATCCGCAAATTGTCCAGGCAGCGATTGAAGCGACGCGAAAATTCGGTTCGGGCGCCCGCGCTTCGCGGCTCATTAGCGGAAACCTCGACATTCATCAACAATTGGAAAGCGCGCTGGCAAATTTTAAACAGTGCGAAAGTGCGCTTTTGTTTTCGTCGGGTTATGCGGCGAATCTGGCAGTCGTGAATGGTTTGGCGCAAAGCGGCGACGCGATTTTTTGCGACAAGCGCAATCACGCTTCTCTGGTCGACGCATGTAAATTAGCGTCGGGCAACGGCGCGAGTGTGCGCTATTATTCCAGCTTGCAAAAATTGCGTTTCCTGCTCGAATCGGCGCGGGGCAACGGGCAGTTTTTCGTCGTCAGCGACGCGGTTTATTCGATGGACGGCGATCTGGCCGATGTGCCGGCGCTGCTAAAAATCTGCGAAGAATTCGACGCCGTGCTGTTGCTCGATGACGCGCACGGAACCGGAACGCTGGGCGCCAATGGACGCGGCGCAATCGAACATTTTGGGCTGGAATTAAGTTGCAATAATCGCGTTATTCAAATCGGCACGCTGTCGAAGGCTCTCGGCGCGCAAGGCGGCTTTGTCGCAGGCGCGCAGATTGTGATTGATTATTTAATTAACGGGGCGCGGCCTTTTGTTTATTCGACCGCTTTAAATCCCTCGGCGTGCGGCGCGGCGTTGGCGGCGCTCGAAATTTCAAGAAGCCAGCCGCAACATCTGGCGCGTTTGCGCGAAGTAAAAAAATGGTTGGCGCACGGTTTGAATGAAATCGATTTCGCTGTGCGCCTTAACGATTCGCCGATTTTGCCGGTGATCGTCGGCGAAGCAAATGCGGCGGTTGCGCTGAGCGAAGAACTATTGAAGAACGGTATTTGGTGCCCGGCGATTCGTCCGCCGACGGTGCGCGCGGGGCAAAGCCGATTGCGCGTCACGGCGTCCGCGGCGCTTTTGGACGAAGATGTTTCGCGCGCGTTGGCGGCGTTCGCACGAGCTAAAAAGTACGCCTGAATTGGGGCGTACTTTTCCTGCGAACCCGAAGCGTGAGCGAGGGATTTTTGTTTCCGCAAATCTCCCTCGCTTACGCTACGGGTTCGCGAAATATCATGCAATCTCTTTTCGTGACGGGAACCGATACCGGCATCGGCAAAACTTTAGTGACTGCGCTGCTTGTGCTGAATTTGCGCGCGCGCGGCATCGACGCCGGTGTGATGAAGCCGATTGCAAGCGGCTGCAGTTCGATGAACAGCGAACTGGTTTCCGAAGATGCGCGTTGGCTGCGCGAAGTGACGGGCGTCCATGACGAACTCGATTTGATGAATCCGATTCGCCTGCAAGAACCTCTAGCGCCGCTTGTCGCGGCGCGGCGCGCGAATGAAAAATCGGGCGAGTTTATCGAACGCTCCCTTGCCGCATACGAAGAATTGCAGCAGCGCCACGATTGCGTGATTGTCGAAGGCGTCGGAGGCTTGCTGGCTCCGCTTGCCGAACGCAAGGGCGAAATCCAGACCTGCGCGGATTTGGCGAATGCGCTCGGCTTGCCGGTTGCGGTTGTCGCGCGGCGCGGCCTGGGAACGATCAACCACACGCTGATGACTTGCGCGACAATTTTACAAACGCCCGCGCGCTTTGCCGGAATCGTGTTTTGCGACGCGATGCCTGTGGAAGCAAGCGACATCGCCGCGGCGACAAGTCCCGCCATAATAGCCGAAATGGCACGCTTGCCGGTTTGGGCAAGCGTGCCATTTATCGGGGATTTATCGCGCGCAAACATGGAAAAAGCGAGCCGGCTTTTCGGCGCGCTCAATTGGGATTAACGACTACAAAGTTCCATCTCCCGAAGCGTCGGCGGCGGCGGTGTCGACCGGCTTGACTTCGGTCGGCGCGGCTTCGATGTGAAACGAGACTTTGCCGGCGACGATTTCATCGATCGCGACCGACAGAGGATTGGGCGTGCGGACTTCGACCAGCGGCGTGTCTCCGCCTTGCAGCAGGCGCGCGCGTTCGGCGACGGCGCGCGTCAACACATACTTGCCACCGGGAATGCGCTTTTTGAGTTCTGACATGTTGTCCATCGGCATCGGGAAAAACCTCGCGGAGAAAGTACGCCTTTATTCGGGCGGACTTTTAAGAAATCGAACGTTGGTATTTTATCTTGTTTTGCCCGGCGGCGCAATCGCGGCGCGAATGGGTGCGGCGCGGATAAACTCTGGCCATGAGACTCGGACACACGGCCAAATATGCGATGCAGGCGCTGGCGTTTTTGATTCGCAGCCACGCGCGCGACGAATGGGGCCAAATCGGCGAAATCGCCAGCGCCTGTAAAATCCCGCGCAAATATCTCGAACAGGTTCTGCTCGATTTGAAAAGCGCCGGTCTGGTGCAAAGCAAAAAAGGCCAGCACGGCGGTTATCGCCTGGCGCGCGCGCCGCACGAAATCACGCTGGGCCAGGCTGTCGCGGCGGTGCAAGGCGAGCTTGTGCCTCTGCCCGATTGGCTGGATGAGCCGGCGGAAAACTTCGCCGTCGAATTTGGCCTGCGCCAGGTCGTCGAGCAAGCGCGCGACGCCGTACAGACCGTTTTCGATTCGACGAGCATCGAAGTTTTGGTTTGTCGCCCCGGCGGCTGGCTGGGCCAGGAAATGGGCTAAAGGTACAAATGGAAGCCGCGCGAAAACCTGTCGAAGAACTTGTCATCAAGGCGGCTCATTGGCTGCGGCTCGGCGTTGAAACCATCGGCGCGGCGATGGTTTGCAGCAGCGCGCGCCGTGTTTGACGCGAAGGCAGCCGAGTTTTAATTCTCTTCGTATCGGGTTCGCACGATATTTGGCGCTGGAATCCCGGCTTGCCGCCGACATTCTTGCGGCGGCGGTCGCGCCGACATGGAATCAGATCGGCAAGCCGGGCGCGATCGCGATTATTGGCACGGTTGGCCCGCTGCGCACATTGTTTCGCAAACTGTTAAGATTAAACTAGGAAATGGAAGACAATTCTAACGACAAGATAGCGCCACTTGTGCGAGAAATACAAGAAGCTTTCGCTAACGTGCCTTATCCAGGCGACGATAACATCTCCGCGCCCACATACGACGATGAGGGAACATTAGAATATTTCGCGGGCACCAAACAAGAAGGCCACTCGGTTGAAGATTTGCGTTACCATTCGGCAGCTTTATCATTCTTCACACTCGATGCTTTTCTTTACTACTTACCCGCTTATGTAGTAGCTGTTCTTCAAGACCCAGAAGAAGCCGACATCATATACGACTCGCTTATTTTTCACTTCAATCGGGCTGCCTCTGGCAAAATTGTTCATCTCCTTTCTCCGGCGCAGCGTCAGGCCATGATAAAGTACTTTGAGTATTGCCTTTCCGAGGAAGGAGAATATCTTGATTGTAACTTGGCGCATGCCCTCGACATTCTCAAAACGGGTCGCAAACCATGAAGCTCCAACGTCGCCAACAGCGGGCCAACAAGAGACTGTGTCGTCAAGTGGGCAACCGTTGGCGTTTTTTGTGCTTGCTTTTAGGCCTGATTTCCAGCAGGCTTGACAGGTTGAGATAGCCAGTGAGCATCAAAAGGTTTCTGATGCT
>Ga0136611_10001449_pt1 | contig 16495 bp, 17 predicted proteins | sample AntDrymUQ2232306_2_FD_106645 | JGI IMG/M metagenome (GOLD analysis project Ga0136611, IMG submission 106645) | Polar desert sand microbial communities from Dry Valleys, Antarctica - metaG UQ223 (23.06) | ecosystem: Environmental > Terrestrial > Soil > Desert | place: Antarctica: Dry Valley...
ACAGTGAGAGTCATGAGCGTCAGATTGAAGGTCATCTTCGGGACAAAGACAAACGCCAGCAGCGGAAAGCCGATGATACAGAGGAGCTTTGCCATCGAAAAAGCCAGCGGCGCCATGGCGCCGTCGTGCCCCGCGTGGACGAGCTTCAGCTGGACGGATTGGTCCTTGGCCCATACCGACGGTGCCCGTTTCAGCAACCGGCCCTGGAGGGAGTCGTTCGCCGATGCGTCGGCAGAAACCCGGACAATCTTGCGACGAATGTCGGTGGGTTGCAGCGACCCGACGGCCTTTCCCGCTGCATCGCGCCGGGAGAGCTCGCGGATGTAGACGTACGCCGCCCCCACCAGCCCGAAGAACAGCAGTACCAGAAGAGCGATCGTCGCGGTTTGCATAGGCGTGGCTATCTAGATATCCACGTCAGCAATCTTCATCATCACCATGTAACCCGCGATCACCGAAACTATTGCGGCGCCGAACATCAACCGGCCTCCTGAACTCGCAAGCATCGGCGCCATGAATGACGGGTTGATTGCCATGATCAGGAAAAACACGATCACCGGGATCATCGCCAGAAACTTGGCCGACATCTTCGGCTCCGCGACCAGCGTTTCGATGTGGCCCTTGATGGCCATTCGGCCCCGTACCAGGTCGGCCAGCCCCGACAGGACCTCGCTCAGATTGCCGCCCGTCTCCCGCTGAATGACGACCGCCGTGATGAACATCTTGAGATCGAGGCTGTCAATCCGGCCCTGCATATTATAGAGTGCCGTGCGCACCTCGATGCCCAGTCTCTGTTCATCGTAAAAGCGGCTGAATTCCGCGCCGAGCGGGTCGATCATCTCCTCGCCGATGAACTGTGTTGCCGCCTGAAATGAGTAACCTGCCTTCATTGCGCTTACCAGCATGTCGATGGCGTCCGGCAGCTGTTCAGCGAAAGCTGCGAGGCGTTTCTTCTGCTTCCGCTTCAGCCAGAGAAACGGCGCGGCCCAGCTGAAGATCATGACCAGCACAGCGAAAATCAGGGTCTCGAGACGACTGGCAAGGAAGGTCCCGAAGATGCCTGTCACAATCCAGATCAGGACGAAAGCGCCAGGCTTTGTTTCGCTGCCTGCCTGCAGAAGCTGCGCCCTGACGATATCGCCCCAGTTCTTTCCGGCCATGAGGCGCTGGATGAACGGCACATCGCTGGACTTCTCGTCCTTCAGGACGGTCCAGACTTTCTCAGGCTCGTGCGTGCGAAGGCGCTCGCGGGCGATATCTGCTGTCGCGAGCGACTGCCTGTTGACAAGGACGTATCCGACGACGGCGACGGCAAGTGTTCCGAAGAAAATCGCCGCCAGAATCAGGGTCACCTTCCGTATCCCTCTGCGAACATATCCGGGGGCAGATCGACACCGGCAATTGCCAAACGCTCCATGAACACTGGGCGCACGCCGGTTGCCTCAAAAACCCCCATGACCTTCCCGTCGGGCGCGATGCCCTGCCGTCTGAAGTGGTAAATCTCCTGGGTGGCTGTTACAGGGCCTTCCATTCCAGTGATCTCAACGATGCTGACCACCTTGCGTGTCCCGTCAGCAAGCCTCGAAACCTGAATCACCAGATCGAGGGCCGATGAGATCTGCTCCCTCATCGCGCGATCGGGCAGGTTCGCTCCCGCCATCAGAATCATCGTCTCGAGACGCGACAGGGCATCACGGGGGCTGTTCGCGTGGACGGTAGTCATCGAGCCATCGTGACCAGTGTTCATGGCCTGGAGCATATCGAGAGCCTCGCCCGAGCGAACCTCGCCGACAATGATACGGTCGGGCCGCATGCGCAACGCGTTCTTCACCAGATCACGGGCTGCGACTTCCCCCTCGCCTTCGGCGTTCGGAGGGCGGGTCTCCAGGCGAACCACATGGTCCTGCTGCAACCGTAACTCAGCGGCGTCCTCGATGGTAATGATGCGCTGTTCAGCCGGAATGAAAGACGCCATCGCGTTGAGCAGGGTCGTTTTTCCAGATCCGGTACCGCCTGATACCAGAATGTTCAGCCGTGCTGCAACACATCCCTCGATGAGTGCGGACATCTGCTCGTTGAACGACCCGTTATCCATCAGTTTCTGGATAGTCAGCCCAGCCCCGAATCGTCTGATCGAAAGCACAGGCCCGTCAATCGCCAGCGGGGGGATGATTGCGTTCACGCGGGAGCCGTCCGGCAAACGGGCGTCGACCATCGGAGAGGATTCGTCAACGCGCCGGCCCACTCTGCTCACAATCCGGTCGATTACCGCCAGAACGTGAGCATCATTCCGAAACGTCGCGGCAACCTTGATCAGGCGGCCGTGCCGCTCGATGAATATCTCCTTCGAACCGTTCACCAGAATGTCGCTGATACTCAGATCACGGAACAAAGGCTCGATTGGCCCCAGTCCCGTAATCTCATACAGCACATGCTCGATGATGTCGTCCCGGTCCGCGACGCTGAGCGGAGTCGCTTCGCCGCGAAGAAGCTCCACTACTACCGCGCGAATCTCGGCGTTGATCTGCCGTTCGTCGGTGATCTGCTCGAGAGCCTCCAGGTCGAGGCGCTCGATCAGCTTCCGATGCAGGTCGATCTTCACACGATCGAGAGGGGTGAGCGCTTCCTGCTCGATCTTGCGGCCGTACATTCCAGAGGAAACCGCGGTTGGCGCTCCACGCGGCGTCGGTGCAACCGTGGGCGTTTCTATGGCAACCCGCTCTTTATCTGCGACCGGGGCAACCATCCCATCGCCATTCTGGCGCCCCATCAGCCGGTCTCTAAGTGACATTCCGTACTCCCTTGTCAATTCCAAACAGGGTGCGAAGCCGCAATCTGCCCGCCCCCCTGCGCTCGACCGCACCGTTGTACAGCGAGCCGCTCCCGTGTCCCAGCTTTTTTGCCAGCTCTTCGTAGCTGCGCGCAAGCCGTGACGTCGGGTCCTCGAGCAGCACCGGAACGCCTTTCGTCAACGCCGCTGACGAAAGACGGTAGTCGTTTGGCAACTTCCAGTAGATCGGACACTGCAACAGGTCTTCGGCGTCGTTGACTGGAAGGACATCGTCCGACTGGAACCTGCTGACGATGACGCAGAGCTTGCTGTCCTCGTAACCCAGCCGCCGGCAGATGGACAAGGTGCGTTGCGTGCTGCGGAGGGCGGGGACGGTGAGCTGCGTGACTACCAGAATCTTGTCGGCAGCGTCGAGCGCCACCAGCGTTCTCTCGCTCACGTGGTGCTCGCAATCGAGCACCGTCACGGCGAAGTGGGACCGCAGGGTGTTGATGATCGAGCCAATTGCCGCCGCATCGAACAGATCGTCCAACTCGGGATTTTCGCCGGTTGGCAGGGCCCACAATCCTCCCGGACAGGCAGTCATGAGAGAATTGAGCAGCTCGGAGTCGACCTGATCTCCCTTCTCGACCAGATGACTCAGGTCGTAGGACGGCTTCAGGTTGAGAAAAACCCGAACATCGCCACCCGCCACCACCAGGTCAGCAACCGCCACGCGCGCATCAGTGCGTGCACCCGCAAAAGCCTGCGCCATGTTGACGGCAATACTGGTACTTCCGAGCCCGCCTTTGGCAGTGTAGACGGCGAAAACCTCGCCCCGGTTCGATTCTCCCGGGTTGCGCCGCATGAGACGCTCGACGGACGCAGCGAGCTCCTCGGGGGCTGGGGGATACACGAGATATTCGTGCACGCCGGCGCGCATTGCGCGAAGGATCAGGTTCGTGTCTGCAATTGCAGAAGTCCCGATGATCGTCGTTCCCGGATTCTTTCTGATCTCCCGCTCGATCGCAAGCAGCTGCATGGGCGTGATGTCCTGCAGCGGAACGACGATCAGATCAAACTGTCCATCGCGCATTCCGGCAATCGCGGCGTCGCGATCAGCGACTGCTGTAGTCGAAACGAACCCAAAGCGCGACAACACTCCGGCAACGCCGTCGGCGTTGCCGGCGGCGTTGTCAGCAATGAGAGCTTTACGTCGCATCCAGGGTGACCAAGGTCAGCGGATGATCGGCGAGGGAGGCCGGTTCGGCGTGGTCTGCAGACGCGGCGCGATTGCGTCCCGAGCCGGCAGAGCGGTGTCCGGAAGCAATCTGAGAATATCCTGAGGTCGCGGATCCCGCGGGTCGACGAGCACCGGGGTCACTACCACCAGCAGCTCGCTCTCGTACCGCTGCCAGCGCGTACTCGAGAATAGCTGGCCGATGATGGGAATGTCCTGCAGAAACGGGATTCCGGTCTTGACACGCTCCTGCTCGTTGCTGAACAGACCTGAAATTATCATGCTTTGATCGCGAAGCACGTCCACGGTAGTCTCGACTCTCCGGGTGCGAAACGCCGGGACACGAAATCCCGAGATTACAACACCATTGACATAATCCAGGCTCGATACTTCCGGACGAACGGCGAGCTTTATCAGGCTGTCGCTTACGATTTCGGCAACGAAACGAAGCCGGACGCCGAACTCCTTGTAAAGAATCGTCACGCGATTACCTTCGCCTTCCCCGCCGGCCTGCACTACCGGAATTGGCAACTCGCCCCCGGCAAGAAACGTCGCCGTATCCTTGTTGCCAGCGAGCAGATTTGGCTCTGCGAGCGTTCTGGCATTGCCGCGTTGCTCTTCGAGGTCGATCAGCGCCAGCAGGTTCTTCGTACCAAGGTCAGTCAGCACGGTCACGAACCCACCCTCGGAGGGCAGAGCAACACGCCCATCCGGGCCGAAAACATTGTCGGAGCGGAACGTCCCCGAGCCAGTCCGGAAACGTGAATTCCGGAAAAGACCCGAAACGCCGATCTGGCGCAGTACATCGCGCCTTACCTCAGCGATCTTGATATAGAGCGCAATCTGCATGCGGTCTTCCGGGGAATGGACTGAAACCCGGAAATGCTGCCGCGATCCATTGACGAGCCAGAGGATGGCATCGGTCTCGCCTGCCGCTTTGGCGTTGATTACCATTTCGCGGGACCCGACCACGACGACGTCCGCAACATCCGGGTTGGCGATGGACACCCGCGTTATTGCGACTGGTGTGGTGAGCGGATATGCTCGGCCCACAGGCAGATCTACCCGGGTAATGGGCCCAGCCTGGGCTCCCGACATCGAGGCAGAGCACAAGATCAATGCGGCGGCGGTCGCTATAAACCCAACGCGGCTACTGGCTTGAAGATTCAGACAGACCTCCGAAAAAGGTTTCGTTGAGTCATGCAGATGGACGTGATTCGAACCCAGCGACTACCGCTTACCGGCGGTATCGAACTTGAGTGGAGTTGCCTTGCCCGCCCGGTAGACATTCACCACCACGGAATCCACCGTAGGAGCCGGCCTCTGCACCACAGCGACCGGGGGCGCCGCTGGTTTCGCTACAGCGCGTGTCGCAGGACGAGGCCGCGATCGCTGCCGCACAGGAGCGGTTGCCTGCTGAAGTGGAGGCGGTGGTGCCGCGCCCTGAAGCTGCCGCAGCACATCGATCGAGGTTGCGCCCCTGGTTCTGACGCTGTCAGGATCACCGTAGCCACGTAGAACGAGCTGAATGGATCCGGTGTTCATCGCGACAGCAAGCCGTTCCGCTTCTTCAGGAGTGACGCCGAGTGTTACCGTCGTTGCGGTGTTTGGCTTGTCGTCAGTCCCGCGCTGGATCTCGGTGCCAACTGACAGAACCCGCATGTTTTCCATGAACAGCTTGGCCACTTGCTTGCCGCCGTCGAGCTGCTCGATGGTGACGAGAACATCAACACGGCTGTTGGGCTGGATAAGGCCGCTGATACCTGCGACGTCATTGATGCGGACCGCCATTGCCCGCTGTCCGGGTGGAATCTTGAGCTCGAGGCCAGGACCGGTGCCGGTCGGCGCAAGCCGCCCCGGCACCAATGTTTCGCCGGTGAAAACGCTCACACGGGCCACCCGGCCGGCCACGGAGTCGATGGTGGAAAATGCGTTTGCAGGGATCTGGCTGACCGGCCAGACAGCAGTGGTCAGGGCGACCCTGTCGATGAGCTGTCCCTCTGGAATGTCGCGACTGGCAATAACTACCGGACGAGTGACAGTCCTGGCAGCATTGCTTCTCGCGTCAAGGAGCCTGTAAGCGCCGAATGTGGCCGCGGCCGCCACCAGCAATGCGCCCCAGAATACCAGCTTATAACGTCCACCCATGCTTCGCCCCGGATAAATGCATTAAAAAAATCCGGCGCGCGATTGTGACATCACACCGGCTCGTTCGCGCCCTCAACAATCAGAGCTCGTCCTCGCGTTCCCAGCGGAAAGTGGCTTTTTTTGTCATCAGCACTTTTCCTCCGGCGAAGATCGTTATGGGAGTAGACGTGAGCCACTCATAATTCGTTACCTGTACCGTGATTTCAGGAAGCGCCGAGGCATCCACGGTGATCGAGCCGGAAGGAATGGGAGCGCCGCCAAATGCGTTGAAAGCCTGATTCACGCGCGTTTTTACAGCCGACAGGGTTTCCGCAGACGCGGGAGCACTTGTCACCGCAGCGAAGCGGGCTCCCTCACGCACTGCCGTCGCCAGAGAATTCTGGGTGTAGAAGGCGCGGGCGAAATCCACCACGCACCAGATGATGAAAAGAAAGATCGGGAGTACTACGGCAAACTCGACCATGGCAGTGCCAAGGTCGCTTTTGAATTTTCGTGACCTGCGCATCCGAGACCTCCCCGGTTTCTACAACAAGAGACCTGGCAACCACGCAGCGGCAAGAGCGCCGATTGCGAGTGCTACACCATAGGGCAGAACCTTGTTTGACACAACAGCGGATGTATCGGCCCCTGGAGCGAGTGTGGCCGGGCGCGCGGCCGCAATCGCGAGCGTTGTAGCCACGTTTCCCGCTCCTTTGGTCCAGACCATCCACGCCAGCGCAAGCAACGCACCCGAGACAGCCGCAATGAGCGCACCTTCGAGAGCATGCAGCGGGCCAAGCCACGAACCCGCTGCGGCAAATAATTTTACATCTCCCGCACCGAGCCAGCCCATCGCGTAGAACGGGAGCCAACACGCAAACCCGGTCAGCATTCCCCCAAATCCCTGAATCGCACCCGGCATAACGGGTGCGATCGACACGGAGAATCCAAGCCCCGTTAACAAAAGGACGAGCACCAGGCGGTTGGGGATACGGCGTGCACGAATGTCTCCAGCGGCGGCAGCGAGCACGAGCAACGTGTAGATCAACCCGGCGATAAGACCCAGCCTGCCGTTCGAAAGAAACAACTCAGGTCCGTTGTCGCACAGCGTTTCGTTGCTACGCCGCTAACGAACCATCACGGAAGGCTGGCGCCGATCTCGGTAAACTTCGCGTTGACCTTGGTTCCGAGAGTGGTTATGCCAATGATACAGATTACGGCGATGAGCGCTACGAGGAGTGCGTACTCAACTAGCGCGGCGCCGTCTTCATTCGAAAAGAACGTCTGCACTGGCTTCATCAACTTGGACATTTGCGTTCCTGTATCGAAGATTGGCAGATCGGGCCGGAACAAGGGACCGATGGAGCGATGCTCATGCATTGCAAGCCGACAACACGAGAGGCCGAACTACGCCCGCCCGCAGACGATCGTCTCCGGGCGGGCACACCAGGTGTGCGAAGCGTCTTAAAGGCTGCTGCCGATCGTCGTGAACTTGGCGTTGACCTTCGTGCCGAGCGTCGTCACGCCAATGATGCAGATAATGGCGATGAGGGCAACGAGAAGGGCATACTCAACGAGTGCGGCGCCTTCTTCATCGGCTACGAAGTTACGTACTGCGGTCTTGAAGCTTTTCATGTGAGTCTCCTTAAAGGTCGTAATACTGTGACACACTGCACCGCGCCTTGGCCGAACGAAGTTTCGGCCAAGCACTCTGCTTGAAGCGACCTGCCGCAGCGATTGTGCACGCGCACACCAGCCATACTGCGGGATCCGAATCCGCCCGGCTGGCATCGTTTCAGAGACGTCGACTACTGCCGTCCGAAACAACTTCAGCCCTGCCTGTGGCGATCCCTTTCTTATTGGGGTGCACGATAGGGGCACCGAAACCGGGACGCAAGCGATTATCGCCAACATCTCATATTTGTGACTTTTCACTGGAAATCGAACGTCATATGTTTACATAACCAGCCCGCGTTTCTTCGGCCGTACTGTCGAGCTTGCAGCCCGCTTGCGCCGATATATTGCGAGACTTCAACCATTGCAGCTGAGCGGTTCCACGCAACGGCCAGATCGCAATTCATTTCGCGCCAGCAATCAGTCAATCCCACGGAAGGCATCCGCTTTGTACGCTTGATTGCCCCCATGATAGCTGACCCCGTGCCTTCCGAATCTCCGGCAGAGGCGACGCCAATGCAGTCCCGTCGCGACTCCTGGTCAGAAGATTGGCGACTAGCGTACGGACGGCACTGGCAGGCCCTGCTAGCCGTAATGTGTCTACTTCTGGTCATTCGCGGGGCGCTCGAAACACTCGGCGATGCCGACCTGCCGATGCACCTCGCACTTGGCGAGTGGATCGTTCGCAACCGCGGCGTGCCCGTCGTCGAGCCGTTCGCCTGGACGCGCCCTGGAGCCCCGTACTACTCGTATTCCTGGGCGGCACAGGTTCTTTTTTTCGCTGTTGCGGAAGGCGGCGGAAAACTCGCGCTCCGGTTCCTTCACGGGCTGATGGTAGCCGGTGCCTTCGCCTCGATGATCATCCTCGGCCGCGCCGCACGATGGGATCCGCGAACTTCACTGCTGATGGCGGCCTTGAATGTCGTGATCCTCAGTGCCCTGGTCGCCCCGGTGAGACCGCAGGCGCTGTTGTTCAGCATCATTCCGCTAGCCTGGGCGTTCAGCTACACGGCACTTTCCGCGGCGCACCCGCGGCTCGCGTTGATCGGACTCGCTGCCATCTCCGCCGCTGCAGCCAACGTACACATTTTTTTCCCTCTCACCGCTGCCCCATGGCTGCTCTGGGCCGCAAAGGCGCCGGAGAATCGGCGAAGACTCTGGGCGATAGCCGGCGCGACCGTCATCGGATGGCTCATTACGCCATACGCTTTGTCATGGCCATCTGTCTTCCGCTCGAACGTTCTGACGAACCCGCTCCTGATATTCCCCTCGCCGATCAGCGAGACGGTGCCCGGATTTCTTGCGATGCGCTTCAACGGAATCGCTTTCTTCACCGGCTTGTTCCTCGCAACGCTGCCATGGTGGACGCAACGAGTCAGGGATCCGCTCGCGCTGAGACTCGCCCTCGCCGGCGCCTGGCTGGCCGGGCTCTTTGCCTTCGCAAGCGCGTTCAGGTTGCTCCTCGTCTGGTGGATGCTTGTTCTTCCACTCGCCGCATCCGCCATCTACTCGATCAGCCAGTCGTTGCTGGCCAGTGAAAGCCAGAAGATCAGACTGTTACGCATACTTGGAGTCTGGTCGATCTGTGCTGCACTCATCGTTTCGTCGGGACGGTTCGAGGCAATGGCATGGGCACGCGAAGATCCGGCTGGAGCGCGACGCCTCTCGCCGATCCACGAAAACGGACTCGAACAGCTGGCCACATGGCTGGAATGCAACACACTCGAGGGCGCTGGCGGGCGGGTTTTTACTCAGTTCGATTACGGTAGCGCTCTGACATGGCGTCTTCGCAGCTATTCCATGTCGATCGACGGGCGGACGATTTTCCCGGATTCGGTGGCAAAAGCAGAAGCGTTTTATGACCCGATCAGAGAGCCATTGCGCGAAGGCCCATGGCGATCAGCGAATCTTGCGATCATGCCTTTTGGCGGCGCGATTGGATCGGTCCTTGACAAGGCCCCAGGCTGGCGGCGTGTTGCGGTAGTCCACAGAGAACCGGGGTCTGCCGCCTTGTGGGTTACTGCCTCATGGTGGGCGCGAGCGGGGAAGACTCCGCTACCCGCCAGGCCTCTTCCACTGTCGGCCGAGTACGCTTGCGTCCCGGGTGTCGGGACTGCACGTTGAGCCGCTTCGAATGATCGGAGAGCCATACTGGCGTAACCCTCACAAGCGGCCATGACGACTGCCTACCCAGTTCAAAATCCGCTTAGCCGTTTCCGCCGCATGTACGTACAGGCTCAGAAGGTCGACAGGGCTATCCTTCCCGATCCCAACGCGATGTCTCTGGCGACCGTCGGGATGGGCGGCAACCCGTCCGTTCGTATCGTGCTGATGAAGGACGTGGACGAGAGTGGGTTTCTCTTCTACACAAACCTCGAGGGGCGAAAGGGAAGGGACCTGAGAACCCGGCCCATGGCCGCAATATGTTTTCACTGGCCATCGCTCGAAGTGCAGGTTCGAGCCGAAGGCCCCGTCACTCAGGTGGGCAGTGCCGAGGCCGATGAATACTTTGCGACGCGCCCGCGCGAAAGCCAGATCGGCGCGTGGGCATCGATTCAGAGCCAGCCCATCGAGCAGGCCAGTGACCTTGTCGATCGTGTGAAGGAATTCGAGGCGCAATTCATGGGTGTGCTCGTTCCACGCCCGCCATTCTGGTCAGGTTTTCGCCTTCGTCCCGACAGGATCGAATTCTGGAGAAACCGTCCCGGCCGCCTGCACGAACGTCATCTGTACTCCCGCGCCGGCGACGGCTGGACGATGGTCACACTGTACCCATAACAGGTACACATTTCCGCCTTCATGCCCTAGACTGTGCGCATGACAATGACTCGCATTTCCCCGGTAGCTCAACGCGAAGTCCAGGAGCCGTGGACGATTGACTCGGCGCGCACACTGTACAACGTCGAAGGCTGGGGGATCGGCTACTTCGATATCAATGAAGCCGGCCACGTTGTGGTGCGGCCGGACGCCGACAATCCATCGAACGAGCTCGATCTGTTCGAGCTTGCGAGTGATCTGGAGGCGCAGGGAGTTGGCCTGCCGCTGCTGCTGCGATTCTCCGACATTCTGCGGTCGCGCATTGAATCGCTGAACGCGCGGTTTGCCCGTGCGATTGCCGAGTACGAGTACACCGGCCAGTACACGACCGTATATCCGATCAAGGTCAACCAGCAGCGCCACGTTCTCGAGGAGATCGTCGAGTTCGGAACGGAGTCTGGCGTCGGGCTCGAATGCGGCAGCAAGCCGGAGCTTCAGGCGGTGCTCGCCATAGCCGATCATACGGATCATCTGATCGTGTGCAATGGCTACAAGGACGAAGAATTCATGCGCCTTGCACTGATGGGTCAGAAGCTCGGGCACAAAGTCTTCATCGTGCTCGAGCAGCTCAGCGAAGTCGACGTTCTGCTGCAGGCAGCAGACGACCTTGGCGTAAATCCAACAGCTGGCGTGCGGATCAAGCTCCATTCGGAAGGCTCGGGACGTTGGGCAAAAAGCGGTGGAGAGAAATCGAAGTTCGGATTGAGCACCGCACAGCTCGTAAAACTCGTCGATAAGCTCCGCGCTGCAGGCCGGCTGGACGTGCTCAAGCTGATCCATTTTCACCTCGGCTCGCAGATCACGGACATCCGGTACATCAAGGCGGGGCTTCAGGAAGTCTCGCGGTATTATGCAGAGCTGCGCGCTATGGGAGTCGACATAACCCACGTCGACGTGGGCGGTGGCCTTGGCGTTGACTACGACGGCTCGTGCTCGACATCGCAGGCAAGCGTGAACTATTCGCTGCAGGAATATGCGAACGACGTTGTGTACACGCTCGCCGAGGCGTGCCGCGAACAGGATCTGCCGATGCCGCACATCATCAGCGAATCCGGCCGCGCCCTGACGGCGCATCACGCGCTGCTGCTCCTGAGCGTCATCGATGTGGAGTCGCAGGCCGACAACGTGATGCCCGACATCAGCGACGACGACCATTCATTTCTACACGAGATGGCGGCCGACTACGATGCGGTGTCGACGCGGCGGGTTCGCGAAGTGTACCACGATGCGACGTTTGCGAAGGACAGATCGCAGGAGCTGTTCAACAGCGGCGTTCTGACGCTGCGCGACCGGGCGCTTGCCGAACAGATCTACGTCGCGACTATCACCGCTGTCGCCCGTCTCGCGCAGCAGGACCGGGCTGAGTACGAGGACATCATCGAGGAGCTGGATGCGATTCTGACCGACCGATACTTCTGCAACTTCTCGCTCTTCCAGTCGTTACCGGACAGCTGGGCAATCGATCAGCTATTCCCGATAATGCCGATCCACCGGCTGGGCGAAGAGCCAAACCGCCGCGGGACCATTCAGGACGTAACGTGCGACTCCGATGGAAAGATCGAAAGTTTCATAGGGGGACGCACTCCGAAGCCCAATCTCGCGCTCCATCCGTTCGCCGACGACGAACAGTACATATTGGGAATATTTCTGACCGGCGCCTACCAGGAAATCCTGGGCGATCTGCATAACCTGTTCGGGGACACCAATGCGGTGCACATCCGGCTATCGCCTAACGGTTACGAAGTCGCCGAGCTGGTGCATGGAGATACGGTGACGGAAGTGCTGGCCTACGTTCAGTTTCGTGCGGCAGATCTGCTTGCGACGTTCCGTCGCAAAGTGAACGCCGCCCAGGGCATCACCCGCCAGGAGGCGAACACGTTCATCGCGGAGTATGTGGCGGGCCTCGAGGGTTACACCTACCTCGAAGGAGAAGCGGCGCGCTAGCCGAGCATCTCTCCGACTTTCTGCCAGTTCACCACGTTCCACCAGGCGGTGATGTAGTCGGGACGCTTGTTCTGGTATTTCAGGTAATAGGCATGCTCCCATACATCGAGTCCCAGGATCGCAGTCTTTCCCTCCATGAGCGGGTTATCCTGATTTGGGGTGCTCGTAATCGACAGCTTGCCGCCGTCGTTCAGCAGCCATACCCAGCCCGACCCAAACCTGGCTACGCCGGCCGCTGCCCACTGCTCTTTCAACGTGTCGAACCCACCGAAGCTCTGATCGATGGCCTTGGCCAGAGGTCCCCGCGGCGTGCCTCCCTCGCCCGGGGTCATGACATCCCAGAACATGGAATGATTCCAGTGACCGCCACCGTTGTTTCGCACCGCGGCACGCACACTTTCGGGAACGGATTCGATATCGCGCATCAGGTCGTCGAGTGACTTGTTCGCCAGCTCGGGTGTTTTTTCGATCGCTTCGTTGAGCTTGGTAACGTAGGTCTGGTGATGCTTGCCGTGATGGATCTCCATCGTTTTCGCATCGATGTGTGGTTCGAGTGCAGCGAAATCGTACGGCAGGGAGGGAAGTTGAAACGCCATCGAAAGCTCCTTTATTTAATGCGTTGCCGCGGCGGGTTTGCCGCGCTGGCGCCACCAGCTGATCAGGCCCGGCAGTATCGATACGAAAATCACGACGAGGACGAGAATCTCGACGTGCTCATCGATTCCCGGAATATATGTGCCCAGGAAATACCCTGTGAACAGCATGCTCCATACCCAGAGAACCGTCCCGGCCACGCTGATGGCGAGAAACTGGCGGTATGGCATCTTGCCAACTCCGGCAACCACGGGCGAGAATGTCCGGATGATTGGCATGAATTGCGCGAAGACGATTGCCTTGCGGCCATGTCGTGCATAAAACTCCTGCGCCCGGTAGACATGCTTCTTGTTGAACAAAAGAGAATCTTCGCGAGTAAAGATGCGCGGCCCGGTGGCGCGGCCAAACCAGTAACCAACCGAGTTTCCGACAGCCGCGGCAATATTCAGCAGCAGTCCGAGCTTGTAGACATTCAGCAGTCCCTTCGCCGACACCAGACCGGCGGTCACGAGCAGCGAATCTCCCGGAAGAAAAAAGCCGACCAGAAGACCGGTCTCGGCAAATACTATCGCCGTAAGGCCGATGTATCCGGCCCACTTGATGAGCGCCGGCAGGTCGGAAAGATTGGCAAAAAGTTCGCGCAGCTGATCCATGACGCAGTGGGGAGGGGAGATGGATAGAAGAACGTCAACTTCAGCAATTGACGAGCTTTGGTCAACCGTGACCGAGCTCGTTCTGACCTTTCCCGAGCCAGCCAAAAGCCGCTGGCACCGGAAGGGAATGTCGACGCGCACAGAGCGGGTATTCAACGTTGCCTCATCGGTGGTGCTGGGCCTCTTTGCACTGGGATGGTCGTGGTCGATCGCCACCGCCAGGTCAGGGGGGGAAGGCACCATCACGCCCGCGACGAGTGCTATCTCCAACGCCCTGACGACCACCGGCGCTACTTCGACATCCTACCTCACCGATGCCGCGCTCGACCTTGTGACGCCACTTCGGGGGGCAAGCGGGAAACTGCGGGCTCGCATTCAGGCGCCGGGACAACCGGTAGCGTCGGACACACTCCCCACGGGCGCGGTAGCCACATTTTCCGGCGACGCCGGGCCTGAACGCACTGCGGCGTTGAATGCGCCCGCGCGCACGGGTATCTGGTCCGTCGCCATCGCTGTCGGAGCAGCTATCAAGCCGATCGCCAATTTTTCAGTGATCACCCTCAAGCCCGCGTCGGCGAAAGAAAAAGGCCGCATCGGTTTGTACTACATCGGCAACTGGCCCAGCGCCCGTGGCCGGATTGCGTCTCCAAAATACGACGCGCCCAGTGGTTTCATCGAGGTGACGAAAAGCTCGCAAAACACCGCGTTGTCGGAACACTTCCGCCTGCGTGATTTTTTTCCCCATGATCAGGCGTCGGTGTGGCCCAAATACATCGTCGTCGACATGAAACTGGTCGACAAGCTCGAGCTGGTGCTGGCCGATCTCGAGTCGCGCGGAATTTCTTCTAAGGGAGCGAGGGTGATGAGCGCGTTCAGGACTCCGCAGTACAATTCGGGCGTGGGAGACACGAAGGGGCGCGCGGGACAGAGCCGTCACATGTACGGGGACGCAGCCGATATCTTCATCGACAATGACGGCAATGGCAGCATGGACGACCTGAATCGGGATGGAAGGGTGAATATCGGCGACGCGCGCGTGCTGCTGGCGGCAGTCAACCGTGTCGAAGCGGCACATCCCTCGCTGATAGGAGGCTGCGGAGTCTACTCTGGCACTTCCGCCCATGGCCCTTTTACTCATATTGACACACGCGGAAATCCCGCGCGCTGGTAATGGAAACGGAGACAATCAATGGATGAAGCGTCGCGTACAGTCGTCGATGAGCATGGCGCTCCCGTCAGCTCAACCCCTGTCAATGCAGCCCCGGATGGTGCCCCACGGCCGAATCGGACTGACCCGGCCATGCCTGTCCGCTCAGCCGATCTGGAGCCGTACGTGGGCCTCGGTTATCTGTCGAAGCTCTTCAGATTCATGGCGGTCGTACTGCTTCTGCTTCTTGTCTCGGAAGTCGTTACCGGACTCGTCGCCCAAGGCACCGCCGCGATCCCTACGCTTCTCGGCGAAATCAGCAGACTGATTGTCCTCGCGGGCCTGCTCTGGGGCAGCGGCGATCTGGCGCTGCTGCTGATCGATATCGGACACGACGTGCGGGCAACGCGGATTCTGCTTGGCCGGCAGGCGCTTCACGACGATCACCAGCCGAAGCGCGAGTCTGGAAAATTCATCGAGCGGGCGCCGCGCTGAGCTGAACACTTTCCCACCGATTCCGGTTTCGGTACGACTGTTGCCGATACGGGGTCCATACCGCGACACCTACCCCTTCAGGAGAAGTTGACAATGCTCTGGACCATCGCTGTAATTCTGCTCATTCTCTGGGTATTAGGCGCGTTCGTTATTCCGATCGGCGGTGGGTTGGTCCACCTCCTCCTTGTAATTGCAATCATCGTAGTGGTGTACCGGCTCATCACCGGCAGGCCGGTAGTCTAGGGCCTGCGCCCGCGTCTGCTCCTGCCGCAATTGGTCTTGCCGCGGGAAGAGCAGGCGCCGGTGGCTGCACCGTCGCGCATGTCCGCGGTTCGCGTCGTTCTCTGCGAGCCGCAGGACCCGGTCAACATTGCCGCCACCATCCGCGCGATGAAGAACATGGGTGCATTGCGGCTACGTCTTGTAAAACCGGTGGCGTACGATCCGTTACGGTTGTCAGGTGTCGCGCACGACACAGCCGAGATTATCCGGGACATCGAACATTTCGATGAACTGCCAGCCGCGATCGCCGACTGTGTGCGCGTCGCCGGATTCACTGCCCGGCGGCGGGCTGCGAAGCGGGAAGTTGTTTCTCCGGGCACTGCGGCAAACGAACTTCTGGAGTTTGCCCGTTCCGGTCCGGTGGCGATCGTCTTTGGCAGAGAAGACAAGGGCCTGCCCAACGAAGCGCTCGACCTCGCTCATCTCGTTGTAACTATCCCTACCACCAGTCACGCATCGTTGAATCTGGCCCAGGCGGTATTGATCGCGCTGTATGAGCTGCACACCGCCGCGGCTGATGCAACCAGAACGATGGCGCCGGCTCGCAAGGCTGCCGACCCACCGACCAGCGCTCAGCTCGACTTTCTGTTCGCCGATTCCTACCGCGCACTCAACGAGATAGCGTTTTTCAAGACTCGAAATCCCGAGCATGTCATGCGCTCTCTCCGATCCCTGGTTTTTCGCGCGGCGCCGGATAGCCGCGAGCTCGACCTGTTGCGGGCAATGGCAATCGAGGTGGTGCGTACAATCGA
>Ga0136611_10001450_pt1 | contig 16482 bp, 12 predicted proteins | sample AntDrymUQ2232306_2_FD_106645 | JGI IMG/M metagenome (GOLD analysis project Ga0136611, IMG submission 106645) | Polar desert sand microbial communities from Dry Valleys, Antarctica - metaG UQ223 (23.06) | ecosystem: Environmental > Terrestrial > Soil > Desert | place: Antarctica: Dry Valley...
CTTTGCACGTTTCGCCAACGCGATCGCGCCCTTCGTTGACGACGACCATCGTGCCGTCATCGAGATAGCCGACGCCCTGACCGGCTTCTTTTCCTTCGCGCGAAATCGTCAGCGTCATTTCCTCGCCGGGCAAAACGACGGGCTTTAAGGCCAGCGCCAGTTCGTTGATGTTCAGAACCTTGACGCCGTGCATTTCGGCGACGCGATTGAGATTGAAATCGTTGGTCACCAGCGTGCCGCACATTTCCTTGGCGAGCACCACGAGCTTTTCGTCTACGGTTGCGATTTGCGTGACGGACGGCGGAATGTCGGTCAGCACTTGCACGGCGGGCATGGTTTCGGCGGGCGAAGTCGGCGTCGCGGCTTTCACGGTGATCGTCAAAGCCCGCATCGCGTTGAGCGAATCCAATCCGCGCCGCCCGCGCGTGCGGCGCATGCTGTCGCTCGAATCGGCGATGTATTGCAATTCGTTAAGCACGAAATTCGGAACCCAGATCTGGCCTTCCAAAAACCCGATGCGGCATAAATCGGCGATGCGCCCGTCGATAATGACATTTGTATCCAAAAACTTCGGCGCGCACGAGCCACTCGGAGAATGGCTGTTTTCATCAAGCACGGGAAACGCGCGCAACATTTCGCCGCGCATGCCTTGCATCAGCGCCATGCCCAGCGCCGCGCAAACCGCCATCAAGCACCACTTGATAAGCTGAACCGTCCACGCCAGGTCTTCGGGAATGCCGGGGATTTCGAACTGGCCGGTAATTAGCGCGCCGAAAACCAACCCTAAAAGCACGCCGAAAATGCCCAGCACGCGGTCGACGACCGAAAGCTGATGCACGCGCCCCAGCCCCGAAACGATGCCTTTGGCGACTGCCGCGCCCAGCCTTGCCATGACAATCGCGCCGCCCAGGGCCATTGTCGCGACAACGAGGCTTTGAAAGCGAAAAGGCACGAGCGGGCTTTCGATTGTTTTTTGCGCGATGTAAAACAATCCCATCGCCCAGCCGCAGAGCAAGCCGGTGAGCGTAAAAAGAATCGTCGTAGCCAGCCACAAAACGCGGTTGATGTTCATGAAAAAATTCCGATATCGCAGCCTGTTGCGCGGCGAACTGCCAGAGCATAGCACGCAATTCGCAAATCGTCAAACGTTTAATGCTTCGGCGTTTAATGCTTGGGCATTTAAGTTTCGTCCCAATCGCTCGAATTAAAGGCTTCGACATCATCGGATGTCAAACCATTCGCGCCATTGCCGACATGGTTTCCGACATTCGAGCGCACATCTCCGTCTTCAAAAGTACGCCCGTTTCCCGGGTGCCCACCGAAGGCTACGCCTTCGGAAGGGCGGATACTTTTCTTTCCACGTTTGGCGTCGTGTTTCTCGCGCTCGTCGCCTTTGCGCTCGTTGGCTTTGATTTGCGCTTTGCGGCTCAATGCTTGCGGAATCAATTCTTCGACGGCATCGCTCAAAGTTGCGACGCCGCGCAAAATCGCGGCGTTGTCCGGTTGCGCCAGTTTTTGCATCGCGGCGCGCGGCAAAACGCAACGCTTGAAACCCAGGCGCATCGCTTCCATCGCGCGCCTGTCGGCATGACTGACGGCGCGCACTTCGCCCGCCAGACCGACTTCGCCGAACACGCACGCATCGGCGGGAATCGGCGCGTCGTGCAAACTGGAAACGACCGCCAGCGCGATTCCCAGATCGAGCGCCGGCTCCGTCACGCGAATGCCGCCGACCACATTGACATAAACATCCATGTCGCCCAACCGCATTCCCAAACGCTTTTCGATAACCGCGAGGGCAACATTGACGCGATTGAAATCGGCGCCCGTCACGGTTCTTCGCGGCGCCGAAAAATAGCTCGGCGCGCACAGCGCCTGAACCTCCACCAAAAGCGGGCGCGAGCCTTCGGTCGTCGCGACAACGCACGAACCCGGCGCCGAAGTTTGCCTTTCCGACAAAAATAACTGCGATGGATTATCTACGCCTTCCATGCCGCTTTCGGTCATCGAAAAAACGCCCAGTTCGTTGGTCGAGCCAAAGCGGTTTTTCAGCGCGCGCAAAATGCGAAAGTTGTAATGCTCGTCGCCTTCGAGTTGCAAAACCGCATCGACGATGTGTTCCAGCGCGCGCGGCCCGGCCAAATTGCCTTCCTTATTGACGTGGCCCACCAGAAAAATCGGCACGCCGCCTTCTTTGGCCAATCTTTGCATCGCGCTCGCGGCTTCGCGCACTTGCGTCAGGGTTCCCGGCGCGGCTTCAAGTCCCGGATGCGCGACGGTTTGCACCGAATCGACAATCGCAAAACTCGGTTTCGATTCGCGGATATGGCTTTCAATGATCGCCAGATCAGTTTCCGCCGCGAGCATCAAATTATCGGACGAAAGCGCCAAACGGTCGGCGCGCAGGCGGATTTGCTCGATGGATTCTTCGCCGGAAATGTAAAGCCCGTCGCCGTAACGCTGCGCCAAACGCACGGCGGCTTCCAGCAAAAGCGTCGATTTGCCGATTCCCGGCGCGCCGCCGATGAGAACCAGCGAACCCGAAACCAATCCACCGCCGAGCACGCGGTCGAATTCGGTGATTCCCGTCAATAATCGTTCGCGGCGTTGCGTTGAAACATCGGACAGTTTTTGCGGGCGCACGATGACCGAATTTGTCGCGCGCGAGAAGCCGCTATTTTTCTCCGATGCGCGCGCGGCGGTCGAGACTTTTTCTTCGACGAACGTGCTGAACGCGCTGCATTCCGGGCAACGCCCGATCCAGCGCGGAGAAACATATCCGCACGCCTGGCAAACATATTTCGTCGAAATTTTAGCCATGAGAATTAACGATGGGAGTTTACTTGACTGGCAAAAGTACGCCTGAATATAGGCGTACTTTCACACAACAACGAACCCGGAGCGTCAGCGACGGGCTGACAATGCGCTCATTTAGCCCGTCGCTGACGCTCCGGGTTCGTTAAAGGCTAAAATAAACGCCATGAAAATTCTGGTGACGGGCGGAGCGGGTTTTATCGGCAGCAACTTTGTGCGCCTGGTTTTGCGCGAGCGCGATTGGAACGTCGTCGTGCTTGACAAACTGACCTACGCCGGACGCCGCGACAACATTCCCGACGATGCGCGCGTTTCTTTTATTCAGGGCGATATTTGCGACGCCGCAATTGTCGCGCAAGCGATGAACGGTTGCGCGAAAGTTTTTAATTTCGCCGCCGAATCGCACGTTGATCGTTCGTTGATGAGCGGCGACGCGAGCAGCTTTGTTCACGCCAACGTGCTCGGCGTGACGGTTTTGCTCGAAGAAGCGCGCCGCCAAAAACTCGAAGCCTTCGTACAAATCAGTACGGACGAAGTTTATGGCGACGTTGCAACTGGCCATTCGCGCGAAGACGACGCGCTGCGCCCGCGCTCGCCTTACGCGGCGGCCAAAGCCGGCGGCGAACTTCTGGCGCGCAGTTATTTCGATTCGCACGATGTTCCGGTCGTCATTACGCGCGGCTCTAACACTTTTGGGCCGCGCCAATATCCCGAAAAACTGATGCCGCTTTTCATTTCCAATGCGCTGTGCGATTTGCCCTTGCCGCTTTACGGCGACGGTTTGCAAAAGCGCGACTGGCTTTTCGTCGAAGACCACGCGCGCGGTGTTTTGCACGCGGCGGAACATGGCGCGGCGGGCGAATCCTATAATATCGGCGGCGGCAACGAACGCACCAATCGCGAAATCACAACGGGGATTTTGCGCTTGCTGGAAAAACCCGAAACTTTGGTGCGCCACGTCGCTGACAGGCCAGGCCACGACCGCAGATATTCGGTATCGAGCGAAAAATTGAATTCTCTGGGCTGGCAGGCGCAAAGTTCTTTTGAAGACGCGCTTGGCCGCACCGTCGATTGGTACGCCGAGAACTCCAGTTGGTGGCAAAGCATCCGCAACAACGCCGATTATCAAAACTATTATCGCGCGAATTACGAAAAACGTTTGGCCGGGAATTAGAAAGTATTTCAATACAATTGTCGTTGCCTGTAGGGGCGAAGCATTCGCACTGCGAGCTTGATTTCGCGAATCTTCTGTCGCTGGCGAATGCTTCGCCCCTACAAATGCGATTTGCCAAAAGTACGCCGGAATAACGGCGTACTTTTCGCCAATATAAAAGCCCCGAACAAATGTTCGGGGCTTAATTTTTCGATTCCGGCGGAAGTCGCCGCTCGAAACGCAGCATTTCGTTTTGCAGCGACAGCATCAGTTTTTCGCGTTCCAGTTTCGTGTTCGCGAATATGGCGCAATTCATCGCGCAGCCGGTCGTTTTCGTTGGCCATGATCTGAAGCGCCCGCGTGATCTGGCGGTTCTCATCGGTGAGCGATTCGATCAAAACCGCGTGGCGCGCAACCAGTTGCGTCAGCGAAAAAACCGATTTGGCAAAAGCAAGCAAATCTTTCCACATGGTTATTGCTTTTCCAAGCGCGCCAGCAAAGCCTTCAAATCCGTTTTCGTTTGCGCTTGCACGCGTTCCACGCGCTTTTGGCTCGCTTGCATTTCTTGCGTCATGCTTTCGATCTCGCCTAGAAAGCGCCTGGTTTCCGCCTGAAAATCTGCGTCCGCGCGCGCACCGCCCAAAGTCGTTTCGTTCATCGTTGCACCTCACTTTTATTTTATCCCAAAAGTACGCCCGAATAACGGCGTACTTTTCGCCAACGAAAAAGCCCCGAACCGAAGTTCGAGGCTTTTTGCGGTGCAGCCGATCATCAGCTACACAATTGTGAGGTTTAGCCCTTCAGCCATTTGACGTGACCGTCGCAGTAGCCGTTGTTCTTGCCCTCGAAGTGGCGTGGTTCTGCGGCGCCTGTGGACGGAGCCGCGTCAAAATCCATCCGTTGACCAGCCGATCCACCGGGCAGCGCGTCGATGTCGGACAAAGCCTTGCCGACAGACGTGAACACACCGGAGTCTTCGCCATAGCTGCTCGTGCCGTTGTCCCAGTCGGCGTCGCTCGGGCAACCGAAGACTTGCTGGCTTTTGATGTAGTTCTGGAGCGCGCCGCCGGGCGTGTTCGCTGCGCCGGTGATGGCGGTCAGGCAGGTGGCCAGCGGGAAGTTTTCGTCAGCGTCCTGGGTGTACTGAATGACGCCCAGACCGATGTTCTTCAGGTTGGACTGGCAGGATGAACGGCGGGCGTTTTCGCGCGCACGGGCGAAAACCGGGAAAAGAATGGCCGCAAGGATCGCGATTATCGCGATGACGACCAAAAGTTCGATGAGCGTAAAGCCTTTACGCTCGGCACGACGGGTAGCTACCATGACTGTCTCCTTTTTCGCTGTAAGTTTTAAATAATGCAGCGATGTAACTTCATTATACCCAATCGGAAGAGGTTTTAAACAGAATTTGCAAGTTTTTTTAAAATATTTTTTTTGGGGGCGTTTTCGCGCTTTTTTTCAGGGATTCCCAACCCCTTGCGTCGTGCGAATTGCGAAACCCTAAAAAATTGCAAAAATCGTGTTAAAACTGTTTAAACCGTGTCTCCATCGGGTATACATAATGATAGCAGCAAATATGCGACCAAAGTACGCCCGAATAAGTGCTGATACAAAATTAGTTTGGACTGGGCAGCGTGTCCTTGCGAGCGGAGCCAAAGGAGGAACGAACGAGCGAAGTGGAGGAATCTTGCCGTGACACCGGGAAAAAGATTCCTCGACTGCGCCGCCAAACGACCGGCGGCTTCGCTCGCAAGGACACGCTGGTTAGTTGCATTTAATTCGGTCCGACTACTTATCTGCTTACTTTTTTACTTTTGGCTGGAGCAGTGAAAGTCTGATTTTCCGATCCGCGCCCCAAAAAAGTTGTTGCTGTTTTTCAAACTTTGCGATGAAACGCCCCATTTTCCTTATTTTCGCCAATGCGATGATCCTGATCGTGGCTTTTGCCATGCTCACGCAGCTCGTTTTCGTGGTGAATTTGCTGGCGGTCGCCGAAACGGTGAGCGGCCATGTTTCGTTTCAGCGCGGTGGGCGCGGCGAGTACGCGACATTGGCGCGCGGCGCTTTCGTCAAGACCGGCGATGTTTTGCGCACGACTTCCGATGGCAGCGCCGAATTTGTGTGGGCCGGCGGCACGCGCGTCAAGATGATGCCGAACACGCAAATGGTTATTCAAAGCGCGCAAAGCAACGGCTTGCGCCATTCGTCGACGAGCCGCTTTCGCCTCGAACGCGGCAAGATTTTCGTGCGCCTGACGCGCAACCTGGCACCGTCGTCGCGCTTTGAAGTCCAGACCAAAGGCGCAATCGCTTCGGTGCGCGGCACGATTTTTAGCGTCGAAACTCAGGGCGAAGAAGGTGACACGCGCATCGCGGTTTATCGCGGCACGGTGCAAATGGCCTCCGGCGATCAAAAGCAGCTTGTCGGCGAAGGCCAGGCCGCTCTTGCCGGCGTGACGGACGCAAACGGCGCGGCGGGCGCAAATCAAATCGCCGTGTCGCGCGCCAGCCAGTCCGAATTCGCGCCCGAATCTTCCATTACAAAGCCCGGCCTGATCGCGCGCGCCAAGCGCGTGGGCGGCGGCGCGGCGCTGCTTTCGGGCAACGCCGAAACGGGCAGCATCCTTACCATCAACGGCCAGAGCGTGCCGATTCTGGCCAACGGCACGTTTTTCCGCCGCGTTCGCTTGCAGCCGGGCCACAATTCGTGGACGTTCGTCGTCACCGACCGCCACGCCGATACGCAAACGATCACGCGCACGCTCGACGTGCCGCGTTCGACTCTTCCCGCTACTCCTCGCACATCCTCCGTCGCGCCGGCCTCCCTTTCCCACTGCGCCTCAGGTATTGCGCGTTCACCATCATAAATACCACATCGCCCAAACGAACCCAGAGCGTAAGCGACGGGATTATTTGGCGCAAAAGCCCGTCGCTCACGCTCTGGGTTCGTTACCCTCTTCCGAAAAGTACGCCCGAATTCCGACGTACTTTTCGCTTTGGTGCCATAAATGCGATAATTAAAGCGCGGAGACCAGCCGTTTCTCAAGATTTTTATGCGCGATTTGTTTCAGCCTTCTTCGGTTCTTTCTTCGTTCGCGGCTCTGGCCGGCGGCAATGCCGTTTTGTCGCGCGAGATGCGCGTCGCGCTACGCAACGAACGCGCGTTTGCGCTCATGGCGGTTTACGTCGCAGTTCTGGGCGCGGTCATCGCCTATTATTTTCCGGCGGATGCAGCGATTGCGGTCGACAGCGTGCGGCCTGGCGCCGGCGCGCAAGGCCGCGATTTGTTCCTCGTTTTTTTGAAAGCTCAGGCGGCGATGGTGGTTTTGCTGCTTCCGGCGCTGGCTGCGGGCACGCTGACACAGGAACGCGAGCGCCAAACGCTCGAGCCACTTTTGCTTTCGCCCTTAACGCCGCTGCAGATCGTGTGGGGCAAAGGCGTCGGCGTTTTGATGTTCGGCGCGCTTTTGCTCACCGCCACAATTCCCGTCACGTCCTTATGTTTCTTGCTGGGCGGCGTTTCGCCGGGGCAATTCGTTTCGGCTTACGCGGTTTTGCTCGGTCTGGCGGCGTTCGTCACCGGCTTCGGACTCTATTGCTCGGCGCGCTGGCATTCCTCGACGCAGGCGACTCTGGCGTGCTACGCGCTGTTGCCGTTCGCGCTGGCGTTGCTCGTCGTCTTCATGGGGCCGGGCGCGATTGTCGCCGGCCTGCTACTTTTGGGCGCGGCGTTTCTCAAGATTTCGGGCCTGCGCGCGCGTTGGAAAGAAACGCGCCTGGCCAAGCGGCTCGGCATCATATATGACATCTTTTTCGGGCTGATGATGATTGCGCTGTTTGGTTTTGTGGTGCGCATTCTGGCGGGCAGCTACGGCATGGGCTTCGATATTTTCATGCTCGTTTTCGTGACGCCGTATTTATTATTTGTGGCGCGTCTGGGATTGGAGCGAACCGGCGAAGAGCTGGCCAAGCGTCCGCAAGCGCGCCGCCCGACGCCCGAGCGAATCCAGGACATCAAGGCCGAATGGGAGCGTGCGGTCGCGCCGCCGCCCGTGGTCTACCTGCCGTCGCCGACCGGACGTTATACGTATTCATCGCAAACTCCCGCGCCCGCAGTCGCGCCGCCGGGCAAGCCGACTTATGGCGTGCGCCCGTTTTTGTCGGACAAGATGAACCCGATTTTCGCCAAGGATTTGCGCGCCGGCTTGCTCGGCAAATGGTCGTATCTCGGTCGCTTTTCCTACGTCGTCGTGATCGGCAGCGAGCTTTTGCTTTTGATGCTTTGCCTGTCGAATTTCGCCAGCTCGATCTGGGCGCGGCCCGAACAAGGCACGCAGATTTTCGCCGGCTGGGCGAATTTTCATCTCGCGCTCTTGATGATGGCGGGCGCGATTTTCGGCGCGCGCAGCCTGGCGCCCGAACGCGAGCAGCAAACGCTGCCGCATCTTTTGACGGCGCCGATTCCGGCGCTTTCGATTGTCACCGGCAAAGTCATGGCGGTCGCGGTTTATACGTTTTACGTTTTCGTGATGGGCGCGCCGATGACGCTTTTGTTGTGCGGCGTCGGCCTGATCTCGCTGCGCACCGCCGCTGTGTTTCTGGCTTTGGAACTTGTGCTGGGCGCATTGGCGGCGGCCTGGGGCGTGCATTCTTCGATGGCCGGCGTGACGGTTCGGCGCGCTCTGGGACTGGCGCTTGGCGGACTGGCGGTTTTGTTTTTCAGCAACATGATTTTCAGCGCGATGGCGCCGAGTTTCCTGTTCAATAGTGGGGGGAGCGTTACCGGCGACGCGGTACGCAGCCTCTTCGCGCTGGCAAATCACGTTCTGCCATTTTCGGTCATGGCGCAGGCCGTGACGCACGCGAGTTCGTCGGGGCGCACGCTGCTTTCGCTGGCGGTATTCGCGATCCTGGCGGCGTTCCTGATTTTCAAAACCGCGCTCGATTTTCGCCGCTACGCCCAAACGGTTTAAAAGTACGCCTGACTTGCGCAAAATGCCGCCTAATGTAGGGACATGGCCTGCCATGTCCGCGCTGCCGGAGGACATGGCAGGCCATGTCCCTACAATAACTTGCGTAAGTCAAAAGTACGCCTGAATAACGGCGTACTTTTCGCAAAGTGTTTGCAAAGGCGCAGCGCCTTTGCATTTCCAATCTTCTGACGTTCCTCCAACACTTCCATGTTGCAATCGCCGAGCACTCCGCGTTCTGCCGTTCACAGCCCTAAAACGCAAATCGCCGCGGTCGAATGGCGGCAACAAGCGACGTGGGGCGCATTGCTTGGCGGCGTCATCGCGCTTTTAATTTTGCTGCTTCTGGCGAATCGGCCAAGCGGCGCCAGCCTGGAACACGATACGCTCGATTTCTGGTTTTCGCTGCGCGGTTCGACGGCGACGGCGCCGTCCGACAAAGTGGCGATTCTGGCGGTGGACGAAGCCACGCTGCGCCGCTGGAACGGGCGTTCTTTCGATGCCGACGATGTCGGCAAATTGCTCCAGCTTTTGCGCGCGCAAGGCGTGGTTTCAGCGGCTCTGGCCTGGCGCGGACTGGCCGACGGCTCGCTGCTTTCGCCCGCCGATGCAGTTGATGCGACCGGCGCTACTGCGACCTCCACAACTTTCGCCGCCGACCTGGCGGCAAGCGGCATCGCATATCTTCCCACAGGCTTCACGCCCCAATCCGGCGCGGTTGGTGGCAACGCGACGTTCAGCGCAATTTCCGCCGACGATTTTTATGCCGCGAGCGCGCCTTTTTCCATCGGGCGCATCGGCAAACCGGGCAAAACGCCGCAATCTTGGACAGGCGAAGCGACACCGCAATCGCCGCCCGCCGACTGGCTCGGTTCCGCCGCCGGACTGGGGCATTTGTCGCTGTCACTCGATGCCGACGGGCGCGTGCGAAGAATGCCGCTGGCTGTGCGCTGGCGCGACAAAATTTATCCCGGCCTGGCGCTGGCAGCGGCGCTGGGCGCGGCGCGCGTGGCCAATGCCGACGGTACCTTTGGGCAGCCTCGCCTCAGTTTTCTCGACAATCTGGGCTACGGCGCCGATCTGGGAAGCGCGCGGATTTTAGGAATCAATGACGCGCGCGTGCCTCTGGTGGGCGGCGGCGCGATGCTGCTCAATTTCCCTTATAGCAATAAAAGTATCCGCCCTTCCGACGGCTCCACCGTCGGTGGGCACCCGGAAACTGGGCGTACTTTTTCGACGCTGTCGATTTCAGCTGTGCTCGACAATCCCGATCTGGTGCGCGGCCTGCGCGGTCGCTGCGTGGTGATCGGGCCGACGGCGCCTTCGGTTTCGCCTTTTTATTCGACGCCGACCGGCGCGCGCATTTGCGAAACCGAATTGCACGCCGTCGCGCTTGACAACCTGCTTTCGGGCAGCGTGCTCGAACGCGCGCCGCTGGTCTGGACGTGTTTTTTGACGCTCGTTTTGTGCGCGATTACCGGCGGTTTCGCCGCCGCGCGCGCGCCTCTGTGGAGCGGCATCATCGTGCTGCTTTGCCTTGCGGCTTCGGCAACGCTTTCGCTGGGCTTGTTCGACCAAAACGTGTGGCTCGATATTTCGCTGCCGTGGCTGGCGACGGGAATCACTTTTCTCAGTTGCGTGATCGCGCGCGCGCGACGCCAGGAACGCGAAAGCACGCGCGTCGGCTCGACAATCGAAGCATTGGGCCAGGTCAGCGAAATCATCGCGACGCAGCGCCAGACGGGCCAGGCGCTCGACCGCATTCTCGACTGGACGCAAAACGTGATGCGCGCCGAAGGCTCGTCGATTTTGCTGCTCGATGAAGGTGGACAAAGCTTGCGCTTCGTCGCTGCGACCGGCCCCAAAGCCGGCGCGCTCAAACCATTTTCGGTTCCGCTGGGCGAGGGCATCGCCGGCTGGGTCGCGCAAACCGGACAGCCTGCGATTGTCAACGACGTGCGCCGCGACGCGCGCTTTTTTCGCAAGATTTCCGACAGCATCGACTTTGAAACCGAGTCGATTTTGTGCGTGCCGCTACGCGCGCGCGACACGCTGCTGGGCGTTTTGGAAGTCATCAATCGCGAGGACGGAACGCCGTTCGTGCAAGACGATGTCGAGCTTTTGACGGCGATTGCGAACCAGGCCGCGCTGGTGCTGGAAAACGCGCGCTTGTACGAAATGTTGTCGCGCCGCGTTGTGCAATCGGAAAGTGACCTGGCGGCGACCAACGTGCGCTTGCAGGCGGAAAAAAATACTTTGCAAACCGTTTTGCAAAGCATGACCGACGGCGTTGTGGTTTGCGACAGGGAAGAATCCGTGCGCCTGGTCAATCCGGCGGCGGCGCGGCTTTTGGAGCTGCGCCCGATTGCGCCCGGCGAAAAGCTCGGCGACATTTTGCCCGAAGTCAAAAACGCCGATGCCAATGTTGTGCAATTGCAGCGCGGCGACCCCGACGCGCCGCGCTTTCTGGAGGCGCATCGCGCGCCGCTGCAAAGCGCCGACGGTTCGCCTGTCGGCACTGTCTGGGTTTTGGCCGACGTGACCGAGCGGCGTGGAATCGAGCAGGGCAAAAGCGATTTCGTCTCGTTCGTGGCCCATGAAATGCGCTCGCCGCTGACTTCGATTTCCGGGTTTTCCTCAATGCTGCAACGCCGCGAGCAACCCGAAAACGCTGATAAAAGTTCGCCGGAATTCGGGCGTACTTTATCGCCCGACAGCGCCCTGCGCGCGCGTTATCTGGGAATCATTCATGGCGAAAGCGAGCGGCTCACGCGCTTGATCAACAATCTGCTGGATGTCGCGCGACTCGAAGCCGGCAAAGGCCTGGAACTACAGCGCGAAAGCGTCGATGTTGCGGCCCTGATTTCTCAGGTCGCCGAATCGCAGCGCGGCTATTCGAGCCGCCACGCGCTGGTTTTCGACTTGCCGCCGCATTTACCCCAGGTCGAAGCCGACAGGGATAAAGTCGCGCAGATTTTAATCAATCTGATTTCCAACGCCGTGAAATATTCGCCCGGCGGCACCATCACAATTGAGGCGCGCGTTGTTGGAAATGAAGTTCACATCGGCGTGCGCGACGAAGGGCCGGGCATCGCGAGCGAGCAAAAGCCGCACTTGTTCGAGCGATTTGGCCGCCTTGCGCCCGAAGGTCAGCCTACGGGCGTCGCCGGAACCGGTGGCCGCGCCAAGCCCACGGGAACCGGACTCGGATTGTTTTTGACGCGCCACCTGGTCGAAGCGCACGGCGGTCGCATCTGGCTCGAAGATAACCAGAGCGGGCAAAGCGGCGCGGCGTTCTGGTTTTCGCTGCCGCCGGCGCAGCCTTTCGTTTAAACTGCGAAAAAATCGCGAGGAAATTTATGAGAACTGATGGCAAGGGAACTGATGGCAACAATGGATCGGGCGCGCTGAAAATCGGCGCCATCGTGCTGCTGCTGGGCGGCGTTGTCGCCGCGCGCTATTTTAGCGGCGACACGCCGCCTGTGAAATCGGCGCAGCCGGCAACGCAGCCGGCAACGCAGACCGCGACGCAAGACCCGCACGCGGGCCACAATCATGCGCCGGGCCAGCATCCCGGCGAACAGCCTGCGGGAAACATTTCGCGCCTGCCCGCGCCGGGTGCTGTGCCAACCGCCTTGAAGAAAACCGATGTGAAAATCGGAACCGGCAAAACCGCCAAAGCCGGCGATCACGTCACGGTGAATTATCGCGGCACGCTGCAAAACGGCAAGATGTTCGACCAATCGTATGGCAGGGCGCCGTTCGACTTTACGCTGGGACAAGGCCAGGTCATCAAAGGCTGGGATGAAGGTGTCGCCGGCATGAAAGAAGGCGGCAAGCGCAAGCTCGTCATTCCGCCCGACATGGCTTATGGCGAGCGCGGCGCCGGGCAGGATATTCCGCCCAACGCGACACTAAACTTTGAAGTGGAGCTTTTGAAAGTAGACAGTAGTCAGTAGATGGGAAACAGGCTTGTGGCGGACTCGATGAGAAAAGTATCCGCCCTTCGCTTTGGGGCACCTGCGCCGAAGGCGTGGGTCAGGCACCCGGAATTCGGGCGTACTTTTCAGCAAAGGGCGGTGATTTCGTGCTGGAGCGATTCGAGCAATTGACGGTCTGGCAGAAATCCCACGCGCTGACAATTTGTGTTTATCGCCTGACGGCGCGGTTTCCAAATGAAGAAAAATTCGGCCTGACTTCGCAAATGCGGCGCTGCGCGTTTTCGGTTCCGGCCAACATCGCCGAAGGCTTCAAGCGCGCGGGGCAAAAAGACAAAGCGCATTTTTATAACATCGCGCAAGCCTCGCTCGAAGAATTGCGTTATTATTTCATCTTGTGCCGCGACCTGGAATTCGATCTGGATTTCGACAATCTCTCCGCACAAGCTGACGAGATCGCAAAAATGCTTCACGGCCTGATAAAAAGCATCAAGCCCTAACTCCCTAACCCGAAAGTACGCCGGAATAAAGGCGTGATTTTGCCCAACCTCCTGTTTCCTGTCTACTCTCTACTGTCTACTTAACCCATGAAAAAATACGATTTCATCGTCATCGGCTCCGGCCCCGCCGGAGAAAAAGCCGCCGCGCAGGCCGCGTATTTCGGCAAAACCGTCGCGCTGGTCGAAAAAGAACCCGCGCCCGGCGGCGCCTGCGTCAATACCGGAACGATTCCTTCAAAAACTCTGCGCGAATCGGCGATTCACCTTTCGGGCCTGAAGCAGCGCGGACTTTACGGAGTCAATGTCACGGTGAGCCGCGACATCAGCGTCGCCGATTTCATGTACCACGAGCGCGCGGTTGTCGAAAAAGCCTGGGAACTGATCGACGAAAACATGGGCCGCCACGGCGTCGATGTTTATCGCGGCACGGCGCACTTTCAGTCGCCGCATGAAATCGCCGTCGATCTTGGTTCGTCGCACATCGTGCTCAACGGCGATTACATCCTGATCGCGACGGGAAGCTCGCCCAATCATCCCGAAGGCATTCCGTTCGACGGGCGCGCGGTTTATGACAGCGATTCGGTTTTGAATCTCGACCGCATTCCCAAAACGATGGCGGTTGTCGGCGCCGGCGTCATCGGCTGCGAATACGCGTGTATGTTCGCGGCTCTAGGCGTCGAAGTGACTTTAATTGACGGGCGCGTCGAATTGCTGTCGCACATCGACCAGGAAGTTTCCGATGTTCTTTTGCGCCAGATGCGCAACCGCCTGAAAATCCAGATGAATCTGGGCGTCGATGTCGAAGAAGTGCATCTTAATCAAACGCTGAGTTCCGAGCCTTCGTGCGTTCACGTCGGCCTGAAAAACGGTCGCCAGCTCGATGTTGAAAAAGTGCTTTACTGCGCCGGTCGGCAAAGCAACACCGAAGCGTTGAAATTGGAAACCGTCGGCGTCGTGACGGGCAAGCGCGGCATCATCGAAGTCAACGAATCGTATCAGACCAACGTGCCGCATATTTACGCGGCGGGCGATGTCATCGGTTTTCCGGCTCTGGCTTCGACTTCGATGGAACAAGGCCGCATCGCCGCCACGCACGCCTTCGACATGGAAAACCAGACGCGCCTCGCCTCGGTTTTTCCGTATTGCATCTGGACGATTCCCGAAGTCGCGGTTTTCGGCAGCACCGAAGAAGAATGCCTGCAAAAAGGCATCGACTACGAAGTCGGGCGCGCCTATTATCGCAACAACTCGCGCGGCCAAATTGTGGGCGATACCGGCGGACTTTTGAAAATCATTTTCGCGCCCGATACGCGCCAGATTCTGGGCGTTCACATCGTGGGCGAAAGCGCCGCCGAACTCGTCCACGTCGGCCTTATGGTGATGCAACTTGGCGGCTCCATCGACCAGTTCATCGACACCGTTTTCAATTACCCGACATTGGGCGAAATGTACAAATACGCCGCCTACGACGGACTGGGACGACTTGGCCGACGCGCGCAATGCGAAATCAACGGCAAGCCGATGCCCGACGCGAAAACGGAAACCGGCGTCGCCGTCAACGTTGCGACCGGCAGCGACAAAGCCAATTCCGGCGAAACCGTGAACCCCGCCATCGCCGCCGGAAGCGAAGGCCACAGCGGTCAAACACCGAATGGCTCAAAGCCCGACGCGCCAATTGCAACAGCGTCCGCAACACAGGAAACGCCGCGCCAGCGTCCAGCACTAGCGCCGAGAAACTTGCCCAACCTGCCGATTTAAAGTTAGTGAATTTCAAAAGTACGCCTGAATAAAGGCGTACTTTTTTGGTGTGAGATTGTGAGAAAATGGATTTTCAACTGAGCGAATTTCGCCTCGATAATCGCGTCGCGCTTTTGACGGGCGCGGCGCGTGGTATCGGGCTGGGCATCGCGCGCGCTTTTGCCGCCGCCGGCTGCGCGGTCGCGATTCAAGATTTGGAAGAAAACGTGGCGCAAAGTGAAGCCGATAAAATCAACGCGAGCGGCGGGCGCGCGATTGCTCTAGGCGGCGACATCGGCGATTTAAGTTTGGGGCAGCGCCTTGTTGGGCAAACGCGCGAAAATCTGGGCGGATTGGACATTCTGGTGAATAACGCTTCGATTCAGCGGCAAAGCGATTGGCTCGAACTTTCGCCTGAGGAAATCGAATCGCAATTGCGCGCCGATCTGGTCGCGCCGATTATTTTATGCCAGGCGGCGGCGCCGATTTTTCGCGCGCAAAAGTGGGGACGCATTCTCAACATCGGCTCGATTCAGGGCCTGAAAGGCAACGCCGAAATGCTGCCTTATTCGATCAGCAAAACCGCGCTGGAAAGCCTGACCAAAGCTCTGGCGCGAAGCGAAGCGGCGTATGGAGTCACCGTCAATAATCTCGCGCCGGGCTATTTCGACACGCTGCGCAACAGCGACGACTTTCCCGACGAAGAAACCAAACGCGAGCGCGGCGAAACAATTGTTCCGATTGGCCGCATCGGCGAGCCGCGCGATTGCGCCGGACTTGCGCTTTTGCTGTGCAGCGAAGCGGGAAACTACATTACCGGCCAGACGATTTATGTCGATGGCGGTCTGGCGGTGTGCTGAAAGTACGCCTGAATAAAGGCGTACTACGTAATGTGCGCCTCTTTTTCGCACTTTTCAGGTGTGAAAGAGTGGGTGCGCCCTGCAAATCTGTAGGGGCATGGCACGCCATGCCCAAAAACTCGCGCCTTTGCCCAAAAGCGCGGGACGTTCGGGCATGGCACGCCATGCCCCTACAGATGCTTCGATATCAACCAAAAGAGGCGCACATTACGGGCGTACTTCTTACCGGACATCGCCGATGCGCGTCTCAAAGCCTTGACCTTGCTGGCCGATGCCGTAGCGCGTATCGACGAAGGGGAACGCTTTTAAAGCCAGGTCGAAGCGCAGTTCTTTGCGCGTGCTGTCGAAAGTCGCGTACAAGTTGAAGCAATGCAAGTCGCGCGTGACGCGAATCTGGTTAAAGTCGAAGCGTTTTGTGAAACCGTTGTAGCCTGTCAAAGCCTGAACGCGCGTTTTGCGCGTCGCCAGCAAATCGAGCGACGAATTGATTTGCGAAAATTGTCCCGTAGTC
>Ga0136611_10001451_pt1 | contig 16478 bp, 17 predicted proteins | sample AntDrymUQ2232306_2_FD_106645 | JGI IMG/M metagenome (GOLD analysis project Ga0136611, IMG submission 106645) | Polar desert sand microbial communities from Dry Valleys, Antarctica - metaG UQ223 (23.06) | ecosystem: Environmental > Terrestrial > Soil > Desert | place: Antarctica: Dry Valley...
ATCAGCTTGGCCAGCGCCCACTTGGCGGCCATGCCGATGACCCAGGCGATCGCCAGGATGACGATCGCGCCGATCACGCGCGGCGCCCATTCGGCGATGGTCGCCTGGAGGCGCCAGCCTTCGACGCTGTAGTTCGGATTCATCGAGAGCTCCCCCTGGAGATTGTGGAGCTAAGAACCCCCGCCGTCGGCGCCCGTTCCCGCGGATCGTCGCCGCGCCTAATGGACGCGGGCGCCGGGCACGGGATACGGACGCGAGAGATGGACCCGACCGCTCTGAGCGATCCGCTCCCGCTTGCCAGGAGCCTGATCCGGCGGCGTTCGGTCACGCCTGTCGACGACGGCTGCCTGGCGGTGCTCGAGGGGACGCTGCGCTCGCTCGGCTTCGACTGTCGGCGGCTGCCGTTCGGCGTGGTGGAGAACCTGTATGCGCGTCGCGGCGTGACCGGCCGCAACCTGTGCTTTGCCGGGCATCTGGACGTGGTGCCGCCGGGCGAGGAGGCGAGCTGGAGCCGGCCGCCGTTCTCCGCCGAGGTCCACGACGGCGTGCTCTGGGGCCGGGGCGCGGCCGACATGAAGGGCTGCGTCGCCGCCTGGGTGGCGGCGCTGGCGCGGGTGCTGGGCGAGGGCGAGCCGGAGGGGTCGCTGTCGCTGCTGATCACGCTGGACGAAGAGGGCCCGGCGCTGGACGGCACCCGGCGGGTGGTGGAGCTGTTGCAGGCCGAGGGCGAGCGGATCGACGGCTGCGTGGTCGGCGAGCCGAGCTCGCTGGCGTCGGTCGGGGATCAGCTGAAGGTCGGCCGGCGCGGCAGCCTGAACGCCTGGATCACCGTTCACGGCCGGCAGGGGCACGTGGCCTATCCGGAGCGGGCGGCCAATCCGATCGGCCCGTTGATCGAGCTGCTGCACAGGCTGCAGGCGCGGGTGCTGGACCAGGGCTGGCCGGAGTTCCCACCGTCGAACCTGGAGGTCACCACCATCGACGTGGCCAATCCGGCCACCAACGTCATCCCGGCGAGCGCGACCGGGCGGCTGAACATCCGCTTCAACCCCGCCCACCGCGGCGCCGAGCTGATCGACTGGCTAAGCCGGGAGTGCGCCGAGGCGGAGGCGGGCTTTGACGGGCGGGTGACGCTGGAGACTCTGCTGTCGGGCGAGGCCTTCCTGACCGAGCCGGGACCGTTCCTCGACGCGGTGACCTCTGCGGTGGCCAGCGTCACCGGGATCCCGCCGGCGTGGTCGACCACCGGCGGCACCTCGGACGCGCGGTTCATCCGCGGGCTGTGCCCGGTGGTGGAGCTGGGGCTGGTGGGGACCACCATCCATCAGATCGACGAGCGCGTGCCGGTTGCGGATCTCGAACGGCTGGCGGAGGTCTACGCCGCGGTGATCCGCGGGTTCTTCGAGCCTGCCGCGTGAGACGCGGCGTGCTGCTGGACGCCGCGCCCGCCACCCGCAACCTTGGGCGACTGGTGGTCGGACGGGACGACTGGGCGGAGGGGCTGGACGCCTCCACCGGCGGCTTCCTGCGCTCCTTCGCCGGGCCGCTGATGGCGCTGCCGTTTGCGCTCGCCGCCGACGCGGCGTTGAGCCAGGCGGCCCAGCCCGCGGCCCCACGCGCGGCGGCCGCGCTGTGGGTCACCGGCGCCGGCCACCTGATCGACACGGTCCTCTACCCGCTGCTGGTGGCGGCCATGGTGTGGCGGCTGGGCGGCAAGGGCGGCTACGGCGCCTTCGTGGTGCTGATCAACTGGATGGGGTTCTGGCTGAACTTGACGCTGGCGGCGACCGGCCTGGTCGTCATGGCCGGAGCGCCGGCGGCGGTGGTGCAGGTCGGCGGCTTCGCCCTGTTCGCCGGGTCGCTCTACCTGACCTGGCGGGCGGCGCGGGAGACGCTGACCGGCGAGATCGGCTTCAGCCTGGCGGTGGTCATGCTGGCCTTCGCCTCGGAACTCGGCTCCTACGTGGCGGCGGCGGCGCTGGTGAAGGTGTTCGGGTAGAGCACCTCGGTCAGGTAGACGCCCTGCGGCGGGGCGACCGTGCCGCACTGCGCGCGGTCGCGGGCTTGCAGCAGCCGGGCGACGTCGGCGACCGGCCGGCGGCCGTGGCCGACCTCCGCCAGCGTGCCGACCATCGACCGCACCTGCCGATGCAGGAACGAACGCGCGGCGAAGCGGAAATGCACCTCCTCGCCGACCCGCTCGACCGTGGCGAGGTCCAGCGTCTTCACCGGCGAGGCCGACTGACACCCGGCGTCGCGGAAGGTGGTGAAGTCGTGCCGGCCGACCAGCGCCGCCGCGGCCTCGGCGGCCGCCGCCACGTCGAGCGGTTCGCGCCGCCACCAGACCCGGCCGCGCAGCAGCGCTGGCGGGCCGCGGCGGTCCAGCAGCCGGTAGAGGTAGCGGCGCTCGGTTGCCGAGAAGCGGGCGTGGAAGGCGTCGTCGACCCCCTCGGCGGCGAGCACCGTCACCGGGTGCGGGACGAGGCGGGCGTTGATCGCCTCGCGCACGGTGGCGGCCGGCCAGTCGCGCGTCAGGTCTAGGTGGGCGACCTGGCCGGTGGCGTGGACGCCGGTGTCGGTCCGGCCGGCTCCGTGCACAGCCGCCGCCTCGCCGGAGAAGGCCAGCACGGCGAGTTCCAGCGCGCCCTGCACGGATGGGCCGTTGGCCTGCCGCTGCCAGCCGACGAAGGTGCCGCCGTCGTATTCGAGGGTCAGGCGATAACGCGGCACGGTCAGGCCAGCCGCTCGCCCGCCGCCAGCGGGGTTCCGCGCAGGAAGTCGGCGGCGTCCTGGGCGGCGCGGCCCTCGCGCTGAACCTTCAGCAGGCGCACGGCGCCGGAGCCGCAGGCGACCCTCAGGCGGTCGTCGAGCAGTTCGCCCGGCGCGCCCTCGCCGGACGAGGGTCGGGACAGCAGCGCCTTGACGCGAACCGGGCCGCGCGGCGTGGGCGCCTCGAACCAGGCGCCGGGGAAGGGCGACAGGCCGCGGACGTGGCGGTCGACCTCGGCGTTGGGGCGCGACCAGTCGATACGGGCTTCGGCGGCGCGGATTTTGCTGGCGTAGGTGGGTTCGCCGGTCTGCGGCGCCTCGAGGGCCGTCCCGTCTTCGATCGCCGCCAGGGTCGGCGCGAGCAGCGCCGCACCGGCGGTGGCCATGCGGTCGTGCAGAGAGCCCGCGGTGTCGTCGGCCTCTATGGGCAGGAGGGCGGTCGCCAGCAGCGGGCCCTCGTCGAGGCCCTCGCTCATGCGCATCACCTGCACGCCGGTGATCTGGTCGCCGGCCATGATCGCCCGCTGAATCGGCGCCGCGCCCCGCCATCGCGGCAAGAGCGACCCGTGCAGATTGAAGCAGCCCAGCCGCGGCGCCTCCAGCACTTCGCGGACCAGAATCTGGCCGAAGGCGACCACCACGGCGGCGTCTAGTTCGAGCGCCCGAAAGGCGGCGATCTCCTCGGCTCCTTTCATCGAGGCGGGGGTTCGGACCGGAAGGCCGTGGGACTCGGCGAAGGCGTGGACCGGGGAGGGGGAGAGCTGCTGTCCACGCCCGCGCGGCTTCGGCGGCCGGCTGTAGACGCAGGCGATCTCGTGCGGCGTCTGGACCAGCGCGCGCAGAGCGATGACCGCGAATTCGGGGGTGCCGAGGAAGGCGAGGCGCATGCGGGGCCCCTATAGCGGTATTTTCGTCGGTGTCGCGGCTATGTCGGGGTGAATAGCGGGAATAGCAGTCGAGGCTATCGAGCCTTTACGCCGCCTCGCGCATGGCGGCCTTGCGCACGGCCTTGACCGCCCGTTCGCGCTTCAGCCGCGAGAGGCGATCGATGAACAGCACGCCTTCAAGATGGTCGATCTCGTGCTGGATGCAGACGGCGTAGAGGCCCTCGGCGTCCTCTTCGATCCGCTCGCCGTCGTAGTCCTGATAGGTCAGCTTTACCCGCGCCGGCCGCTCGACGCCGTCGAAGATCTCCGGCACCGACAGGCAGCCTTCCTCGTAGAGGAAGTTCTCCTCCGAGGCCCAAGTCACCTCCGGATTGACGAAGAAGCGTGGCTGAGGCTCCTCACCCTCGCGCGCCAGATCCATGACCAGCACGCGCTTGAGCACGCCCACCTGCGGCGCGGCTAGGCCGATGCCGGGCGCGTCGTACATGCTCTGGAGCAGGTCATCCATCAGCGCCCGCAGGTCGTCGTCCACCTGTTCCACAGGCGTCGACACCTGCTTCAGCACGGCGACGTCGGCCGGGTCGGCGACGGTCAGGATGCGGCGGATGGCCATTAGGGCGAGGTAGGAGGGCGAAACTCGACCGTCAAGGCGAGCGCTCAGGCGGCCTCGTCGGTCGCGGCGCTCAGTTTGGTCAGCGAGCGCACGGCGGTTTCCACCGGCGGCAACTCGGGCAGAGACCTGCCCTGGTGTTCGACCTTCAGTTCTTCGAAGCGGCGCGCCTGGGTCATCACTTGGCTTTCCAGCGAGCCGACGAAGGCGTTGTATCTCTCCGTCGCAGCGCCCAGCGCCTTGCCCATGCCGGCGACATGGCCGCCCATCACCGATAGCCGTTCGTAGAGGGTCTTGCCGAGTTCGGCGACCTTGGCGGCGTTCTCCGCCTGACGCTCGGCCCGCCAGCCGTAGGCCACCGCCTTGCACAGCGCGAACAGGGTGGTCGGCGTGACGATCAGCACCCGGTTGGCGAGCGCGTCGGTCATCAGCTCGGGCACCCGGTCGAGCGCGGCGCACAGGAACGAGTCGCCCGGGATGAACATGGCCACGAAGTCCGGCGAGCGGACCCCGGCCTTCTCCAGCGCCGACCAGTAGGCCTTGCCGGAGAGATCGGCGGCGTGGCGGCGGACGCTGTCGGCGTGCTGGCCCATCAGCGTCTCGCGCAGCGTGTCGTCGGCGGACTCGTGGGCGTCGAGGTAGGCGTTCAGCGACACCTTGGAGTCGATCACGAAGGCGCCGCCGCCGGGAAGGCTGACCACCACGTCGGGGCGGAGCTTGCCGCCCTCGCCCTCGTAGGAGGTCTGTTCCTGGAAGTCGTAGCGGCCGGTCATGCCGGCGGCTTCCAGCACGTTGCGCAGGGTCTGCTCGCCCCAGCGTCCGCGCACGCCGGGGCCGCGTTTCAGGGCGTCGGTGAGCCGCCGCGCCTCGGTTTGGGTGAGCTGGGTGGCGGTGGCCAGCTGCTCCAGCTGCAGCTTCAGCCCGCCGTGCTGCTCGGCTCGAGCGGCTTCCAACAAGTCGACCTTGGATTTGAACTCCGCGAGGGTCTCGGAGACAGGTTTCAACTGCGCCTCGATCTGCGCCTTAGCGGCTTGGTCGCGAACCTCGAAAAAACTCTCCGCTCGGCGTGACAGCGTTTCCCCGGCCTTTTCGAGCGCGTCGGCGGACATGGCCCGGAAGGCGTCGCCGACCTCGGACTTGGACCGTTCGGCGGCCTCGGCGTTGGCCTCGGCGCGGATGGCGCGGTCCTGCGCCAGCCGCAGCTCGCCGGTCAGGCGGTCGGCGCGCTCGCGTTCCCGCTTGACGCCAGCCAGGCTCCACAGCGCGGCGAGAACGGCGGCCAGCGCCACGGCGGCCAGGACGATCGGCACGATCTCGTTCATGCTGCGTTCCTAGCCGGAGTCGGCGGGCGGACGCAAAACGAGGGACGGCGTCCGAGCGCGTTCACGCCGGCCGGCGGGCTCGAATGGCCTGGGCGATGGTGCCGTCGTCGAGCCAGTCGAGCTCGCCGCCCACCGGGACGCCGCGGGCCAGCATGGTCACCTCCACCCGCGTGGGCGCCAGGCGGTCAGCCAGGTAGTGGGCGGTGGTCTGGCCGTCGACGGTGGCGGGGAGCGCCAGGATCACTTCGCGCACCGCCTCCTCGCTGGCGCGACGCACCAGCGGGCCGACGCGCAGCGCCTCTGGACCGATCGAGTCCAGCGCCGAGAGCACACCGCCGAGCACGTGGTAGAGGCCGCGGTAGGCGCCGCCGCGCTCCATGGCCCACAGGGCTCCGGCCTCCTCCACCACGCAGATGATGGTCTGGTCGCGCTCGGGGTCGGCGCAGACGGCGCAGGGGTCGCGCGTATCCCAGGCGCCGCAGATCGAGCAGGCCGTCACCTTGTCGGAGGCGGCCTGCAGGGCCTCGGCCAGCGGCTGGAGCAGGGCGTCGCGGCGCTTCAGCAGCGCCAGCGCCGCGCGGCGCGCCGACCGGGGGCCGAGCCCCGGCAGCTTGCCGAGCAGCGCGATCAGCCGTTCGATCTCAGGTCCGGCGGACGCGGCCAAGCGGCTCGACCCTAGAAGTTCAGGCCGGGCATCCCCGGCAGGCCGGCCAGCGGGCCGGCGACGTCGCGCATCATGCTTTGCTGCGCCTCTTCCAGCCGGCGCTTGGCGTCGGCGTGGGCCGCGACCACCAGGTCGGCCAGGATCTCGCCGTCGGCGGCGCTCTCGCCCGCGTCGGGGGTCAGCAGGCTCGGGTCGATGACCACGCCGCGCAGGTCGCCGGTGCCGGCGAGGGTGACGCGCACCATGCCGCCGCCGGCCTGGCCCTCGACGGCGGTTTCCGCGAGCCTGGCCTGCGCCTCCTGCATGCGCTGCTGCATGGCCTGCGCCTGCTGCAGGATCTGGCTCATGTCGTTCATTGATCGTCCTCGTCTTCGTCCGGGGAGGGGGGAGCCGCGGGCGCCGTCCGCCGCACGGCGACGATCTCCGCCCCCGGGAAGGTGGACATCACCGCCTTGACGAAGGGGTCGTCCTCGATGCGGGTGCGGGCCTCCGCGGCCTCGCGGCGGTCGCGTTCGTGGGCGCTCTCGGTCGCCTGGCCGCCGCCGGCGGTGGAGACGAACCAGGGGCGGCCGGTCCACAGTTTCAGCCTGGCGGAGAGCTTCTGTGCGAGGTCGGCCGGGGCGTCGGGAGCGGCCTCGAACTCTATGTGACCGGCGCGCACGGCGATGGGGCGGACGAAGCGGTCGACGTCGTACTTGAGGACGGCGTCGCGCTTCTCCTCGATCAGCGCCACCACCTCCGCGAAGGTCTGCGGACCGGCGCTGGGGGCGGCGACAGGCTGGGGCGTAGGCTGCACGCGCGCCGCGACGGCGGTATGCGCGCGGGTTCCGACGCCGCCTCCGCCGCTCGGCGGCGCCGGGCCGCCGGGCGCGACGGGGTCGCCGGCCTGCAGCCGACGCAGCGCCTCCTCGGGCCCCGGCAAGTCGGCGGCGTAGCATAGGCGGACCAGCGTCATCTCCACCGCCGCCGCCGGATCGGGGGCGCGGCGGACGTCGTCGTGGGCCTTGAGCAGCATCGACCAGGTGCGGCTGAGCGTGCCGGCCGAGGCCGCCGCGCCGATCGCCGCCAGCCGCGCCGCCTGGTCCCTGGGCAGGCCGAGCGCGTCGGGCCCCAGGGTCTTGGCGACGGTGGCGTTGTGAGCGTGCTCCAGCAGGTCGAGCGTTATCACCACCGGATCGGCGCCGTAGCCGTAGAGGGTCTGAAAGGCGCGCAGAGCCTCGGCCGCTTGCCCGCGCATGGCCAGTTCGAACAGCTCGATGGTGGCCATGCGGTCGGCCAGGCCCAGCATGTCGCGCACCAGCGCCACGCCGACCGCCTCGCCGTGCTCGGCCTGCACCAGCGCCTGGTCGAGCAGGGAGAGGGCGTCGCGCACTGAGCCCTCGGCGGCGCGGGCGATCAGCGCCAGGCCGTCGGGATCGACCTCCACGCCCTCGCGGTCGCAGATCATCTGCAGGTGTTCAGCCAGCCGCGCGGGCTCCACCCGGCGCAGGTCGAAGCGCTGGCAGCGGGACAGAATGGTCACCGGCACCTTGCGGATCTCGGTGGTGGCGAAGATGAACTTGGCATGCGGCGGCGGCTCCTCCAGCGTCTTCAGGAGCGCGTTAAAGGCGCCCTTGGACAGCATGTGCACTTCGTCGATGACGTAGATCTTGTTGCGCGCCTCCACTGGGGCGTAGCGGACGCTGTCGAGCAGGTCGCGCATGTCGTCGACCCCGGTGCGGCTGGCGGCGTCGAGCTCCAGCACGTCCATGTGCCGGCCCTCGATGATGGAGCGGTCGTGGCGGCCCTCGACCTGCAGCTCGACGCTTGGACCGTCGATCCCCTCCCGCTCGTAGTTCAGCGCCCGGGCCAGCAGGCGGGCGGTGGTGGTCTTGCCCACGCCGCGGACGCCGGTGAGCATGAAGGCGTGGGCGATGCGGCCGGTGGCGAAGGCGTTCTTCAGGGTGCGGACCATCGCCTCCTGGCCGATCAGATCCTCGAAGGTGCGCGGCCGGTATTTGCGGGCCAGCACCGTGTAGCCCTCTTCGGGCGCGGCGGGCGCGGGCGGCGGCGTCGCGACCGGCGCGGCGAACATGTCGTCCGTGGCGAGGTCGCGCTCGGGAAGGTCCTCTTCGAGCGCGAGATCGTCGGTCATGGCTCTCGCTGATCCGGAGAAGGTGGAGACTGGACGGCGACCCGAAACGAAACTCGTTGCGGCTGCTTCCTTCCGGACCTGACCGGGTTGGCGAGGGTTCCGCCCGCCGCCAGCCTCCGAGGAGCCATATCGCCGCCGGACGCGCGGGATGCAAGGCGGACGCTTCCGCGAGAACCCACGCGCGGGTAGATCGCAAGGCATGGCCGAGACGCGCAACACCTTCTGCGGCAACCCGCTGGACCGAGCGGCCGAGCGGCGGCTGCAGCCGGAGTGGCTGGCGGCGCGGGCGGAGAACCCTTCGAGCGAGGTGCTGCTGTTCTGGCAGGCGAAGCCGCTGCTGGTCGACGACGGATCGCGGCTGGCCCGGGTGTCCGGCGATATGGCGCGGGAGCTGGCCGGAGGAGCCGAGGAGTTCCTGTTCCTCGGAATGGACGGCGAGGCCGCGGTGTTCGCCGTCGAGGTCGAGACGCCGGACGATCCGTCTGCCGGCCCGCTGGCGACGTTCGGCCGGTTCGAGGGGCTGCGGGAAGCCGCGGCCCTCCTTAAGCCCGCGGAGGCGGCGATCGCGGCGGAGGCCAAGGCGGTGTTCGAGTGGCGCCGCCGTCACGCCTTCTGCTCGGCGTGCGGACATTGTAGCGAGACGGCCGAGGCCGGGTGGAAGCGGACCTGTCCGAACTGTCGCACCGACCATTTCCCTCGCACCGACCCGGTGACCATCATGCTGCCGGTGCGCGGCGACCGTTGCCTGGTGGGACGGCAGTCGTCGTGGCCGCCGGGGCGGTACTCGGCGCTGGCCGGGTTCGTGGAGCCCGGCGAGTCGCTGGAGGAGGCCTGCGCACGGGAGGTGTGGGAGGAGGCGGGCCTGCGCGTGCTGGCGACCACTTATCACTCCAGCCAGCCGTGGCCGTTCCCCACCAACCTGATGATCGGCCTGATCGCCGAGGTCGACGAGGGCGAGGCGCGGCCGGACCAGACGGAACTGGAGGCGGTGCGCTGGCTGACCCGCGCCGAGGCGCGCGACCTGCTGGCCGGGCGGCTGGAACCGGAACTGCACGCCCCGCCGCCGCTGGCGATCGCGCATCAGCTGCTGAAGACGTGGTCCCTTCTCCCGGCGTCGGGAGAAGGAACAAATCCCCGCGGCGGCGAAGCCGGCGTGGGGGTGAGTGCTCTGCTCCGGCGGACGTAGACCCTCACCCTCCCACTAGCTGCGAGACGCGGGGGATTGGCCCCTCTCCCGGGACCGGGAGAGGAGACGTCACACGGCCGCCCGCGCCGTCGCCAAGTCCTCCGGCGTGTCGACCGCGATCGGCGCCTCGTCGGTCACGGCGGCCCAGATCGTCAGGCCGAGTTCCAAGGCGCGGAGCTGCTCGAGCTTCTCGCGGCGTTCCAGCGGGGAGGGCGGAGCGGCGGTGAAGCGGTCGAGCGACTCGCGGCGGTAGCCGTAAAGGCCGACGTGGCGCCAGACGGGGCCCTCGCCCCACAGGGTGGAGCGGGTGAAGTAGAGGGCGCGGCCGGAGCGCCCGTCCGGCCGCATGGTCAGCACGGCCTTGACCACGGCGTCGTTGCCGCGGTCGGCAGGCGAGGCCTCCGGTGCGACGACGGTGGCGACGTCGCAGGCCGGCTGGCGGGCCAGCAGGTCGACGCAGGCGCGCAGCACCTCCGGCGAGACGAACGGCATGTCGCCCTGCAGGTTGATCACCGCGTCGCAGCGGCGATCCGGGTCGACCGCCGCCAGCGCCGCCTGGATGCGGTCGGAGCCGGAGGGCAGGGCGGGGTCGGTCAGGACGGCGCGACCGCCGGCGGCCTTTACCGCCGCCACGATCTCCGCGTCTCCGGCCGCCACCCAGACCTCGCCGACGTCGGCCTCCAGAGCCCGGCGCAGCACCCGCACGATCATCGGCACGCCGCCGATGTCGGCCAGCGGCTTGCCGGGCAACCTTTGCGCGGCCATACGCGCTGGGATGATCACCACGGGCGTCACTGCGGGCGGGGCTCCGTTGCGAAGGCGCCGGTAGCGTGCCAGACACGCCCGCGCAAATCCGCCGTTTGTCGTGAGGCGGGAACCACAAGGGACCGACGGCCAGCATGAGCGGGTTGGGCTTCAACAAGGTCGCGGGCGCGGTGCTGGCGACGGGTCTGGCCGTGCTGGGCCTGCGCGAGATTTCCCGCATCGTCTATCAGCAGGAGGCGCCCGAGCGCGCCGGCTACCGGATCGAAGCGGCCGAGGCGGCGCTGGCCAGCACCGGAGCCGCCGCGCCGGAGCTGGCGCCGGATTGGGGCACGGTGCTGGCCGCCGCGGACACCAGCGCGGGCGCGGCGTCCAGCCGCAAGTGCGTGTCCTGCCACACTTTCGAGAACGGAGGGGCCAACGGCATCGGTCCCAACCTGTGGGCCGTGGTGAACCGGGCGGTGGCGGGCGTCGCCGGCTACGACTACTCGCCGGCCATGCGCGCGCACGCAGGCGAGGCCCCGAGCTGGACCTACGACGAGCTGGACGGGTTCCTGCGCGCGCCGTCGCGGCACGTGGCCGGCACCAAGATGACTTTCGTGGGCGTCCGCCAGCAGGCCGAGCGGATCAATCTGATCGCCTACCTGCGCACCGTGGCGGCGGCGCCCGCGCCGATCCCGGCGTCGGACCCGACCCGGCTGGCGGGGGCGAGCGGCCCCGGCGCCTCGGCGACCGTGCCGTCTACAGGGGCGGGCGACACCGCCGCCGGAACCGCCGCGGCCGAGCAGAACCCGGCGGGCGAGGGGACCTCGGCCCAGGCCGCCGGTCAGCCGACCACGCCGCAGCCGACCCCCCCGCCCCAGCCGGGCGGCGGGCCCAACAACCAGGCGCCGACCAGCGGCGCGGCCCAGGCGCCGAACTCCATCACCAATCGCAACCCCGGCGGCGATCCGGGCCGCCGCTAGCGCGGCGTTCCTTGCCCGCCGCGCCATCGAGCCCCTGGTCGCCGAAAGCGCGTCCGTGGGTGATCGCCTCGGTGGCGGCGTTCAACGCCGTCCCGCTGGCTGGCGCGTTGTGGCTCGGCTGGGACGTGACGCTGCTTATGCTGCTCTATTGGGCGGAGAACGTGGCGGCGGGCGTGTTCATCGCCGTGCGCATGATCGCGTCGGGCGTCGCGAACGGGGCCGGCGGCTTGGGCGTCATGACGATCGGGGTTCCGTTCCTGATCCTGCATTACGGCGCCTTCTGCGCCGTGCACCTGCTGATCGTGACCACCGCCTTCCTGGGAGCGCCCACGCCAAGCGCGCTGGACAGCGGAGCGGTCTTCGCCGAGGGGCCCGCGCTGTTGTGGAAGTCGCAGGCGCTGTGGGGACTGGCCGCGCTGGTCGCGCCGCAGGCGCTGTCCACCGTAGCCTGGCTGCGCCGCGGAGAAGCCAAGCGCGGCGACCCGGCGGCGCACATGGGACGCCGCTACGCGGTCACGGTGCTGCTGCACCTCGCGATCATTCTGACCGGCGCCCTGGCCGTGGCCCTGGGACAGCCGCTGTGGAGCGTGGTCGTGCTGGTGGCGACGAAAACCGCCTGGGACCTGTGGTCCGAGACACGGCGAGGCCGTGCCCTCCTCGGCTCCGCCCAAGCGGCGTAGCGGTTCTGCCGATGGGTTACCGCAAGTTCACGTGCAGGCGAGCGACCGCGGGCCTAGCCTGACGCCAAGCGGAGACATCCTGATGAGATCGACGTTGCTCGCGGCCGTCGTCCTGTTGTCGCTCGCGGGGGCGGCGAACGCCCAGCAGGTGGCCGATCCGAACGCCGACCTGTCGGTCGCGCGGCCCGCCTACGCCGCCGGGACCGGTCCGCGCGTGGCCGTCGACGCCGCGCACGACAATTTCCACACCGTCGACGGCCGCTACGCGCCGTTCGCCCAGATCCTGCGCAACGACGGCTACCGCGTCGGCTCGCTGGCGACGCCGCTGTCGGCCGAGGCGCTGGCCAGCGTCGACGTGCTGGTGATCGCCAACGCCCAGGGCGAGGACGCTTCGCCGCTGACAAGCGCGCCCGCCTTCACCCCAGCCGAGGCCGCGGCCCTGCGCGGATGGGTGGAAGGCGGCGGCTCGCTGCTGCTGATCGCCGACCATGCGCCATTCCCGAGCGCCATCGCGCCGCTGGCGCAGGCCTTCGGCGTGCGCTGGGACAACGTCTACGCCGTGAACCCGTCCGGCGGCGGGCCGGACCTGTTCACCGCCGCGACCGGGCTCGGCGTCAGCCCCGTGGCCGCCGGTTCGGGCGGCGGGGTTCCGGTGACGCAGGTCCGCACCTTCACCGGTTCGGCCTTCACGCCGCCCCCGGACGCCATCCCGCTGCTCACGCTGGGCAACGGCTGGGTGTTGATGACCCCCGGACCTTCCGGACAGAGCGACGCCACTCTTGCGTCCGGAGCGGGCCGCCTGCAGGGGGCGCTGCTGCCGGTGGGCCGCGGCCGCGTGGCCCTGATGGGCGAGGCGGCGATGTTCAGCGCGCAGCTCGGCGGTCCCGAGCGGCGTCCCATGGGCCTGAACGCGCCGGGCGCCGAACAGAACAAGACCTTCCTGCTGAACCTGATGCGTTGGCTCAGACCCCCGCCGCGGTAGGGGTCGCCGCGTAGCGCCGCTGCAGCGCGCGGAACACGGCGCGGATGGTCATGGCCTCGCCGCCGACCGGCCAGCCGGGACGGGCACGGGGGTTCCAGGCCATCAGGTCGAGGTGGGCCCAGCCGCCGCTGGTGGGGGCGAAGCGCTTGAGGAACAGCGCCGCGGTGACCGCGCCGGCCTGCGCCCAGTCGGCGGGGTCGTTGCGCAGGTCGGCGACGTCGCCCTCGAGCGCCGGCTCGTAACCGGACCACAGCGGCAACCGCCAGGTCGGGTCGGCGACCTCGCGGCCGGCGGCGGCGATCTCGTCGGCCAAGGCGTCGTCGTCGGTGAACAGCGGCGGCAGGTCGGGGCCCAGCGCCACCCGCGCCGCCCCGGTCAGGGTGGCGAAGTCGATGGTCAGTTCCGGCTCCAGTTCCGCGGCGCGGTGCAGCGCGTCGGCGAGCAGCAGGCGGCCCTCGGCGTCGGTGTTGCCGACCTCCACCGTCAGCCCCTTGCGGGTGGCCAGCACGTCGCCCGGCCGCAGGGCGGCGCCGGAGATGGCGTTCTCGGCGATGGGCAGCAACACCGACAGCCGCACCGGCAGGCCCGCCGCCATCACCATGCGGCCGAGCGCCAGGGCGTGGGCGGCGCCGCCCATGTCCTTCTTCATGATGCGCATGCCGGCGGCGGACTTGATGTCCAGCCCGCCGGTGTCGAACACCACGCCCTTGCCGACCAGCGCCACCCGTGGGGCGACCGGATCGCCCCAGGTCAGCTCGACGAAGCGCGGTTGGCGGTCGGCGGCGGCGGCGCGGCCCACCGCGTGCACGGCGGGGTAGCCCGAGCGGAGGGCCTCGCCCTCGGTGACCTCGACGGCCGCGCCGAACCGTTCGGCGACCTCCCGCGCGATCGCCTCGATCTGCCGCGCGCCCATGTCGGCGGCGGGGGTGTTGATCATGTCGCGGCAGAGGGCGCAGGCGTGCTGGATCGCGCGCACAGCGGCGAGATCGAGGCCGTCGTCGACGACCAGCCGCGGGCGGGGCTTGCGCAGCGACGGCTTGTAGCGGTCGAAGACGTAGGCGCCGAGCGCCCAGCCCAGCGCCAGCGTCGCCGGGTCTGCGCCTTCCGGGGCGCGCTCCAGCCGGTAGTCGCCGGCCGGCAGGCGCGAGGGAACGCTCCGCAGCGCCATCGGCCCGGCCGCTCCGCCCGCGCCGACCAGAACCCGCTCCAGCGTTCCGTCCGGCCCCGGCAGGCACAGCAGCCGGTCGGTCTGGCCCTTGAACTCCGCCAGCGCCGCGGTTGTCCGCGCGGCGGGCGAGGCCTGCGACACCCAGGCCGCCACCTCGTCCTGCGTCAGCAGCACCAGCGGCACGGCAGACCCGCCCTCGCTCCGGATCAGCACTTCGGTCATGGGCGTCTTTCGCTGCGGACGTGGTCAATCGGGCGTTAACGGCTCCTTGAGGCGCCGGTCGGATGCTCTGGCGAGACCCCGCCGCCCTTGAAGAGCCTGCCGCATGTCGCGCACGTCCGCCTTCGCCGCAACCGCCCTGATCCTCGCCGCCGCCGCGACGGCCGGCTCCGCCCAGGCCTGGCCGTTCGGCCGGCGGGCGCCGGCGACCCCCGCGGCGACGCCGGAAGCCGCAGCGGCGGCCTCCGAAGAGGCGCCGGCGCCCGCGCGTCGCCGCGCCACGCCCGAGGAGCGCGCCGCCGCCGCCCGCCTCGATCCGCTGGCGCAAGCCGCCTTCTGGGGCCGGGCGATCGAGGTCGATCCCACCGATGTCGAGGCCGGGCTGCACATGGCCCGGGCGCTCAGGGCGCTCGGCCGCTACGCCGAGGCCGGCCAGGCGGCGGACCGGGTGATCGTCGTCCAGCCCAACAACCGCGACGCCCTGCTGGAGGCGGCCCGCGCCAAGATCTCCCACGGCCAGGGCTTCTACGCGGTGGAATCGCTGACCCGGGCGCAGACGCTGGACCCCCGCGACTGGAGGGCGCCCAACCTGCTGGGGGTCGCCTATCAGCAGACCGAGCGGCGGGCCGAGGCGCAGGCCGCCTGGACCCAGGCGCTGCGGCTGTCGCCCGACAATCCCGAGGTGCTGAGCAACCAGGCCATGGCCGCCGCCGCCGACGGCGATCTGGCCGCCGCCGAGACCCTGCTGCGCCGCGCCGCCGCCCGGCCGGGCGCCAGCCTGCTGGCCCGGCAGAACCTGGTGCTGGTGCTGGGCCTGAACGGCAAGGTGGCCGAGGCCGAGGCGCTGGCCCGCCGCGACCTGCCGCCCGAGGCGGTGAGCAACAACCTGGCCTGGCTGCGCGCCGGCGCGCCGACCGCCGGGCGCAACTGGGAGGCCCTGCGAGGAACCGCCGCGGCGCCCGCCGGCGGCTGAGCCGCGGCTACTTCTCCCGCGGCGCCTTCAGGTCCTGACCGGCCACGGTGAAGGTGCCTGCCCGCACGCCCTTGACCGCCTCGCACAGGGTGCGGGCGGCGTTCTTCACCTCGCCCTGAATCGCCAGATCCTTGTCTAGCTCCTCGTGGCTGGTGGCGTAGGGCTTCCAGTAGCCGATGTAGCGATCGAGCTCCGCGTTCGGACCAGCCGGGCACAGCTGCATGAACCGCAGCCAGTCGCTGAGCGCCCGGCGCACGTTCTCCACCCCCTCGACGTCGCCATGCACCACCACGCTGAACAGCCGGCCTTTCAGGTGGCGGGGATAATCCCAGCCGTCGAGTTCGATCTCCTTGGCCCTGGCGGCGTCCTTGCCGTGGGTGCGGGTGGGGTCGGGATTGCCGCCGTCGGCGCAGACCAGGCGGTCGATCATCGCCTTCAGCGGCGTGGTCGCCTGATACCAGTTGACCGGGGTGATGATCATCACCCCGTGAGCCCGCACCCACATGGGATAGATCTCGTTCATCCAGTCGTGCGTCTGGCCGAGCGAATAGTTGGGGTAGCAGCTGCACGGCCAGTGGCAGAGCGGCGCGGAGGTCGAGAAGCAGGCCTTGCACGGGTGGATGTCGCGCCCGTATTCCGACGCCAGCCGGCTGAGGTCGATGACCTCGGTTTCGACGCCGCCGCTCTCGAACTCGGCGCGGGCCAGTTCCAGCAGGCGCCAGGATTTGGACATCTCGCCCGGGCAGGTGTGCTCGCTGCGCGAGGAGCCGTTGATCAGCAGCACCCTCAGCGGCTGCGAAGCGTCCTCGAACTGGATCTGCGCCGCCTCGATCGCGGCCTTGGCGGCGATCCAGTCGACGCCGAGGTCATAGTCGGGATCGGCGTAGCCCGGCCCCGCCTTCCGCGTGAGCGGGCTCTTGCGGCCGTCCTTGTAGGCGTCCCAGGCCACGGCGGCGACCCGGTCCAGTTCCGACGCCAGCGCGCCGAACGCCGGATCGACGTACTGAGACAGGAACCGCCTGCGGAACTCCGCCTCGTCGAGGTGCGGATCCGGCATGCCCTTGCGCGGTTCGACGTGGGTCACGAAACAGGCTCCTATCAAGTCCTACCGAGCTAGGAGGCGCTGAGTCGTGGAATACCTCCACACCATGGTGCGG
>Ga0136611_10001452_pt1 | contig 16478 bp, 11 predicted proteins | sample AntDrymUQ2232306_2_FD_106645 | JGI IMG/M metagenome (GOLD analysis project Ga0136611, IMG submission 106645) | Polar desert sand microbial communities from Dry Valleys, Antarctica - metaG UQ223 (23.06) | ecosystem: Environmental > Terrestrial > Soil > Desert | place: Antarctica: Dry Valley...
CGGTGATTGCAATCACCGTCCAATCGCCGACCCACAGCTCCGCTACCAACACCGCACCGACCAGTGCGCTCAACTGCCCGGCCGTCACACCATGCTGCATCGCGCGCAATGCGGAGTCAAGCTGGGCACCAGGGACGAGCCGCCGCACCAACAATACCGCCAACTCCTCGCTGGTGATCGCGAGCATGCCAGAGACGAAGGCGACCGCCAGCACGATGGCGGGCAACGGTGTATGAATCGCAGCCACAAGCCCAAGCGCCAACGCGCCGACCACCCCGACCAATAACAGTCCCGGCGACAGCCGCACCAGCAGCTTCGGAATCGGCAGCGGACCAAGCAGCATGCCAAGTGCAACGCAGGCGAACATGAAACCCAGCATCGCGTGCGGACGAGCGAACGACTCGAAGACGATCACGACCAGCGCCAGCTGCATACTCGCCGCGATCAAGCCATTGACGAACAGGCTTCCGATTGACAGCCGCACGCGTGGCTCACGTCGCAGTCGAGCCGACACCGCTGGCAGCGCATCCGGGGAGGTGTCCTGCAGGGCCACAGGAGTGAGAACGGCAGGATCGGTCCCTTCCGAGCGTCGCCCGAGCGCGAGCGCTACGGCAAAACCGGCGGACAGTATCAGAGAGACCGCGCTGATAAGTAGCACGACGTGCGGCGACCACCAGAGCAACATTCCGCCACTCAGCAGCGCCCCACCGACAAACGCCGCACGACCGATAATCACACAGGCGGCATTGACCGCCAATACCTTAAGGCGCGCAACTCCATCGGACAGCAACGCACATCGGCGCGCCTCCAGCAGCACGCCAGCCGTTGACGACACCAACACGACTGGCCAGGCCCACCAGAAGTCAGCGCGCTGCTCGACAGCGATCAGGCAGGCGATCGCACCCGCGTGGATGACGGACAGCTCCGCCGCCCATGTCCACGACCGCCACCACGATACCCCTAACGTTCCCAGAGCAAACGACGCGACGGCACGAGAGATCAGTCGCGCCAGCAGGAACAGCGCAACGATGCGCAGGTCATCAGAGATCGAGTAGACCAGCGCAAGCAATGCGATAAGCACTGCCCAGTCCGCGATCTGGTCCACCGTGCTTGCAAGGATCACAGAGCGCACAGCCCGGTTGCCATCCCCACGCAGGCTACGTAGAACTCCAAATCGGCTCTCCAACATCGACCGGACCATGCGCGCCTCCGGGTCATGGGAACAAGGTGTACGGACAGCCCTGACTCTTCTAGAGTACTGCCAATGTCAAGAGTTGCCAATGAGACACATGTGACGAACGTCCGTCGTCAGGCGTTGTCGCACACGTGGGCAATATACTCACGTGCATTCCATCGCTGGATCGCCCAGACAGAGAGGACACCGACAACCGCTCCACATCCATCGGTCGCGACATCCAGAACCGATGCATCTCGTCCCGCAACGCTCGCCTGATGCCGCTCGTCGATCACGCCGTATCCCAGAGACACGGCGCATGCGACTGCGGCACGCGCGAAACGTCCACGGATGGGGAGTCCCAGGACCAGCAGGGCACCGAGCATGCCAAATGCCACGAGGTGTGCGAGTACCGCGATCTGCGCGACGGGCAGACGCTGGGCTTCGACCGGCCCGACGCGGCGATAGGCGCTGGCTGGTCGTGCCGAAAGCCGCCAGATACCCCAGCCCCAGAATACGGACGGGAGCAGCCAGAGCGGATGCTGATGCACCCGTCGCAGCATCGATCTCATCCTGTAAAGCCGCTGTATTGTGGAAACGCGTCGTCGATGCCAGTCGCCGCCAGCATTTCGGTCAAATCAGCAGCACTGCCGTCATCCAGGCGCGGACCGGGCTGACGGACTGTTGCATGCTCGATCAACCCGCGACGACGCAGAATCTCCTTGCGGACAGCCACTCCGAGCTTCGGCTGGCCCTCGAAGATCAGGACTGGCAGGTAGCGATAATACGTCTCGGCAGCGGCCTGCCGATCGCCACTGTCCCACGCCTGCCAGATGCGTACCAGCAGTTCCGGATAGGCGAAGCCGGTCATCGTTCCAGAACCACCTCGCCGCAGCTCGTCGAGCAGGTACATGCCGCCGATTCCGCCGACGATTGTCACCTGGCGCTCGCCAGCCAGCAGCTCGAGCGTCTGCGCGGTGCGCTGCGGTGTCGGCGGGTCCTCAAGCTTGATCGTCGTGATGGCTGGAACGGCGTTGGCGAGATCGGCCATCGCCTGCGGGGACAATGTGACACCGTTGACTGGCGGAAAGTCCTGCAACACGATCGGAATACCGATCGCCTCGCCGATGCGAATGAAGTGCTGCGTCAAGCCCGCGCCAGGTTGCGCGAACGTCGGTGGCGCGACCATGACGCCGTCCGCGCCAGCGGCCTCAGCCTCCTGGCAGGCGGCGATCGTCGGCTCGGTACCATCGCGCGATGCACCAACGATAATTGGCACGCGCCCAGCATTGACCTCCATGACCAGTTGTGTCACCCGGCGCCTCTCGTCCTCGGTCAGCTTCTGAGCCTCGCCTGCCACCCCGAGAATCGTGATTCCATCGACGCCCATGCCGATGGTCACCTCGACCAACCGTCGCAGGCTGCGCTCATCAAGTGCGCCGCCCGGTTCGAACGGCGTCGATAGAATGTTGTATACCCCACGGAGTCCCTGCATTCCGCACATCCTCACATCTATGATCCCGCTGTTGGTTACCAGCTTTGGATTGCTGGCAACCACCGTGCGTCTTCTGACAGGCTAGCAGAATCTACAGGCTGGCAGAAGATCGTGGAAGACAAAGCAACAAGCAACAGGCAACAGGCAACAGGCAACCGATGATTGAGAATGGGGTGGGACTTGGCGAACAGATCATGGTTGAGTCGATTGGGTGCCTTACGCACGGTGCTGATATTCGTCGTCATCGCAATCGCAGTCGGCTACGGCTGCGGCAATGACAGTGATGAAGGTGAAGTCGTGCCAACACTGACGACGCCACAGGCGACAGCCGAATCGACCATTACACCGACGTTTTCGTCCGCCGCCCCGACGCCCTCTCTAGAGACGACGAGCGTGACTGGCGCATCGACGGAAACGGTTACGCCAGACGCGACATCCACGACCACGCAGCCACCATCACCCACCGCCCCGCCCACGGCACCAGCGACGACGTTCGATCCGGCCGTCACTGGGATCGCGCTTGAATCTGTCGGCAGCGGCTTCAGCGAACCACTGTTCGTGACCCACGCGGGCGACGGCAGCGGACGCATCTTCGTCGTCGAACGTGTTGGAATAATCCGCCTGCTCGATGGTACTGTCTTCCTCGACCTGAGCGACCGCGTCGGTAGCGCAAGCACCGAACAGGGACTCCTCGGACTTGCCTTTCACCCTGACTACGAAGCCAATGGCTATCTTTACGTCAACTACACGAACCTGGACGGAGACACGCGCATCGCCCGCTTCGCAACCGGCGCCGACGGGCTGCCTGACCCTGCCAGCGAGCTTGTACTGATCGCCCAGGACCAGCCAGCAGCCAACCACAACGGCGGGATGGTCGCCTTCGGCCCGGACGGCTACCTGTACATCGGTCTGGGAGATGGCGGTGGCGCGAACAATGAGTTCGGTAACGGCCAGAACCTCGAAACTCTGCTTGGCACGTTGTTACGGATCGATGTCAACACCGGCGATCCTTACGGCATCCCGGCCGACAACCCGTTCCTGAACACACCCGGAGCGCGGCCCGAAATCTGGGCCTACGGTCTCCGCAATCCCTGGCGCTTTTCCTTCGACGCCGCAACTGGAGACCTGTTCATTGCCGATGTCGGGCAGAACAGCTACGAGGAGATCAACTGGCAACCAGGCGCGAGCACTGGCGGAGAGAACTACGGCTGGCCGGCCATGGAGGGGATGCATTGCGTGACGGACGGTTGCGACCCAGCCGGGTTCGTCATGCCCGTTGCCGAGTACGACCGCGACGGCGGCTGTTCCGTCACTGGCGGCTACATCTATCGTGGCGCTGCGTTCCCAGCACTGACCGGCGCGTACCTGTTCGGTGACTACTGCACCGGCCGCATCTGGTCACTCCACCAGGACGCAGCCGCCACCTGGCAAACGACCGAGCTGCTCCAGGCCGACGCGCGCATCTCGTCCTTCGGCACCGACGAGGCCAACGAGATGTACCTCACCGACCTCAGTTCCGGTACGATCTATCGAGTTGTAGCGGAGTGACCCCTCTCCCCGGCCCTCTCCCTCTCCCCGCGTCGGGGAGAGGGCCGGGGAGAGGGGTCACTCCGCCCCCAAGCTAACCCGACTCGGAGCCTTCCCCACGTCCCACACATTACTTCCAGATCGTCACCAGCACCTCGCCCCGGATGTTGCCGGTGGAGACTGGACCGAAGACGCGCGAGTCGCTGCTGTTGTTGCGATTGTCGCCGAGGACGTAGACGTGGCCGTCCGGGACAGTCAGATCGCAATGTGGAGCGCGCACGCAGGTTGTCTGGGCACCGTCAACGTAGTCTTCAATGAGAGCGATATCGTTGACGTACACCTGCCCGTCGTGAATCGATACGCGTTCGCCCGCCAGTGCCACGACGCGCTTGATGTACGGATTGGTCGAATCGTAGGGCGGGTCGAACACGATGATATCGCCGCGATCCGGACTGGCGAGGCGATACGCTCCGTTGAGAATGACGCGTCCGCCATCGTGAAACGTCGGCGACATGCTCTCGCCTTCGATTGCGTACGTTGGTGCGACGGCGCGCAGGCTAAAGAAGAGCACCGCGCAGAGAATCGCAAAACGCACCGTGGACCAGATATTCATGCCAGCACTGCTGCCCTTGGGCGGAGCTGCTGGCGGATCATTGCGCTGTTGTTGCGGTTGCTCGTAGCCGAACGAGGGTTCGTGCCTCGATGTCGGTTCAATCACAGAGTTCTCCTCAAACCGGCTGCACTACTGGACCGGATGCGTCACGTTGGCTGATCGACCTTTCGGATGGAACACACCGCCACCGCGCACATGTCAGGTATACAGGAAACGTGCGGTGCCCGGACTCGTTACATACGTGTACCCGACACAATCGTGACACAATGCAGCGATCGTGTCGTCAGGACGAGTAGCAGCCACCGAGCCAGTATGGCGACCCAACCTGAATACAACCTGAAGCACACCAGCCACCAGCCATCAGCCACTTGGAGGATTCAGATGACGTTGTCCTGGATCGTTCAGAAGCACGATGAACTGATTGTCGTTGGTGCGACCAACGGCGATCTTACCGGAGTAGCGACAGCGGATGGCCTCTATTTCCGCGACATGCGCCACCTCTCGACGCTTCGAATCGCCGTCGACGATTGCCCGTTGGAATTGCTCGGCAGCGGCACGAACGCGATTGACCGTGCTGACATCCATCTGGTCAACCAGGTTGCCTTCGGCGGTGCCCCGCCACACTCCATCACGGTCACGCGTCGCCGCCAACTTGGGGATGCGCTGCGTGAGCAGATCAGCGTCACGAACCACAACCGCTTCCCGATCGCCCTGACGCTCGCTATCACCGTCGCTGCCGACTTCCGCGACCTCTACGACATCCGCGACTTTCTGCCTCACGATCCACCGTCGCTCCAAACACCACGATCCAGTGGCGAGGCAATCGAACTGGCGTACGAGTCTCCCGATCGTACGCGGTTCGCAACCCACGTATCTTTCGCCCCCGCGCCAGACGCAGTGGAGATGCTCACGCTCGATGGCACGCGTCCGGGACGCCCGACCGTCGGGTTCGTTGCAAACTTCTCGCTAGCGATTGCGGCGGGCATGGCCGCTGAAGTCGCGCTGACCGCCGGGCCGAGCGTGCAACCCTCGGATGGGCCGCTCGAAGTGCCGCTTACAATTGGGAACGGTTCGGAACGCGAATCAACTGACTGGGGCGGCGACTTCGCGGAAATCCGGACCAGCAACGCGCGACTCAACGATATCCTGGCCCGTGCGCTAGCCGATCTGCGTGCGCTCATTACTCCGCTGCGCGGCGGTGGGCGGATCATCGCGGCGGGGATCCCCTGGTACGTCGCGCCGTTTGGCCGCGATAGCCTCATCACCGCGCGCCAGCTACTCCCGTGGAACTCAGCCATCGCTGCCGAGACGCTGCGCTACCTCGCGTCAACGCAGGGAGCGGTGGACGATCCCTGGCGGGACGAGCAGCCGGGCAAGATCATGCACGAGATGCGCTTCGGCGAGTTGGCCCGCCGCGATCTGACGCCGTTCTCGCGCTACTACGGTACGCTCGACGCCACACCGCTGTTTCTGACGCTACTCTCCGACTATCTCGACACGACCGGCGACAGCGCCCTGTTCGGCGAGCTGCGTCTCAATGTCGACCGCGCGTTGGGTTGGATCGACACGTACCTGCACACGGGCGCGCATGGGTTCATAAACTATTCGCCAAACCACGAGCGTGGCCTCGTCAACCAGGGCTGGAAAGACAGCCATGACGCAGTCCAGCATGCGGACGGGGGCGACATTGTCGCCCCGATCGCGCTGCTCGAGGCGCAGGGGTACGTCTACGCGGCGAAGTCTGGTCTGTCTCGCCATTTCGCCGCCGCTGGTGACCACGACACCGCGCATCGGTTGTCGTCCGAGGCAGAGGCGCTGCGCTCGGCGGTCGAGACGCACTTCTGGATGGAGAACGCCGGGTTTTACAGCGAGGCGTTCATGGGTGATGGCCGACCCAACGGTGCGATCACCTCAAACCCGCTGCATCTGCTGGCATCTGGTCTACCATCGCAGGAGCGCGCCGAGCGCACCGCAGCGCGTCTGCTGGAGCCGGACCTGTTCACCGGCTGGGGCATCCGAACCCTTGCGACGACGATGCCGCATTACAACCCGGTTTCCTATCATTGCAGCTCGGTCTGGCCGCACGACAACGCGTTCGGGCTGTGGGGCTTCCGAAGCTACCGCCAGCTCGCGGCACTCGACCAGTTGGCGACTGCCCTGTTCGACTTGGCGTCTCGCTGTCCGATCGGGCGCCTGCCGGAGCTGGTCTGCGGTTACGTGCGCGGAGACGGTGCAGACGCCCTGCCGATCGATTACCCAACGACCTGCTCACCGCAAGCCTGGGCAGCCGGGGTTCCGCTGGTCATCCTCGAAACGCTGCTCGGGCTGCGCGCCGACGCCGCCCGCCACGAGCTCACAGTCGACCCGTGGCTCCCTGACTGGCTGGACTGGATCGAGGTCGACGGCCTGCGGGTCGGGAACGCCACCGTGTCCCTGCGAGTCAGCGGCCACCACGACCGAGTTGACCTAGAAATCCGGTCCGACGCCAGTCGAAAGCCGCTCATGATCTCGCGCACCGACGATAGCTACGTCGCCAATATCAGCACGTAGGTGCTGCCAGCGTACGCGCGTACCTGTGCGAACTTTGCGGTGATTTGTCCGGGATCTCCGGTGATGATCGCTGCGACAGATAGCGATCGCTGCGACAGAGTCGCTCCCCCACTGATTCACTAAACGCTAACCATCACAGCTTGCTCTGTTTCCAACACTCACAACTCATCCGAAACCCCGCCCAGATGCGTCTTACTCATGTGTCGTGAGCAGCGTGTAACGGCGGACCGTAAGCGGAGCGTAAGAATTTCGATACGGATGCGTAAGCCGGCACGGTCACGATGGTTCTCATGGCATGAACGGGCGCTGCCCGCGCCCAACGCCGCGAAGGAGCACGATGACCGTGACAGCGTCCAGCGCAACTCCCAAACATCTTCCCATCATCTACGCCGTCATCCCCGCCCTGAATGAAGCGCCCGCAATCGCTGGCGTTGTAGTGCGTCTCTCGGCGAGCGTTGGCGACATTTGTTCCCAGATCGTCGTCGTCGATAACGGCTCGACCGACGGCACCGGCGAGATTGCTATGGCAGCGGGCGCATTGATCGTCCGTGAGGAACGGCGCGGCTATGGCTCCGCGTGCCTTGCTGGAGTGCTCGCGGCAACCGATGCCGACATCATCGTCCTGCTGGATGGCGACGCGGCCGACGACCCGAGCGATATCCGAGCGTTACTGGCCCCACTGCTCGACGGCAAAGCCGATCTCGTGGTTGGTTCCCGCACGCTCGGCTCACGCGCCGCAGGCTCGATGACGCCACAACAGGTCATGGGAAATCGGCTGGCTGCCTCGCTCATGCGTCGCTTCTATGGGATCGACGTGACCGACCTCGGCCCACTCCGTGCCATCCGCAGAAGCGATCTGCTCGCACTCGACATGCGCGAGATGACCTACGGATGGTCGGTCGAGTTGATGGTCAAGGCGGCCCGCGCTGGCTACCGCTACGCCGAGATACCCGCGAGCTACGAGCGACGAATCGGCGTCTCGAAGGTCGGCGGCACGCTCCGGGGAAGCGTCCGGGCGGGCTGGTCCATCCTGAGCACGACGTTCCGCTATCGACGCTGGGCACCGCCCCACCATCACCAGACCGCTCCGACGGTCGTTGTGGAGGCCCGATGAGCGACACACTGTATGTCGCGGCGAAAGCACCTCGCCCCGGCTTTGCCAAGACACGCCTCAGCCGCGCCGTCGGGATCGATGCGGCCCTCGCGCTCTACCGCGCGTTCCTTTCGGACCTGGCGCTACGGTTTACGAGCGCGGCGTTGCCGTTGGCCTGGTACGTCACGCCACCTGATGCCTGGGACGACCTCCTCACACTGCTGCCACCCACCGCCCGGCACTCCCCAGTTCTCGCGCAGCAGGACGGGGATTGGACCATCCGTCAGCAGCATCTCTTCCAATTGACAGCAGACGACGGTCAGGGACGAACTGTCCTGATTGGTTCGGATTCACCGCAGATCACCGTGGCGACGATCCAGCACGCGTTTCTGGCTCTTGACACACACGATGTCGTCCTTGGGCCGGTCTACGACGGTGGCTACTATCTGATCGGCATGCGTGGCTGGCACGATGTCCTCGGCGGAGTCACGATGAGCACCGGCAGCGTCCTGCACGACATTCTGGCGCGAGCAAAGAGCCTCGGCGTCTCAGTCAGCCTGCTACCCGCGACCTACGACATCGACGAAGGCGACGATCTCCAGCACCTGTACGCCGATATCGCCACCCGCGACGACCTGCCCGCGACGCGCGGCGCACTGGCTGCCTTCAACCTCTTCCCGACAGCACCACATGTCCCGCTAGTCCCGCTACATTTACAGATGACCGCGAATGTCGCGGAGCATGGAGGCTCGCTTGAACACGCCTGACACTGGCGCACCGACGCCGCTGCATCGAGATCCACAATCACAATCACGCCGTTGGACAGGCTGGGCAAGCGTACTCGGCGGCGGCTTCCTGGCCGGCATCGGGGCCGCGTTCGCAATGCTGCTTGTGATGAGCGTTTTGCGTCGTGTGTTCGGTATTCCGTCCGTGGCGGAGCTGATTGGCGACCGCTTCATCCCAACCCTGTCACTCGACCAGTTCTTCCAGCTCATCGACCGCTTCGGCGGCGGAAACGGCATCAAGCGGGTTGGCATCAGTTCCGTGCTGGTCGGCCAGGTCGTCGTCGGGACGCTGGCCGGTGTCGTCTATGCGGCGGTCGTCGAGCGCGGAGAGCGCGGACGACGAAGTGCGTCGCAGACGAGTGGGCGCTTCGGCGTGAGCCGCCGGGGCTGGATCTTCGTCGCGACCCTCGTCGGCGTCGCCTGGATTCTGTCAATCGCGCTGCTCTGGCCGGTGCTCGGCACCAGCTATCGCGGCCTGCCGCCCACCCGCGCGGCGTTCGCCACCGCCTTCGGCATCCTGCTCGCCTACGTCAGCTATGGCCTCATCCTACCGACCTTCTACCGGCTGATGACGCACCGCGAGGTGACACCCGCCCCAGCCGACGACAGCACCCTGATCGGTCGGCGCGCGGTGTTGGTCGCTGGGGCCGGCGCGGGGCTGGCAATCGCCTCCGGCGGACTCATCCGCAACATGTACGATCGCTCTACGCTCCACTATGATGGGACGCGCTATCTGGGTGAGAACCTCGAGCCGATCACGCCCAACGATGAGTTCTATACCGTCACCAAGAACATCCTCGACCCCGACATCACGCAATCGGTTTGGCAGCTTCAGATTCGGGGATTGGTCGAGCGGCCGCGCGGCTACTCCCTCTCCGACCTCCAGGGACTCGAAGCCGTCGAGCAGGAGACGACGCTGTCGTGCATCAGTAACGGCGTCGGGGATGGACTCATCAGCAACGCGGTCTGGACCGGTGTCCCACTTCATCAACTGCTCGAAGCGGCTGGCATGCGTGATGGCATCGTCGATGTGGCCTTCCAGGCGGCGGACAATTATGTCGACACCATCCCGATCGAGAAGGCGCTCGACCCCACGACCTTCGTCGCCTGGCGCATGAACGGCGAGTCGATCCCGAAGCGACATGGCTACCCAGTGCGCATCCTCGTGCCAGGACGGTTCGGCGAGAAGAGCGTCAAATGGGTCACACGCATTACCCTGCTCGACCATGCCGAGAAGGGCTTCTACGCCCGTCAGGGCTGGGGGCCAACCTTCACGATCAATACGCTGGCACGCTTCGATGCGCCGCGCAGCCGATCCACGGCCCAGGTTGGCGGAGAACCCGTCCTGCTGAAAGGTGTGGCCTTCGCTGGAGATCGCGGTGTCGAACGCGTCGAGGTCAGTACTGACGACGGCGAAACGTGGCAGGAAGCCACCCTCGATTACCAGTCGTCACGCATCGCCTGGGTCATGTGGTCACTCGACTGGCAACCAGAAGCAGAGGGCGAACACAAGCTCATCGTCCGTGCCGTCGATGGCACCGGCGAAACGCAGACCGAACAACGACGCGGCATCGTGCCGGACGGCGCGACCGGCTGGCACCGCCTCACCGTCAACGTCACGGCCTGATTCGGAACGCTCACCCAGCACGGACGCGATACAGGAGATGGATTCACAATGACCGGAACACGACATACACAGCGACGCGCGCTCGTCACCGGCGGAGCCGGTCTGATCGGCTCACATCTCGTCGACCTGCTGCTCAGCGAGGGCTGGAGCGTTCGCATCCTCGACAATCTGGAACCGCAGACGCACCGCAACGGCAAGCCAGCCTGGATTCCCGACGCAGCGGAGTTCATCGAGGCCGACATTCGCGACAGGGCGGCGATGACGACCGCACTGCGTGACATCGATGTCGTCTTCCATCAGGCAGCCTATGGCGGCTACATGCCGGAGATTTCCAAGTACGTGTCGGTCAACAGCTTCGGCACCGCGCAGCTGCTGGAAATCATCCGCGAGGAAAACCTGCCGATCCAGAAGGTCATCGTCGCGTCGTCGCAGGCGGTCTACCGTGAGGGAGCGGCGGAATGCCCCGTCCACGGCCTCGTCTTCCCGGAAACACGCCCGATCGAACAGCTACGCAACGGTGATTTTCAGGTCCACTGTCCGATTTGCAGCCTCGTGACCAGCCCGACGGCAACCCCCGAAGCGGCGCCGATGGGCGGGGACACCGTCTACGGGATCACGAAGTCTGACCAGGAGCGATTGACGCTCACCTGGGGCCGACAGGTCGGCATTCCAACTGTCGCACTACGCTACTCGTGTACCTACGGGCCGCGCCAGTCGATCTATAACCCCTACACCGGCGTCATCGCCATCTTCACCACCCGGCTGCTCAATGGACGACCGCCGATCCTCTATGAAGACGGTGCGCAGACCCGCGACTTCTGCTTCGTCGAAGATGTCGCGCGCGCGAACCTGCTGGCGGCGACGACCGACACGCTCGACGGCCTGCCGGTCAACGTTGGCGGCGGTCGGGCCACGACGATCCGCGAGATCGCCGAGCAGATAGCCGACGCCCTCGGCATCGCGATTCCGCCCGAAGCGCATGGCGCATTCCGCCCCGGCGAAATGCGCCATCTCACCTCTGACATCAGCCGCGCGCGCGCCTCGGGCTATTCGCCGCAGGTCAACCTCGCGACCGGCATTACGCGCTACATGGACTGGATCAGAGAACAGGGCGACGTGCGCGATTATTTCGAGGCCGCCGAGCCGATCCTGCGCGCCAAACGCATCGTCCACTCCGTGACGAGTCCCGTCGTGGTCGAGGCTGATTGATGCCGCCCCTCCTCCGCAGGGTCGCCGCTCGCCGCGACAGGAGTCGCTGGCTGCGCGTCCGGAAGGACAGACAGACATCGCTGAACGCAGTCGCTGTCGATCCAGCTGACGCAGCGAGCGAGGCGTCTTCCCTGGATGTCGGCACGAGCCAACGCGACGGCACCGACGCCGATCCCGCTAAGCCGCGACCCTACGCGGGGGTGGGGGTAGACGCAATCGCGCTGGCCCTGTTCGGCGTGGGCATCATTGCATTGACGCTCTACATGTCGCGCTGGGAGTGGATCTACAAGCATCCGCATCAGTTCACCGCCGCATTCGTTGGGCAGCTGCTGCTCTATCTGGCTGGTGCGTTCTGGGTCATCCGTCGCAAGCCGGATGGCCGCTGGGTGCTCGGAGCCATCGTGCTGGTTGCGCTCGGGGCGCGGCTGGCATTCGCCTTCCAGCCACCGAACATCTCCGACGACATCTACCGCTACGTCTGGGATGGTCGCGTCCAGGCCGAGTTCATCAATCCCTACCGCTATCCGCCGAACGACCCCGAGCTGCGCTATCTGCGCGACGACGCGATCTATCAGGAATTGAATCGTAAGCCAGTGCGGACGATCTATCCGCCGGTCGCGCAGACCGTGTTCCGTGGTCTGTATCTGCTCCATCCCGACAGCGTCATCTGGACGAAGCTCGCCTTCATCGGCTTCGATATGGCGACGATTCTGGTGCTCGCAGGACTGCTCGTGCGGCTCGGCATGCGCCCCGAACGTGTGCTGCTCTACGCCTGGCATCCACTGCTGATCCTCGAGCTGGGTCACAGCGGCCACGTCGACATCGTGGCGATCTTCTTCCTGGCGCTGGCACTCTGGGCGCGGACAGCGGAACGCGCACGTTGGACCGGCGTGCTGCTGGCCTGCGCGACGCTCGTGAAGTTCTACGCTATCGTCGCACTACCCGCCCTGCTCTTTCGGAACGTCCGGAAAGACCTCCAGGTCGGCGGCGCGCTCACCGTCTCGATCGCACTCGCCTACCTGCCGTTTCTCGGAGTCGGCACACACGTCTTCGGCTATCTCAGCGGCTACACTGAAGAGGAGGGCATCTCGTCCGGCGAACGTTTCTACCTGCTCGAACAGATGCAGCGTCTAGTTGGGACCATTCCGAGCCTGCCCGGCCTGCTCGGAAACGTGCCGCTGGAGCCGGTGCGGGCGTTCCAGATTGGTCTGTTCCTCGCCATGACGGCCCTGGCGCTCTGGTGCTGGCTGGCGAGGCGCGCATCACCCGCCGACGCCGCCATCCGCATGGCGCTACTCTTCCTGGCGGTGCTGGTGCTCGCGACGCCAGCCTATCCCTGGTACTGGCTGCTGGCATTGCTTCCGCTGCCGTTCCTGACCGGACGTCTGCTCGCCACAACCGTGACCATGGCCAGCCTGGCTGGCCTGCTCTACCTGCAATGGTGGTGGCCCGGTACGCCGGATCGACCGAACGACATCGTCTACGGTGGCGGGCTTGTCTGTCTTGGACTGCTGGCGCTGGGTGGTAGCTACGCTCGTCTCCGCCCCGCGCGTCCCAATCCAGATAAACCGCCGGAACGCGTCCGACCAGCGCACGCGGTTGAATCCGCCGCGATGAGTGCAGATTCGATGTCATCACCCGCTGCCACTCGGCAAGTACAGTCAACGGACTTCGCCGACCAACACAGTCTGTTCGACCGTTTTCCGTGGCTCTACGCCTTCTGCCGCGAGCGGCTGTTCCGCGATCATACATCGCTGATCGCCCGCGAGCTGTGGGAGGGGAAATCGCCGGAAGTCGGCGCCCAGCTGCTGGAAGTTGGCTGCGGCCCCGGCTATTACAGTCGCCGGTTGGCAGCCCGTTACACAACATTGCGCGCAACCGGTATCGACCGCTCGAGCGCGCAGCTCCAGCACGCGCGGTTGCACGCGACGAGCGCGCAGCTCGACAACTGCCGCTTCGAGTGCGGCGATGCGCTGCATCTGCCACAGCGCGAAGACTCAGTCGATGCCGTGGTCGTCTCCCGCCTGTTCACCGTCCTGCCGGAACGCGAACGCGCGCTCTCGGAGATGCACCGCGTGCTGCGCGCGGGCGGCAGCTGCTTCATCGCCGAGCCGCGCTCCGAGCTCTGGACCGCATTGCCCCTCCGCGCGCTCTGGCTCCTCGCCGCCGTCTCCGCGACCGTGCGCCGCGAACCCGCCTGCTATCGCGAACCCCGTCAGGCGACCGTCCTGCAGCTGGATGCGTTCACTGCCCTGGTTGACTCCCAACCGTGGGCCAATGTGCGTATCTGGAGCGACCAACAATACCAGTACGCGACGTGCATCAAGGCCGAGTCCGCGCGTGAAGAAACCGCCGCGCTCGGCTGGGCAGCGGACTGATGTCATTCGACCGTTCAGATGTTCGGTGCGTCAGCCCATCTCCTCAACTGCCTGCTTGAAGCGCGCCGGTGGGTGGCGGTAGTCGCAGGTCGCGTCGATGACGAAGATCGTCTTACTGGCGAACCCCTGTTCGAGGGCGGCGCGCATCTCTTCCGGGCGCTCGACGCGCACGCCATCTCCGCCGAACGCACGGGCGAAGGCGACGAAGTCCGGGCCGTCGAGCGCCGTCTCGCTCTTACGTCCGTAATAGCCCTCCTGCATCCCGACGATCATGCCGTACTGTCGATCGTTGAGGATGACGACGACTGGATTGATGCCGTACTCGGTCGCGGTCGAGAAGTCGGCGCTGGCCATCAGGAAACAGCCATCGCCCGTGACGGTAATAACCTGCTTATCGGGAAACGCGAGCTTGTCCGCCATGGCCGCTGGCAGACCGAAACCCATCGCGCCCCAGAAGCCCTCTGGCGTGAAGGTGTTGCGGTTCAGAGTCTCGACCAGCAGCCGCGTCCACTGGTTGTGGCTGCCGATGTCCCCCAGCACGATCGTGTCGGCATCGACGATGTCCGCCAGCGCGTCGAGCGCGACGCCATAGTGCATCGGTTGATCGCTGCCGTGATCGCGCTGGATCTGCTCACGAATATGCGTTCGAAGACCATCCTTGCCGCGTGCGATACGCTCGCGCAACGCCGCATCGACCGGGCGCTGCTGATCGCCGACCGCCTCAAGAAGCTGGTTCAGCCCAGCCTTGATGTCCGCAACCGCGCCGCCTACCGCCCGTTGATCCGCCACTTCGCCATCGTTGCCCAGCCACAGCCCGACGACCAGAGCCTGCGTGCTGCCGAACAGCATGTCGGCGAACCCGGTTCCGCCGCGCTCGCCAATCGCGATGACGAGATCTGCCTCCGACGCGAGCTCGTTCTGGAGCGGCGTGCGCTCGTAGAGTGAGAGCTGGCCCGTCGAGAGTGGATGGGTGTCCGGCAGTGAGCCAGCCGCATCGCCAGAGACGATCACCGGGGCTTCGAGCAATTCGGCCAGTTCAGCCAGTTCGCCGTCTGCGAAGGTCGAGCGCACGCCCTTGCCAGCCCAAATGACCGGCGTCCTGCTCGATTGAATACGGGAGACGAGATCGCTCAGCACCGTGTCCGACAGACGCACCGGCTCGATCACCGTCCGCTCGTAGGCATCCATCTCGGTGGCGTCACCAGTCAGCACGTCCTGCGGAATCTCGACATGCACTGGCCCTGGTCGCCCGCTCGTCGCGATGGCGAAGGCGCGCGCCAGGACGTGCGGGATGTCCTCCGCACGCTGGACCGACACACTCCACTTCGTCACCTCAGCGAACATGCGCACCAGGAAGTCGTCGGCATCGACGCCGTGGAACGACTCGAACGATGCCCCGCGCGGCACCGCTCCGGAAATATGCACCATCGGCGAGGCCGCCATATACGCCTGCGCGACGCCCGTGATCGAGTTCGTCGCCCCCGGCCCGGCTGTCACGAGCGCGACGCCCGCCTTGCCGGTCAACCGCCCATAGGCATCGGCCATGCCGCTGGCGGTCGTCTCGTGCTTGACGGTAATGTGTCGGATCGATGGCTCATCAGCCAACGCATCGTAGATCTCCAGCACGTGCGAGCCAACCAGCCCGAACACATGCTCGACCCCCTCCGCCCGCAACGCCTCAATCACCGCCGCCCCGGCGCGCTGCGTCACCCGAGTTCTCGTTGCTGTCTCGATTGCCATGTTTGGCCCCTTTCTTTTGATTCGCGGAGTATCGCCGTGGATGTTGGGGTTCGCAAGATGGATTGGTCTGTTTCGGCGTGGGAGGAACCCCTCCCCCGACCCCCTCCCCGGCGCGGAGAGGGGGAGACGCCTGGGGAGCGCGAGGGGCAGATTCCACGCGGACGCCACTGCGTCTACGTCCTATGTCACCCCCTCTCCGCGTCGGAGGGTCGGCGGTAATATCACGTGACTGATTGACAAAGACGGGTCTCCCGACGAATGTAGCGGTGTTGTCGACACTGCATTCA
>Ga0136611_10001453_pt1 | contig 16477 bp, 8 predicted proteins | sample AntDrymUQ2232306_2_FD_106645 | JGI IMG/M metagenome (GOLD analysis project Ga0136611, IMG submission 106645) | Polar desert sand microbial communities from Dry Valleys, Antarctica - metaG UQ223 (23.06) | ecosystem: Environmental > Terrestrial > Soil > Desert | place: Antarctica: Dry Valley...
CGCCATCGCCCAGGAACTGAAGGGCGTGCCGACCTTCCGCACCCAGTACGGCAGCACGGTCTACGCGGAAGGTTGGGCGCTGTACTCGGAAGCGCTGGCCAAGGAGATGCCCGGCACCTATCAAGACCCGTATTCCGAATACGGCCGCCTGACCTCGGAGACCTGGCGCGCGATCCGCCTGGTGGTGGATACCGGCCTGCACGCCAAGGGCTGGACCGAACAGCAGGCGATCGACTACTTCACCGCCAACAGTTCGATCCCCACCGCGGCGATCAAGTCCGAAGTGCGCCGTTACCTGGTCAATCCGGGCCAGGCCACCGCCTACAAGATCGGCATGCTCAGGATCCAGCAGCTGCGCAAGAAAGCCGAGACCGAACTCGGCGCGAAGTTCGACATCCGCGGCTTCCACGATGCGGTGCTCGGCGGCGGTGCGTTGCCACTTGACTTGCTGGAGAGGCGCGTGGGTACCTGGATCGCGGCGCGCAAGGCCGCTTAATCCCGGTTGCGTCGAAGCGACCTGCAAAGTGAAGGCCGCCCTCGGGCGGCCTTCTGACTTTCCAGTGATCGATGCGACGCGAGCGCCGGCCCGCCGGCCTTCGAACGGGGGGGATCTGAGCGACGCCTCAATCCACGCGCAGGAACACCTCTTTCTGGCTGCCCTGGTTCAAGGTTACCGACGCGGGGCGATCGCCTTCCGGCGCGAACTCCAGCACCACATCCGCCGCCTTGAGAAAGAAGCGCGACGCCGACTCCGGGAAAATCTCGAGCGCCGGCTGGCCAGTGAGCTGGGCCGTCGTTGTTGCACCATCCACGGTCACCGCCAGCGTCGCGCCATCCAGCGCGTAGTTGCCGGCAATGCGCGCCAGCGCCCCGGCAGGCAGCTGGACCGCGGTGCGCAGCGCCTCCGTCGAGCGCGAGACCAGCACGCCCGCGCCCTCGTCATCCTGGATGAAACGCATCGCCTTGATCCCGCCATCGGCGCCGCGCTCGAAGGCCATCCGCGAGTAGCCCTCCTCGAACAGGAACACATCCTTCGCTACCGGCAACAGCGCGAACGCCTGGCCGCCCGTGCGCTGCGAGGTCAGTTTGCCGTCGACCACGCGCACGCTCCGCGCGGTGTCCTTGTCGATCCGGTACACGCCTTCGTACTGCCGGAGCGTGTCGGCGTCGACTGCGATTGCCTTCTTGTCCGGATACGGCTTGCCGATCGCATAGGCCGTCAACACTTTCGCGAGAGATCCCGTGTCCTGCATGCCCGGGGGGCCGCCATTGGCGTTGTAGAGCACCGCGGCGGTGGTGTCGCTGCCCGGCACGTACAGCAAGTGGGCGCTGAAGCCGTTGATGCCGCCGCCGTGCTGCAGCTGCGGCTCGCCGCGCAATGTACCGGTGGAGATGCCGAACCCGTAGTGGCTCTCCGCTGCCTTGCCCACGGGCGCGATCATCGCCCGGTAGCTGGCGTCCTGCAGCACCTTGCCCTCGTGCAGGGCGCGGTTCCACTTTAGGAGGTCGTCGACGGAGGACACCAATGCACCGGCTGCATGCGGCTGGGTCATGCTCAGGTGGCTCGCGCGCGCCCAGCTGTTTTCGAGGCGGCTGTAGCCGTCCACGTGCCCGGGAATCGAAGCGTCCTGCTGGTTGCCGTAGCGGGTGCGGGTCATGCCCAGCGGCTTGAAGAAGACGTCCTGCATGTAGACATGCCACGGCTTGCCGCTGGCGGCCTCGATCACAGCGCCCAGCAGCACGTAGCCGGAATTGTTGTAACGCCAGCTCTCACCGGGCGCGAAGTCGGGCTTTTCCGCCTTGAAGGTATCGATGAGTTCTGCGGTAGTCACGTCGCGCTTGCTTCCGGCGCCGGTCATGAAGCCCGGGATGTCGGTGTAGCTGCGGATGCCGGACGTGTGGTTGAGCAGCATGCGCACCGTGACCCGCTCTCCGCCCGCGTAGCCGGGCACGAACTTGGTCAGCGGATCCTCCAGCGACAGCTTGCCAGCCTCGGCCAGCTTCAATGCCGCCGCCGCAGCGAACTGCTTGGTGACCGAACCGATCCGGAACACATGATCGGCCGAGAGCGGCACACCAAGTTCCAGGTTGGCGCGGCCACAGGCGCCGCGATAGAGCACCTCGTCACCGCGCGCCAGCAGCACGGCCATGCCCGGCGCAGTCTTGTCGCAATTGGCCGCAAGCGTACGCGCGGCGAAGGCGGCCACGTCAGCCTTCGATGGCGCTGCGGCGGTTGCATGCGTGGTGGCCAGCAGAAGTGCGGTGAGCAGATACAGACGATGCATGGTGAGTCCTTTGGGATGTCGAGGGGTGTGCGTGAGTCGCACCGCGTAAGCGGCTACAGCGCTCAGTGACAGATGAAGAGATACCGCGCCCGCCCAATCGGTTGCGGCGCAGGCCAAATCATTCGCGGGAAGCATTTTGCGCGGGCGCCGCCTGCGGCGCGGCCGCGCTCTTGTCGTACATCCCGGAGCGGTCGAAGCAGCATATCCGGCGCTTGCCTGCCGCCAGCATCTCGCAGGCGTTGCGGATGCGACGCACGCGGGTCTCCGGCTGCTTGGCGGCTCCGAGCCACTGGATGAAATCGCGACGCGCCGACGCAGTGATGGTCTTCCACTGCGACATCGCTTCGGGCGCCGCCGACAAGGCCCGGCGCAGATCCGGCGGTACTTTCGGCTCGGGTTCCTTGCCCACAGGCGTGACCTCAAGCGCCACCGCATCGCCGGCCTCCATGCCCGCGGCCTGGCACAACGCGCGTGGCACCTTCAGCCAATGGCTACCCTGTCCGTCCGGCGACAAGGTGGCCTTGAACGCATGCCCGTCGACCGTGCCGGTCACGCTGACCATGCCGCGCGACGGCAGTCTCTTGCTTGCGGGCTGTGGCAGCACCACGAAACACCACGCTGCGCGTGCAGGCTGCACCGGACGCAGCAGCAGCGCGCGGAATTCGATGACAGGGGGCAAGGCAGGCATTCGATCCGGGGGGCTCACGGTGCTTGTTCGCCGGTCCCGAGGTTACGGACGCGCGTCCTTCACCAGCTCCCCTCCCTTGATCACCACCGGAATCGCCTCGAGCAGGGTCACGTCCTGCGTCGGGTCGCCCGTGACGGCGACCATATCGGCGTAACGGCCCGCTTCAAGCACACCCACATCGTTGCGCCCAAGCGCTTCGGCGGCGCTCAGGGTGGCGCTGCGGATGGCCTGGGTCGGGCTCATGCCATAGCGAACCATGACCGCGAACTGCGCGCCGTTGCGGCCGTGCGGGTACACGCCCGCATCAGTGCCGTAAATCATCTTCGCGCCGGCGGCATGCGCGCGGCGGAATCCCTGGCGCTGGGTCTCGGCGATGTCGCGGTCCTTGCGCAGGTTGTCCTCGAGCACGCCGTTCTTCGCGCCCTCGGACTGGGTGTAGTCGGTGTTGTAGATATCCATCGACAGCCAGGCGCCGTGCTTCTTCGCCAGGGCGATGCCTTCTTCGTCGATCAGGCTTGCATGCTCGATGGTATCGATGCCGGCGCGGATCGCATCCTTGATCCCGGAGGCACCGTGCGCGTGCGCCGCCACCTTCATGCCTTGCAGGTGGGCCTCGGCGGCGATCGCCCGCATTTCCTCCAGGCTCATCTGCTGCTGGCCCGGCTCGGTGTTGCGCGAGAACACGCCGCCGGTGGCGCAAATCTTGATCATCTGCGCGCCGTACTTGCGCAGCTCGCGCACGCTCCGCCGCCCTTGCGACGGATCGTCTGCGTTGTAGGGGTTTTTCTGCTCCATCGATGGTGGAAAATAGGTGGAATCACAATGTCCGCCAGTGGCGCCGAACGAATACGCGCCGCTGACGATGCGCGGACCCTCGACCTTGCCCGCATCGATGGCCTGGCGCAGGCCTACGTCGTTCCAGGCATCGGAACCGACATTGCGCACCGTGGTGAAGCCGGCCTGCAGGGTTTTCTGTGCATGCCCGACCGCCAGCATCGACCAGAAGCGATCGTTGAATTGCAGCCCGGTGTAACCGCCGTAGGACGGATCGCTGTCGAGGTGCACGTGCATGTCGATCAGTCCCGGCAGCAGCGTCATGCCCGCCAGATCGACATGGCGCGCACCAGACGGGACCGGCGCGCTGCCGCTGCCAACCTCGACAATGCGTCCATCGCGGACCCGCAGATGCGGATTCGCCACCATGCGACCGCTGCGCACGTCGAGCATGCGCGCGGCGGTGATCCAGGCATCGGGGGCAGCGCCGGGCTGCTGCGCGTGGAGTGCCAGAGGCGCCGACAGCGTCACTGCCGCCAATACGATGCTGGAAACGAAAATGCCTGACCTGCCCATGTGCCGCTCCGCCGCAAAGGATTCTGGCTGGAAGTGTAGACCCGGCGGACGCGTCGTAAACGCCGATTCGGCACGAGCCCGAACGGGAGCGCACATTGGAGCGGCGCTCATCGTGTTGATCAAGAGCAGATAGTTGCTGCGCGCGGTAAGGGGCGCGAGCGACCTAAGCGCCAAGCCGCCACCCCAACCCCGACACCCTCCGCGCATGCCGCCCCAGCGCCGCCGCGATCACCTCCGCGCTCCCCGCCACATGCAGAACAGTGCGCGCGCGGGTCAATGCGGTATAGACAAGCTCGCGGCTGAGCACGCGGCTGTCGGCGCGCGGCAGTTGCAACCACACCTCGTCGAATTCGCTGCCTTGCGCCTTGTGCACGGTCATCGCAAATGCCGACTCGAACGCGGGCAACGCAGCAGGATGGAATGCGCGCACCGCCTCGTTGGCATTGCCCGGGAACCAGGTCAGTGGCGTGCCTTGGGCATCGGGCAGGCAGATGCCTACGTCGCCGTTGAACAGTTTGTGCCGATAGTTGTTCGCAGTGACCAGCAGCAGGCGGCCCGGGAACCACGCGGGCGGTGCGCCGATGCGGCGGCCGGACAACAGCGCCTCGATGCGCGCGTTGAGGCCGCGCGCGCCCTGCGGGCCTTCGCGCAGCGCCGTGAGCAGGCGCAGCTTGCTGGCCTGGCGCAGCGCCGAGGCGGGATCATCCTGGGTAGCTAGTTCGCGCCAGTGCGCCAGCAGGCCGGGCCGCGCGCGCAACGGGTCGCCTACACCCTCATGGAAATGCACGTTCGACAACGTGCCCCCGCGTAGCAGCGCAACGGTTCCGTTGATATCGCCATTGCGGACGGTCTCGGCCAATGGGGCGAGGCGCAATGCGTCGTCCTGCCGCCAGCCGCGGCGCAGGTGCACGCGGTGGCCACGCAGTCCCGTTGCCGCAGCATCACCGGGCGACGGGCCCAGCAACGGTTGCAGGGCTGCAGCGTCATCGTTGGACAGCGTATCGCCAGCCCCGGCGGCCGCGAGGATTGCGGCCAGCACGTCGCCGGCTTCAACCGAAGGCAGCTGGTCCGGATCCCCGATCAGCACGAGCTGCGCGCCGACAGCCACGGCTTCGGCAAGCTTGCACACCAACGGCAGGTCCACCATCGACGCCTCGTCCACCACCACGATGTCGAACGGCAGCGGGTTGCCTGCGTTGCTGCGGAAGTGCGGCGAATCGGGGATGGTGCCCAGCAGGCGGTGCAGGGTGCTGGCGTCGCTGGGCAGGGCAGCGAGCAGCGCCGCATCAATGTGCAGCGCGTCCATCTGCTTGCAGGCGCAACGCAGGCTTTCCGCCATGCGTTCGGCGGCGCGGCCGGTAGGCGCGGCCAATGCGATGCGTGGCGGCGCCGCGCCTGCGTGCATTGCCTGCGCGATGCGCAATACCAGCAAGCGGGCAATCGTGGTGGTTTTGCCCGTCCCGGGGCCACCGGTCACCAGCAGCAGCGCGCGCCGAAGCGACAGCGCGGCGGCGCGCGCCTGGTGGTCGCCGTGGCGCGCGTCCGGAAACAACGCGGCGAACAGCGGCGCGACCGGCGCGATGTCGCCTTGCATCGGGTGCGCCGCGATGCGCAGCAATTGCAGGGCAAGGCGGCGCTCGTATTCGCGATAGCGGCGCAGGTAGACCAAGCCGTTTTCCAGCACCAGCGGCGCGCTTTCGGCTGCGTCTTCGGAACTGGCCGGCGTGGCCACGAAGCGTGATGCCGCAAGCACCTGCAGCCACGCGTCCGCATCCGGCCACGGCAGGTCCGCATCGACGAGCAGTCGCGGCGATGCGGGGTTGAACCCGGCATGGCCGTTTGCCACCGCGAGTGAGGCCAGGGCCGCGGCGGCCAACACGTCATCGGGCGTGGCCGGGTCCAGCCTGCGCAGGCTCTGCGCCAACGCATCGTCCAGCGTGCGCAACACGTTGGCTTGTTGCAGGGCGCGCAGCAAGCTCATGCGGGCGCGCCCGCAGCTTCGCCCTGGCCGAACAGCGCATCCAGCGCATGCACCAGCTCCGGCGCGAAGCATTGCGCATGGATTCCGGTTGAGCCGCCACTGCGTGCGTCGAGCCCGCGGCAAAACACATAGCGGATGCCGCCGAAGTTGCGCGTGTAGTCGTATCCGCCACCGTGACTGGCATCACCCAGGCGGAAGCGCAGCCAGCGATGCAGCGCCAATGTGTAGATGAGCGCTTGCAGGTCGTACTCGCCGTGCGCCATTGCCCGGGACATGGCGGGCTTGTCGTAAGCCGCAAGCCGGTTGGACTTGTAATCCAGCACATACCAGCGCCCGTCGTGCTGGTAGGTCAGATCGATGGAACCGGTCATCAGCCCTTCTAGCCGATGGCGCACGCCGAAGCCGCGCCGCTCACGCGCAACTCCATGCGCGTGCAGCAGCGACAGCAGGGCGTCCACCTGGACAGGCTGCAGCGAAAACTGGAACTCGATTTCGGGCCTGCGCGCGGCGGCAGGCACATCGCACAGGCGCGCGCCTTCGGGCAGCTTGGCCGTGAGCGTCTGGCCGATCAGCTGCGTGGTCAGCGCAATGCCGTCCTGGATCACGTCGGCGCCGTAGCCCTCTTGCCCAAGTGCGTCGGCGATGACCAACGCATGTTCGACGGGGGCCTCCTCCCCGGCGCGCCAGTCGCGCCACGCGTCGAACCCCGGCTGCGCCAACGCCAGTCTTTCGAGCGCGGCATGCAGCGCTACGCCGTATCGGTTGCCGACGAAGCGCGTATCGCTACCGGCATCGATACCGTCATCGAGACCGGTGTCGATCGCTATCTCGTCTGCGCCTTCGGGTTCGTCGTTGCCACTGCTTGCCGGGAGGGTGGACATGCTGGTGTTGCTTGTCCCGGTACCCGCCTCTGCCCTGGCCAGCTGACTGAAGCTGTACACCCACCAATCATGGGTGAGCCGGCGTGCCGCAATGCGCGCAGGCGGCGCGACGGCGTGGGACTCTGGAGGGAGGCGTGGCAGGTGTTGCGCAGGTTCACCTGCGTCGAACACGATGCCCGCGGTGGACAGGGCTTGGGCATCGTCGAGCATGGCGTGCAAGGGCGCCTTGTCGTGCGCAAAAAAGTCGCCGCTGGCGATCCACAGGGCGTGCTCCGCGCGGGTCAAGGCAACGTAGAGAAGGCGGGCTTCTTCGGCGCGCTGTTCCAGTTTCCACGCGTCCTTTGCCATGTGCCACTCCGCGCCTGGCAGATCAAGATTCCAGTGCAGGCGCCGGCCATGGGTGTCGTGGTGCACCACGCAGTTGTGGCCGGGCGCTGCCTGGTTGCGGCCGATGCCGATGAAGGGCAGGAACACCAGCGGATATTCCAGCCCTTTGCTCTTGTGCAGGGTCACGACCTGCACGCGGCGCGCGTCGGATTCCAGCCGCAACAACTGGGATTCGTCGTTGACATCCGCATTGGCTATGCGGCTGTCCAGCCACTCCACCAGGCCATGCACCCCCAACGCCTGTTGCTGCGCTTCCTGCAGCAGCTCCGCCAATTGCAGGTAGTTGCTCAGCCTGCGCTCGCCATCCAGCAAGCCAAGCAGGCGTGTTGCTTGCTGCGCGCACAGGTCAACCACCAGCGCGAGCGGCCCGTTGCGCAGCAGGCGTTCGCGCCAACCGAGTGCCTCCAGCTGGCGGCGGCCGTGCGCTGCGGCATCATGCTCAAGCGCCTCGATGCCGCGCGCATCCACGCCTATCAGCACGGTTGCCAACGCAGTGCGCAAGCGGCCATCGTCTCCGCTGTGCAACAGGCCCAGCAGGAGCGCACGCAAGTCGCGCGCCTCATCGGTGTCGAACAGGCTCTGCTTGCCAGCGGCAACAGCGGGGATACCGGCGAGCGCCAAGGCTTGCTGCACCAGCGTTGCCTCGCGATGGCTGCGCACCAGCACCGCGATGTCGCCGGGCTGCACCGGCATGCTCATTATCATGGCCGCGCCGTCGCGGGCGTCGGACAGCACAGCGTGGATGGCAGCAACGCAAGCCGCGGTGGCAAGCGCGCGGGAATCCCCGGCGCTCCACGGTTTGCGCTTGCCCGATGCGTCCGGTGGCGGCGTGGGCGCGCGCCATATGGTCAGCGCAGGCGCCGGTTGGCCATTACGCAGGAAATCACCATCGGTGCGTGTATGCCCGGGTTCAACATCGTGGAATGCAATGCGTGGATCGACGAACGCAGGCGCATTTGCCCGGTTGTCCTCGAAGGCCTGCTGCGCGTTCCGGTACAACGCGCCCACCGCGCCCAGCAGTGCCGGCCGCGAGCGGAAATTCCGTGACAGCCGCGGCGCGCGCTGGGCCACCTTGCCGGCATCCAGATAGGTGTGCACGTTGCCGCCGCGGAATCCGTAGATTGCCTGCTTGGGATCGCCGACGACGAACAGCGCGGGGTGGCCGCTGCGGTTGCCGAACACGCGGTCGAAGATCATCCACTGCCGCGTGTCGGTGTCCTGGAATTCGTCTACCAGCGCAACCCGGTACTGCGCGCGCAGCCGCTGGGCAAGGCTGTCACCTTGCGCGCCTGCAAGCGCGTCGAACACACCGTCAATCAGATCGTCGTAGGTGTGCACACGCAGCTGTTGCTTGAGCTTCGCCAAGCGCAGGCGGGCATCGTGGCGGATGCGGTGCAACAGGGACACGCGGCGCTGCGCGACCGCTTCTTCGACGGCGCGCACGGCATCGAGGTATGGCGGGATCAATGCGCACCACGGCGAGGTGGGGGTTCGCCCGACGTGGGACTTGTTGGTCCTGTCCTGCAACACTTCATTGGTGAGCTTGGCGAGGGGCGCATCCAGCGGCGCGCTGAAGTCCGCGTTTTTGCACCAGCCATCCAGGGAGTTCCGAAGGGTATCGACCCAGCCGGCCTTGTAGGACTGGCCGTTGAGCACCTTGCCTTCAATGGCAGCAAGCACTTCCCCAATGAAAGCGTTGCCATGTGCGCGAAATCCTGCGGCCAGTGCACCGCCGGCGGCAATCAAGGCCGGCACCGGATCTGGCGGCGGGTATGCGTCGGGCGGCAACAGGACCGGCTCGCGCAGCAATACCGGCAGGTCACCCGCCAATGCCGCGTAGCCTTCCGTCCACATTGCGGCCAGGTCGTCTGCGGCGCTGGGGTCCTGGGCGTGCGTGCGCCACAAATCCGCGGCGAGGTCCGTGAGCAGCGCGCGGTCATTGGCAAGCAGGTCGGGCGCGTCAAAGCCTTGTCCGCTATCAAGCGCGTGCTCGCGCAGTACGCGCGCGCAAAAGCCGTGGATGGTGAAGATTGCAGCAAGGTCGATCTCCATCGTGGCCTGGCTCAGGCGGTGACGAAGGACGTCCGCGACTTCCAGCCCCCGCGCCAGGTGCGCCTGCAGGAGTTGCCGGGTCTGGCTGGCTTCGGTGCCTTCGTCCGGCGCGGGCGCCGCGTCGATCAGGGCCAGCGCAAGTTGCAGGCGTTCGCGGATGCGCTTGCGCAATTCCTGGGTGGCCGCTTCGGTAAACGTGACCACGAGAATCTCGCCGACACGCATGCCGCCCTCCACCACCAGCCGCGTGACCAGCGTGGCCAGCGTAAAGGTCTTGCCGGTGCCGGCACTGGCCTCGATCAGGCGCACGCCGTCCAGCGGCAGGTCAAGCCAGGGATCGCGTGGCGCAACGATGCTCACGCCTCCTCTCCTGCATCGTCATGCCCGGGCAGCGTGACATGGCTTACGTCAATGGGCGTTGGCGCGCCCGATGTCACTGCGCCGAACACGATGCCGGCAACCCGGGCGAATTCCTGCAGGCTGGCCGCATCGCCAAACGGCTCGCGCCCGCGCAAGGCCAGCTGCAGCGCGTCGCTGCCACCTTCCGCCCAACCACGTTCGTGGCCGCGCCATTTCTTCGCCGCGTCCTGCACGCCGCGCGGCACCGACTTGGCAGTGACCAGCGCCCAGCCGCTGGCGGGCGCAAACGGCAACGGGCGCTGCAAGCCTTCAGCGCGCAAGGCCAGCAAGGCGCGCAATGCGGTGATGGCTACATCGCGGGGAATTGCAGCGCGAAGATGCGGGCCAACGCTGCCGGCTTCGTCCTCGTGGAACTCCTGAAACGGGAGCGCTACGCCCGCCGCCGTGGCCATCAGCCAGTCCAGTCCGCTGCGGATCGCGTTGCGGCCGTTGGGCTTGCCGAACTGCACGCGCGCGATGCCGCGCGGCCAGGCATCGGTCAGCCGTCCGTGCAGGCGCAGTCCATCGATATCGATCTCGAGCAGTTGCGCCGTGTCCATGACGGCGTCGCCACGCCACGCCGCGAAGCTGCTTGCATGGGCAGCTACCTCGCCCATCACCTGCTGCAACGCACGTTGCCCAAGCGGCCCGCTGGGCAGCAAGCCGCGGGCGCGCAGCAGGGGATGCATCGCGGCGCTGTCCATGCCTGCCAGCAGCCCCTCGTACACCGCGCGTTGCAGCGTGGTGCGTCCAAGTCCGCGGCGCGGGGCCTGGAGGGGTTCGATGTCCTCGCCGGCCACGTCCACGTCCGGCAGGCGCAGCCCAAGACGCTGGCGCAGGAACTGCTCCGCGGGTGCCAGCAGGAAGCGCCGCAACGTCTCCAGCGACACCGCGTGCTCGGGCTCTGAGGGCGGCGGGAGCGTTTGCCCAGCCGGCATCCATGGAGCAAGCCTGGCGCGCGCGCCCGCGAGGCGACCTGCGGCCGGCTGCCAGTGCGCGCGATAGCTGAAATGACGGGCATCGCCCGCGCCAAACGCAGTGGGCGAAAACGGTTGCAGGGGATGCCGCAGCACCAGGTCTTGCGCCGCCTGTTGCGGTTCGTCGTGATACTCCCCGGCGGCGGCCAACAGCTCCCCGACGACTGCGGACGGTTCGCGCACGCTGCCGTCACGTGCGTCGGCGCCCAGCCAGCTGACATAGAACACATCCTGCGCGGCCGAAAACAGCTGCAGGAACAGGTAGCGGTCGTCGTCGCGGATTGAGCGGTCGCCGGGACGGCGCTGGTCTGTGCCCAGTTCGGCCGTGAGCCGGTTGAGGCCTGCGGCAGCATCGCGGCGCGGGAAATCCCCGTCATTCAGGCCGAGCACGCAGATCACGCGGAACGGCAGCAGGCGCATCGGCACCATCCGGGCGAAGCTCACGCCGCCGGTGAGCAGCGGCGCGCGGGTGTCCGCCGCTGTCAGCTGCGTAGTGAAATAGGCGCGCACCACGTCGATTGGCACCGGAGCGTCGAAATCGGCTTGCCTGGCGCCTGTCGCAAAGCCATCGACCAGCATGCGCAGGCGCTCCAGCGCGCGTTGCCCGTCCGCAGAAACTGGCGGGCCAGGCAACAACGCGGCCAGCAGCGCAAGCAGGCGTTCGCGCCATTGCGCGGGCGTGGATGCTTCAGTGAACTGGCGTTGATATCGGGCCAGCACCCGCAGCGTGCCCACCAATGCGTCCAGCGCATCCAGTGCGCCTCCTTCCAGGTCAACCCACGGTGCAACGATCTGCCCATCGCCCGTGATCGCTTCAGTGCTGCCGCTGGCATGACCCAACAACAGGCGATCCAGTGCGAACTGCCAGGTGTAGGCCTCGTCGCGTGGCGCGCCCAAACCCGCGCGATGCGCCGCATCCAGCCCCCAGCGGGCGCCTGCGGCGCGTAGCCAAACGTGCACGCGCTCGAAGTCGGTAGCGTCCAGGCCTGACGCTTCCGCAAGCGCGGGACTGGCCAGCAGATCCAGCGTCTCCTCAAGCCCGAAGCGTGCGCTGGGTAAATCCAGCAGGCGCAGGAACACCGCGGCCAGTGGCTCGCATGCCAGCGGGCTTGCGTCAGCCAGCGCGTAAGGAATGCCCTGTCCTGAAGCCGCGCTGTCATGGCCGCCCCCGCCGAACACCGCCTCAAGATAGGGCGCGTATGGGTCGATGTCCGGCGCCAGCACCGCGATGTCGCGTGGTTGCAGGGGCGGCGAGAAGCGCGGGTCTTCGAGAAGCCCCCGCAACCGGTCGTGCAGCACGTGCAGCTCGCGCAAGCGCGTGTGACAGGCATGCGCCTGCAGGCTGGGGTCGTCGGGGTCGATCGCGTTGCGCAGTTTGCCCGAAGGTGCGGCGCGGCGATGGAACAGGTCGGCCTGCATGCGGTGCAGGAGGCTGTCGCGCAGCCCGTCTTCATCAGGCAACGCACTGGACGCCTGCCCGGGCTCCGCATGGGCAGCAATCTCGCCTGACGGGTGCACCACCTCGAAGCTTCCAAGCAGCGCCATGAAATCCCTGCCCGCAGCGCCCCAGGCGCGCAACAGGGGGTTTTCGATGTGTTGGCTACCCATGGATTGGTCAGACTCAACGCCAGCTACGCGCAAGCGTGCGCCGGGAGTCTGCAGGTCACCCCAGTTTTCCCTTGTGGGCGTGGGCATGTAGAAGTGCAGCGTTCCGACCCGGGCTTGCGTGGCCATCACGCGCAGCACGTCCGGCGACACGTTGAGAGTGCCGAATGCAAACAGCCGCGCAGGCAAGCCCGAAGGCAGGGCGTCTCCCTCGGCGAAGCGCGAGAGGTAGGCCTGGATGCGACGCACGCGATGATTGCGCCCCGTCGCCACCGCCCGCCACAGGACGGCTTGCGGGTCATCGCGGTCTGCGCCGGCTTCCCATCGCAGCAACCAGTCCCGGCGCCACGCCTGGTACTTCTCGAAAACGCCGGCCAACTCGCCCGCCAGAGCCCACGTCTTGTGCGCGGAACCGTTGAGGTAGCCACCACCGGACACGTATGCGGCTAGCTGCGCCATGGCCGGCTTTGCCATCAGCGCGGGATCCGACAGCGCCGCATACAGATGCCAATGCAGGCTGCCGGTGTCGAGGTCGTCGCGTGACCTGCCTAGATTCGCATCCAGCGCACGCGCAACGAACTCGCCGGGGGTCAGGAATTCGAGATTGGCGGCAATGCCGTGGCGGCGCACCAACGCGGCCTGCAGCCATCGCCGCATGGCGGCCTGCGGAATCAGGATGGTGTCCGGCGCAAGCAGTGGCTGGCCCGGCGCGGGGGTCCGCAGGGTGTCAGCCAGCAACTCCGCAAATACGTCCAGCGCATTGCCGTAGTAAAGGCGGAAATCGGGCGCGCTTGCAGTTGTCATCGGCCCGCGCATTGTGCCGGAGCCCGGTCGCAACCGACGCGACGCGAAAAGAAGAAGGCCGCCCTGAGGCGGCCTTCGTGGAGCATTGTGGAACTTGTTACCTGTTACTCATTACCTGAACTCAGCGGCCGTCGCCGTCCGCGTCGCCCGGCATCGCGCGCTCGATGTGGTGCCAACCATCACGCACCGCGCCCTTGGCATCGCCCCAGGCAAGGTTGGAATTCGCACGGGTGCGGTCCCAGTCACGCTCGAGGTTCGACTCGACATCCTCGAAACGCTGGCCCTTGTACTGGCCGTAGGTGTCATAACCATACTTGTAGGCCGGCTCGTAATCCTTCCACTCGGAACCGCTCTTGTAATACGGAGCGCTCTGATAGTTGGACTGGAAGTGGCTGTTGTACTCGGTGGGGTTCACGGCTTCGGCAATCGCGCCGCCGCCCTTCGCGCCCAGCGCGCCGCCGGCGATGGCTCCGACCACGGTGCCGATCGGACCTGCAACCGAACCCACCGCCGCGCCCGCAATCGCGCCGGCTACAGCACCCGAACCTTCGCCGATGCTGTGGTCTTTCTTGATGTCGCTCATGATTCGTTGCTCCGTGTTGATGGGGGAGCCGGCACTCCGTGCGCCGGTTGCAGCTACCTTGCATGGGGCAGCGTGGGGAAAACATGAAAAGTTCGTTAGCTGAATGTGCAGGCTTCGGATTCAAGGCAGTCTCGCGGGTATCTATGTTTCGCCTGTCTCCTGCACGCACATCGCATCACTGCCAAGGTGCCGGCCGGGTCGCGCGTCTGCAACTGATTCGAGGTCACTGCGAAGTTCCGCAGGTATCGCTTTCTTGCCTTTCGCGCCGAGATCCACGAGCCGCTGCGCACGCGGAATCAACGCCTGCTTGGAGTTGCTCAGCTTGTGGCGTGCATCGTCGAACGCGGACTTGGCGTCGTCGAGTTGCCGGCCCACGTTGTCGAAATCCGCCAGGAAGTTCACCAGAGAGTCGAGCACGAGCCCACCGGTCCTGGCGATTTCCTGCGCCTCGCGCTGGACTTTGTCACGCGTCCACAGCCTCTCGATGACGCGCAGCAACGCCATGAGTGTATTCGGCGAAGCAAACACGATCTTGCGGTCGAACGCGTGGGTCTGCAGCGCGCCATCGAAGCCCAGTGCCGCCGACAGCGCCCCTTCGATTGGAACAAAGGCGACGGTGATTTCCAGCGCGCCTTCGATGTCCTTGGGATAATTCTTCTTGCCGAGTTCGCTGACGTGCTGGCGCAGCGCGATCGCGTGGCTGCGCAGCGCTTCCTGCTGCTCCTCCGGTGTCACGGCGTTCATCGCGTCTTGCCAGTCGACGAGGTTGACCTTGCTGTCCACCACGATGCGCCGCTCGTCTGGCAGGCGCACCACGATGTCCGGCCGCAGCCGGTTGCCATCGTCGTCGGTGCTGGACTTCTGCCGTTCGTAGTGCTCGCCCTCGACCAGACCGGAGCCCTGCAATACGCTCTCCAGCATCAATTCGCCCCAGTCACCTCGCACCCTCGAGTTCCCGCGAAGCGCCGACGTGAGCTCGTGTGCACGTTGCGCCATATCCTGGTTCAGCGTCTTCAGCTCGTCGATTTTGCCGACAAGCGCGGCACGTTCCCTGCCTTCGTCGCCGTACACGGTATCCACGCGCTGGCGGAAGTCGGAAAGTTGCGCGGCGAAAGGCTTCAACAGCAAATCGAGGTCGCTCTTGGATTGCTCTGCCGCGACCCGGGTGCGCTCATCAAACGCTTTTGCCGCCAGGTCTGCAAACGCGCCGGAAAGCCGCTCCTGCGCGTTGGCCAGGAACGTCTTCATTTCCGCATTGGTGCGCTCGCTGTGGCTGAGATTGGCCACCACGTCCGCGTGCATTTGGCGAAGCCCCTCCAGTTCCAGCCGTCGTTGCGCAAGCTCGGCTTCGGCGTGGCCGCTGCGCGTTTCGTGCTGCTGCAACATGCTGGTGCTGGCTGCCAGCTGCGCGCGCAGCTCGCCAGCCGACTGTCGTTCCGCCCGCACGGCCTCTTTCAGTTCGGCCAGCTCTGGTTCCATGCGCTCCAGCCCGGACACCCGCTCGCCCAGCCGCGCCGCCTGCGCCGAGAGCGCCTGCGTGGCGTCGCGCTCGGACTGCAACTGCGATGCCAGGCGGTCGCGTTCTTCACGCAGCGCCAGTTCAAGCCGGTTGTCCGGCCTGCGCAGCTGCAGGACCAGCAACCAACCCAACGCAACCAGTACGGCGACGGCCAAGGCAATGGACAACATGGCGGGAGTTTCCATGCAGCCAGTGTAGCGGGCAGGGTCGCACCCCCTGCGACCGGCCACAGCGTTCCAGGCGGCCGACGCTCAGTCCAGCACCCGGCAAAACGCCGCCTTCAGGTACCGGGATTCCGGCACCTGCGCCAGCCACGGATGATCCGGGCCGGCGCCGGCGAGTTTCAACACCTGCACGCTGCGGCCGGCGTAAAACGCGGCGCGGCGCAGCATGTCGGTGAATTGCTCCTCGCTGACAAGGCCAGTGCAGCTGAAGGTGGCGAACAACCCGCCCGGCTTGACCACGCCCAGCGCCAGTTTGTTCATGTCCAGGTATTTCTTCAGCGCCGGGATGATCTGTTCGCGGTCGCGGGTCATCTTCGCGGGGTCGAGAATCACCACGTCGAACTGTTCGCCGTTGAGCGCGGCGTCGCGCAGCCACGGGAAGATGTCGGCCTGGATGAACTTGATGCGCGCGTTGTTCAACTTCGCGTTTTCCCGGGCGATGTCGAGTACCGCGGGGTCGATGTCGATGCCAACCACTTCGCTGGCCCCGCGCGCCGCCGCGTACACGCCGAAGCCGCCGGTGTTGCAGCACAGGTCAAGCACGCGTTGGCCTGCGCACAGCTGCGACAGCCATTCACGGTTTTCGCGCTGGTCGGCGAAAAACCCCGTCTTGTGCGCGCCGGCCGGATCCGCGCGGAAGCGGATGCCGTGCTCGCTGATGATCGCGGGCTCCGTACCCAATGTGTCCTTGTAGTCGAAGCTCTCCTGTTTCTGCACGTGATCGTCGGCAAAGCTGTGGAAG
>Ga0136611_10001454_pt1 | contig 16462 bp, 12 predicted proteins | sample AntDrymUQ2232306_2_FD_106645 | JGI IMG/M metagenome (GOLD analysis project Ga0136611, IMG submission 106645) | Polar desert sand microbial communities from Dry Valleys, Antarctica - metaG UQ223 (23.06) | ecosystem: Environmental > Terrestrial > Soil > Desert | place: Antarctica: Dry Valley...
CGAATACGACACGCAGTTGAAGAAAGCCATCGAGCTTCTGCCGCAAGCCAAGCAGCTCGCTCTCGAAAGCGCGAAAAATAACGCGCTGAAGTCTAAGGTTGAGTCGAACAACCGATAAAATAAATAAACACAAAACGCGAAAAACGCGAGGAAACACGAAAGAGATTTGCTTCGTGTTTCCTCGCGTAACTTAGTAATCTGAGTTTTCAGCTCCCTACAATTAGTACATTCACAAACATAGAAATCAATTCACTTTTATAAAGATAAATACGAGGTAAAAAATGAAAAAGAATATAATTGCGTCCGCTTTACTTTTGTTAGTAACTTGCGGAATTTGTTTTGGACAAGCGAAGAAAGTTGAAGAGGACTTGCAGTATAAATTATTGGCAACCACCAAAACTTCGACAATGCAGAAAGAATTGGACGAAACCGCCGCCAAAGGCTATCGCATTTTAGTCGGTTCGCCGACCAGCGGCACGGAAATGGCAATCTTCCTTTCGCGCGAAGCATCGGCGGAGCAACCGTATCAATATAAGTTATTGGCGACGACCCGCACCGGCACGATGCAAAAGGAACTCAACGAAGTCGCCGCCAGCGGATACCGTCTTTTGCCGCGCACGATGATTGCGAAAGCGCAGTTAATCGCCGGAATAGAAATAGTAATGATTTTAGAGAAGCCGCCGGTTATCGTAAAGAAATACGATTATAAACTTCTGGCAACGACGCTCACCGGAACGCTTCAAAAAGAAGTCACCGAAGCGCAGGATGCCGGTTATGTAATCGTCGGAATGGTCAGCCGAGGCGAACACATGGTAATTATGGAACGCGAAATCAGCGCAAATTAATCTAAAATTTGGATAAAAACGAGGAAAGCGCGATTTAGGTTTTGACAGGTAAACTTCCTAAATCGCGCTTTCTCTTTTTTGGCTTTTATAAGGCTATTAATAATTTTGAAACTTTCTAAGCGATTGCCCAACTAATCAAGTAATAGATTCCCACTCCAGCCCCGATTAAAAGTAAAATCAAGGCGAAAATCAGCAATCCGATTACTAACTTAAATCTTTTGTAGCGATTCTCGTTGCTCGGCGAAAGTTGGCTTTGCGGAAAATAAGGCGGCGGTCTATTCATAATAATTTCAAATTACAGATTTTTAGTTTCCGGTTTTCAAACCAAAAGTTAGCATTTGAAAACGTCAAAGGCAAACACGCGTAACTCACACTCTGGAACTTAGCGCGGCAAATCGCGTTCGAGGTTCGCCAAACCGTGCGCCAAAATTGCCATCACCGAACCGACTTCGGCTAATTCTTTTGGATTAACTTTGTCAAAAGTATCGGCGGTGGTGTGGTGATAATTGAAATACGTGCGCGTGTCGAACCACGGCGCAAAAGACGGAACGCCTTTTTGTGTCAAAGGTCCGATGTCCGCGCCGACTCCGCCCGGCTGAATTTGGACAAGCCCTGAACCTTGTCCGCGAAGAATGTTGGAAATCGGCGCGAGAAACGGCTGCATTTCAGGTTTGCCCGTGTAATAAAATCCGACCGGATGGCTTGCGCCCAAATCGCTTTCAATCGCCGCGAAATGTTTTGATATATTCGCGTCTTCTTCCTGCGCGTAAGTTCTGCCGCCGACGAGTCCGTTTTCCTCGTTCATATAAGCGACGACCCGAATCGTGCGCTTCGGTTTGATTTTTAATTGTTTCAAAAGATACGGTACCTGCATCGAAACCGCCACGCCTGTCGCGTCGTCGAGCGCGCCGGTTCCTAAATCCCACGAATCGAGATGACCGGAAACAATCACGATTTCATCCGGCTTCTCGCTTCCCTTCAAATCGGCGATGAGGTTATAACTCGTCGTGTCGGGCAAAGTTTGCGGTGTAAGCGTCAGTTTGATTCTAACCGTTCCCATCTTCGCCAGATAATCAATCGTCTCCGCATCCTCGTTTGATACAGCCGCCGCCGGAATTTTCGTGACGTTATTGTCGTAACGCATCGCTCCAGTGTGCGCCAGACGATTTTGCGAGCCGCCGACCGAACGCACGAGAACAGCGATTGCGCCGAGCCGTCCGGCGGCGATTGCGCCGGTGCCGCGATATGGCTGCGCCAGGCGATAAGCCTCGCTGCCGAATCCGGCTTCAGCTAATCCGCGGTCAAATTTATTATTGAAAAGAACAATTTTTCCCTCGACTTTCTTGCGTCCGAGTCTTTCGAGTTCATCGAAATTATTGACGACGACTATTTCGGCAATCAAACCGTCGCTCGGCGTGGCGATACTGCCGCCGAGCGCGGTGAGAACGATTTTTTGCGTCGTGTCTTTCGCCATTCCCGCAAACTCGACGAGTTCCCCGGTTTCCGCGCCGCGAACCCAATGCGGCACGGTTAATTTTTGCAGTCGAACGTCAAGACCGAGTTTTCGCATTTCTGCGGCGACGTATTCAACGGCACGTTCAGCTTGCTTTGAGCCAGTTAGACGCGCGCCGATATTGTTTGAGAGATAAGCCGTTTGTTTGTAGGCGTAATCGCTCGCCAATGCCGCCGCTTGAATTTGCTTCAGTTCGTTCAGCGTTTTTTCCGAGTATAAAATCGGTGACGGCGCAGGTTGTTGCGCTGCGGTTTGAAGAGCGCAAATAAGAGAAAAAATTACAACAATTAGAAAGTTTAATTTAATTTGTTTGCTCATAAAATTTTCAACCATCATAGCTCATCAAGTTCTAACTTTCCAAAAGTTTGTGCCATAATGTCATCGTAATTTCGACTTTACTCGCAGGAAACAAAACTTATGAAACGCATACTTTTTTCGTTCTTTTTGCTGACGTTCGCCTTCGCCAACATCTACGCTCAGCAAAATTCCACATTCACTTTTAATGAATTGGTAAAGCTCCGCCGCGTCGGAGATCCGCAATTGTCACCTAACGGCAAAACCGTCGCTTTTACCATCGGCGATGTTGATAAAGCGGCGAACCGGACGTTGACGCAAATTTACACAGTTTCGGCTGACGGCGGCAATTCGAAACAAATCACCAAGGACACCAAATCGAGCAGCGCGCCGCGCTGGTCGCCCGACGGCAAACGAATTGCTTACACTTCCGGCGGACAAATCTGGACGATAGAAGCAGACGGCGACGACAGAAAACAAGTGACGAAAATTTCGAGCGGCGCGAGCAACCCGGTTTGGTCGCCCGACGGGAAATTCATCGCTTTCAATTCAGATGTCTATCCCGAATGCGCGAGCGACGACTGCAACGCGCAAAAAGAAGCCTACGCCGAAACCAGCAAAGTCAAAGCCATCGTCACCGAACGACTTCTCTATCGTCATTGGACGGAATATCGTGATAAAAAACGAACGCACGTTTTCGTCGTTTCAAGCGGCGGCGGAATCGCCAGAGATGTTACGCCGGGCGATTTCGACGCGCCGCCGTATGGTGCTTCGAGCGGAACGGATTACGCATTTTCGCCCGATTCAAAAGAAATCGCCTTTTTGAAAAATCCCGATAAAGTCGAAGCAGTTTCGACCAACAGCGACATCTTTCTCGTGCCGATGAGCGGCGGAGAAGCCAGAAATATCACCGTCACCAATCGCGGTTATGAAGCATCGCCGATGTTTACGCCGGACGGAAAATATATCTTGTATCGCTCGCAAAAAACCGAAGGTTTTGAAGCCGACCGCTGGCGGATTATGCGCCATAATCGGCAGACGGGCGAGACGGTCGAGCTAACGCAAGGCTTTGACCAGCAAGTGGACGAAATGATTTTATCGCCCGACGGCAAAACCGTTTATTTTACGGCGGGCGAACGCGGCTACGCGCCGGTTTTTACCGTTCCGCTTGAACCGAATTTCAGATTACGTATCGCCACGCACGTTAAAAAAATTGTCAGCGGCGGATTTATCAGCAATCTGAACGTCACACCTGACGGTGAAAAACTTGTATTCATTAGTAGCTCGATGACTCATCCAAATGAAGTTCACTCAGCTAAACTTGGCAGTGAGGCTATTATCCAACTGACTCAAGTAAATCCCCACTGGGCATTATCGCAGCCTGAAGAACTTGAATGGACGGGCGCGATGAATACGAAAATTCATGGTTACATCGTCAAACCGATGAATTTCGACGCATCGAAAAAATATCCACTCATTGTTTTAATTCACGGTGGACCGCAGGGCGCGTGGAACAACAACTGGGGCTATCGCTGGAATCCGCAGATGTTCGCCAACGCCGGTTACGTCGTTTTTATGCCGAATCCGCGCGGCTCAACCGGCTACGGTCAGAAATTCGTCAACGAAATTTCCGCCGATTGGGGCGGCAAAGCCTACACCGACATTATGAACGGCGTGGCGGAAGTGCTAAAGAAAAATTCCTATATTGACAGAACCAGAGTCGGCGCGGCGGGGGCGAGTTATGGCGGTTATATGGTTGACTGGATTCTCGGACACAACAATGACCCGCGCGTAAAATTTAAAGCTCTCGTTTCACACGCCGGAGTTTACAATCTGGAAAGTATGGCGGCGACGACCGAAGAATTGTGGTTCGTCAAATACGAATTCAAAGGAATGCCGTGGGAAAATCCGGTAAATTACAACCGTTGGTCGCCGCACAAATTCGCCGCCAGATTCAACACGCCGACGCTGGTGACGCAGGGCGAGATTGATTATCGCGTCCCGGTTGACCAGAGTTTGCAGCTTTACACGGCTTTGCAATTGCAGAATGTTCCGTCAAAACTCATTGTTTTCCCGGACGAAGGACACTGGATTTTGAAACCGCAAAATTCGGAGTTTTGGTATGGACAGGTTTTGGATTGGTTCGGAACGCATCTAAAACAATAATCGAAGAAAAAGAATTAGCCACGAATCACATAAATAACAAAAATAAAATTATAAAAATAAATTCGTGTTATTTGTGTAATTCGTGGCTAATTTCTTGCCGTTTTTCCAACCTTTATTTCTCGCGAGTTCCCGTAAAGTTCAATGGCGGAACGCCCGGCATCGGAACGGTTATCGTTCCCTTCATTGAATCACCATCAATTGTGCCGTTGATGCTTAAATCAACCGCCTCACCTTGAATTTGCGATTTAGCCGTGCCGACGAATTTATTGCCGGTGACTTTCGCGCCCGCAATATCGCCTTTGCCCATCATCGAATCGAGCGAACCGGAAACCGTTCCGCCGTCTTGTTTAAGCGTCAAAGTGACGGGTAATTGCTGACCTTGAAAATCAACCGTTAAATTCCATTTGCCATTCGCGTTTGCCGCCGCGCCCGTGTTCGTATTGCTGTAGGTCGCCGCGTCAATCGCTTTGCCTTCCGCGTCGAAGATTTCTACTTTGGAAGCGTAAGGTTTGATCTGCGGCAGAATTTCTCCGGCATCACCGACGATGACAATGGCGATTTTGTCGGGCGAAATGTATTTTTTCGCCACGCGCTCGACATCTTCCAAAGTGACGGCGTTGACTTTATCGCGGTAAGTTTGCAGGTAGTCGGCGGGCAAATCGTAAAGTTGCTGCGACACGAGCAAATTCGTCAAGCCTTCCTGCGTTTCGGCGCGCAGCGGAAAAACGCCGGTCAGGAAACTTTTCGCGTCGCGCAATTCTTTCTCCGTCGCTTTTTCGTTGCGAACGCGGTTGAGTTCGTAGAAAAATTCCTTCAAAGAATCGCCCGTCACCGGCGTTCTGACTTCGGCGTTCGTTTCAAAATTTCCCGCCAGCCGTCTTGTATCGAAGCGCGAATACGCGCCGTAAGTGTAGCCTTTGGCTTCGCGCAGATTCATAAACAGACGCGACGACGCGCCCGCGCCTAAAACCTGATTCATCACCAGAACGGGAAAGTAATCGGGATTGCTGCGGTCAATTGCCAGATTTGCTAGAACGATGTTCGATTGCAATGAACCGGGACGATCAACGACCGTTAGAGTCGTCGCCGTGCGAACAGGCGGCGCGTCGAACTTCATCGCGTCCGTTGTTCCCTTTTGCCAGCCGCCGAAAACGTCTTTGATTTCCTTCAAAAGATTTTCGCGATTGACATCGCCGACGACGATTAAAGTGGCGTTGTTCGGCGTGAACATCTTCGAGTGGAAAGCCGCGAGTTTTTCCCGCGTGATTTTCTCGATTTCGGCTGGACTCGCCGACACGATGCCATACGGATGCGTTCCGTAAAGCGTTTTCGCAATCTGCTCGCTCGCCAGAAACGCCGGCTGCGAACGCTGGTATTTTAAATTTTCAATCGTGTTCTTTTTATACAGCGCGAGTTCGCTTTCGGGAAATACGGGATTTAAAACCACGTCCGCCATCAGACGCAAAACGTCCGAGCTATACAAAGACAAAGCCGAAGCCGCGACAATCGTGTTGTCGTCACTAGAACTTGCCGAAACGCTTGCGCCCAGCCGTTCGATTTCTTCGGCAAGCTGTTTGCTCGTCCGCGTTTTCGTGCCTTCATTAAGCAGAGCCGTAATTGCCGAAGTCAACCCGTTAGAATCTTTCGGGTCGTTGACGTCGCCCGTCTTAAATCCGAGCCGGTAGCTGACGAGCGGCAGGCGTTTATCTTCAAAAACAACCACTTTCAAATTGTTCGGCAAAGTCGTTTCATACGGCTTGGCAATCTCGAACGATTTCGGGGCAAGAGCCGTCGGAGCGGTTTTGCGAAAATCTTCATTCATATTTTTTTGTGCGAACAGCGTGCCGGTGCCGAAAGTCGAAATCAAACCAGCGGACACCAATATTTTTACTGCTTTATTCATATTAAAATCTCCTGCGTTCGGGTTTCAGATTTCAAGTTTCAAGTTCAAATCAACGACCTGAAACCTGAAGTTCTTTCCCGAACTAATTTCCGTTGCTTGTCGCTTTTTCTCCTTTTCCGGCAGGAACAATATCGAGCAGCACGCGGTTTTCCGTGTTCAAATATTTGTTGACCGCTTCTTTGATTTGCGCGGGCGTGACTTTCAGCAATTGATCTAATTCGGAATTGATGAGCGTCGGATCGCCGTCGTAAAGCGCGAATTCGGCGATTTGTTGAGCGCGTGATAAGGAAGATTGGCGCGAGCGCACTTCGTCGTTGAGAAGCTGATTATGGAGTTTCTGCACTTCTTCCGCCGTCGGACCGTTCGTTGCCATATCTTTGATTTCGGTCATAATCGTTTCGCGGATTTTTGATAAATCTTTGCCCGGTTTCGGAATCGCAAAAATTAAAAATCCCGAAGGTCCGCGCCGCTCGTCGGTGAAGCTGACAAGCTGCAAAACCGATTCTTCGCCTTTTACTAATTTCTGATACAACCGCGAGCTTTCGCCTTCGCTGATGATTTTACCGGCAAGCGCGAGCGCGTTGTAATCAGCGGTTCGGCGCTGCGGAATTTTCCAACCCAGCACGAACGCGGGAAACGGCGCGAGTTTGTCTTCAAACTGTTTATATTTCATCGCCACTTCGGTCGGTTCGGCGACATCGAGCGCGGGCGGTTTCGGCTGTTTCGGAATCGTTCCGAAATATTTTTTTACCAAATCTTTGGCTTCGTTCGTTTCAAACGCGCCGGAAATCACCAGCACGGCGTTGTTCGGCGCGTAATAAATGCGAAAAAATTCCTTTACATCCTCAACGGTCGCCGCGTTCAAATCTTCCATCGAACCGATGACCGAATGCGAGTTGGCGTAATTCTTGTAAATCATCGGCATCAGTTGGTCGAACACTTGTCCGAACGGCTGATTTTCGCCGAGGCGTTTTTCTTCCTGCACGGCGTTGCGCTGGTTGTCGAGATTTTCCTTCGTGACAGCCAAAGAGCGCATACGATCTGATTCGAGCCACAGACCGAGCGGCAGTTGATTCGCCGGCAGCGCTTCAAAATAATTCGTGCGTTCGGTGCTGGTCGTGCCGTTCATCGTGCCGCCTGCGTTCGAGACGAACTGAAAATGCTCAGCCTTTTTCACGTTTTCCGAGCCTTGAAACATCATATGCTCAAACAGATGAGCAAAACCGGTGCGCCCTTGTCGCTCGTTACGCGAACCGACATCGTAATAAACCGCGACGGTCACAACCGGCGCGGCGTTGTCTTGATTAAGAACCACGCGCAAACCATTGTCGAGCGTGTATTGCTCCAATTTGAGCGGCTGTAACTTAAAGTTTGTTGACATCTTTGTATCCTTTTTAGTATTTGGTGTTTGGGCGGACGCGCCGGTCAAAAGCGAAACCGCTACCAGACCGCTCGCCGCGATTTTCGTAATTTTATTTTTCATTATTTTAACCCTTGAAACTTCGTAAAGAGTAATTTTTATCAAACCATTTTACGCATCAAAAAGCAAAAGGTTTTCTTTTAGCAATTAGTGCCTGAATGCTGTTTGTAAGTTGTCAAAAGTTTTGCGCGGCGTGAATGTAAATTGCCCGATGATTAAATTAAGTTCGCCGGATTTACAAAGCTCATTTGACCGACTGGTCATCTTGCTCATTCGTTTCTGTTTGTTTAGTTTTATCAAGATTTTCCTGAGCAATCGCATAGAGCGCGGATTTAACTTGAAACGGCGTTAGCGACATCAACCGTTTCGATGATTGACCGAAGTTTTTTCTCAAGCTGATTATTTTCCTCGTCCGGCATAGAAGAAGATTTCCGCCTACGTTTCACCTTTTTATCAAGGGTTGCGGGCAAATAAAATTTTGCTGGAAATTCCGCCGCTTTAAAACTTTTCAGAAGCACTTAAAATTTCGTGTTTTATTTTGCTTTGGCGGCAGTTTCGAGTTGCTTTCGGTGTGATGTTTTTGTAAGATTCGCGCAAAGCAAAAATACTTTCAACCTTATGTGGAGAAAATCTTTCTATTTTCTGACTATTTTCGTTCTCGGCGCAGCCTCTGTTTTCTCTCAAGCGACAGCGGTTTCGCAATTGCCGGAAGTCGAGCCGTTTAAGATCAGGCGCGGCACTTCGTTTTCCGCTTCGGTTCCGCAATCGAAGGAAAACGTCTCGGTAAAATCAAATCAAAACAGCGGGTTTGGCGTTGCCGGAGATTTTTCTGACGCGCTGGAAATCATCCGCGACAATTACGTTGACGGCAAGAAAATTGATTATAAAGATTTAACGAAATCTTCTTTGAACGCAATGCTGCGCTCGCTCGACCCGCATTCAAATTATTTTGATTTGGCTGAATTCGACGAACTTTTAAACGATCAGCACAGCGAATACTACGGCATCGGCGCGACAATCGTTAATTACAAAAAAAACGGCGCGTTCGATACTTTCGTCACTTCGACGTTTCCCGATTCGCCCGCTTTCCGTTCCGGTCTGCGCTACGGCGACAAAATTTTGACCGTTAACGGCGTGAATGTTTCGGGCGCGACGTCCGCCGTCGTCCGCGATAAAGTGCGCGGGAAAAAAGGGACAATTGTTCGCCTGACAATCGAACGCGCCGATTCGCTGAAAGTTGAAACCGTCGAGATTCGGCGTAATCGCGTCGGACAGCCTTCGATTCCCGATGCTTATCTGCTCCGGCAAGGCATCGGTTACGTTGACTTTTCCGAAGGCTTCAATTACTCGACCCTCGAAGAATTGAATGCCGCGCTGAATAGTTTGCGCGGACAAGGAATGAACTCTCTGATTTTGGATTTGCGGGAGAATCCGGGCGGAATTTTAGAGCAAGCCGTTCGTGTCGCGGAGAAATTTCTGCCGTCGGGCAACACGATTGTTTCGCAGCGCGGACGTTTTCCGATTGACAATCGCGTCTGGAAATCAACAAACAAATCGGCGGAAACAATGCCGCTCGTCGTTCTTGTCAACGACGGCAGCGCGTCGGCTTCGGAGATTGTCGCGGGCGCGCTGCAGGATTACGACCGCGCTCTGATCGTCGGCGCAAACACTTTCGGCAAAGGCTTGGTGCAGAGCGTCATCAATCTGCCGGATGGTTCCGGTCTGACTTTGACGACGGCGAAATATTATACGCCTTCGGGTCGCTCGATTCAGCGCGATTACTCAAACGGGAATCTTTACGATTATTACAATCACAAAACGAGTTTGACCGAAAAAGAGAAAAATAATCTGGCGAGTAAAACCGTAACGGGCAGAAAAATCTTCGGCGGCGACGGCATCACGCCCGACGAAATTGTGAAAAATTCCGCGCTCAATCCGACTCAAATCGCGTTGATTGACCCGCTTTTCTTTTTCGCCCGTGAAGCGGCAAGCGGAAAAATAAAAGGTTACGAAAATTACAAAATCAGCGGACAAAATAAATACGAACACCGCGTTCGTCCGAGCGATTTTCCGGTCGGCGACGAGCTTTACGAGATTTTCAAAAAATTCGTCGCTTCGGATGCGAATTGGAAATTTTCAAATGAAAAACTTGAAGCCGAAAAAGCCCACATCAAATCGCGCCTGCGATTTAATCTGGCAACGGCGGCTTTTGGCAGCGTGGCAGCAAATCAGGTTTTAATCGAAGAAGATTTGCAAGTAGCCAAAGCGGTTGAAGCCCTTCCGCGCGCCGGACAGCTTGCGCTCGCGGCGCGAAAGAGTTTGCAAAGATTGCCAAAATAACAATCTTCCCTTTTCAATTGTAAATAAAACTCGACGGTGTTTTAATCCGGCTGAGAGGGCTGGTGTGTGCCAGACGAAATTTGCACAACTGAACAAAGCAGCGTCTGGCTAATCCGGTTCTTTCTTCTTTCGGACTGATATAGATTTTTTCGAGATAGATTGACTCCAGAGTTTCGGCTTGGATTTCCGCTTTGAAAATCAATTCGCCGTTTTCAATCAAAATCCAAACTTGTTTTTTAATAATACGGCGGGCGCATCCGTTTATAAATTTTTCACTGTCCACTACCAGAGGATTGATGCCGGTTTCCTGTTGCGCCATTATTGCATTAACCGGAACGACCAGATAAAGATCCTCGAGTGTGGCAAGCCGCAGACCTTTTACTTCATCGCGCAATTCTACTGAGTTTTTAAGCTGAGAGAGCAATTTCCGGCAAACAAGCCGTATCGGTTGCCCTTTATTTCCATAATAATTACGAAACTCTTCGACCTTTTCCTGCTCCGCCGTAATTGTATCGAACGAATTTAATCTTCTATATTTGCTTTCCATTTTCATTTTTTATTTCCGCCTTTTTTCTTACTGTTATTAATGACCCAAAGTTTGCTATAACAACCTTTGTGCCATTAAAGTAAAAACGTATAAACGCAGGCTGGTAAAGAAGATAATTATTTGAGCAATTAGTCAATCACGCTTTCAATCAGTCAAGTTGATTGATTTCGCTATTCTGATTGACTGCACTGGTCGAAGCCCTTCCGCGCGTCGGGCAGCTTGCGCTCGCGGCGCGAAAAAGTCTGCAAAATCGTCGAAATAGAAGTCTGACTTTCACCCGTAAATAAAATTCGGCACTGTTTTAATTTGAGTTGCTGTAAATATTTTGTGGGTGTCTAAAATGATTCGATAATATTTCCGTTACCCGGTTCAAAATTGCCTCAAAGCTGAAAAGTCTGTGTCACATACTCAAAGCGGCATTCATAACTGATTGATTGGTAGGATATACCAAGTTTTTCAGACTTTTCTTAGCAAACATTTCCGCCGCATCCGCTTCCATCGGTTTGGCAAAGAAATAGCCTTGCCCGTATTCGCAATTCAAAATCTTCAATTGCGCCAGTTGCTCGCTCGTTTCGATTCCTTCGGCAATCACCTTCATTTTCAGATGTTGAGCTAGTTTGATAATCGTGTGGACAATCTCGGAGTTCTCCTCGCTCTCAATCATTCGCGTGGTAAAAGAACGGTCAATCTTCAAACAACTCACCGGAAGACGATGCAAATAACTTAAAGAAGAATAACCCGTACCGAAATCATCAATGCTCAGTTCAACACCCAGCGCACGCAGATCGCTCATTGTTTGTGCCGCCATCTCGGTGTTTTCCATAATATGACTTTCCGTTATTTCAAGTTTCAGGCAGCGCGGATCAAGTCCCGTTTTTTCGAGTGATTCGGTGATTTGTTCCGCCAAATTGAATTGTAAAAACTGCTTGCTCGACAGATTGACGCTCACCATCAAAGACGCAGCCGCCGGATTTCTTTTTTGCCAACACCGCAATTGCCGACAGCTTTCATGTAAAATCCATTTTCCGAGCGGCAAAATCAACCCGTTCTCCTCGGCTGCTCCGATAAATTCGGACGGCGCAATTATTCCCTGCGTATCGTGCTGCCAACGCACCAACGCTTCAAATCCGATCAAAGTTTTCGTTTCCAAATTCATTATTGGCTGGTAATGAAGAACAAACTCTTTTTGTTCGATTGCCTGACGCATTTCGGTTTCTATCCGCAGTTGTGCCAACGCCTGTTCGTGCATCGCCTGGTCGAAAACCTGATGTCGCGCTTTGCCTTTGGCTTTTGCCCGATACATCGCTATGTCGGCGTCTCTCAGCATATCTTCGGCTCGCTCGTGTCCGGTCGTGCTGAGCGCGATGCCGATGCTCGCCGAGATGTAAACCTCGCCGCCGCCAAGTTCAAAAGGCAGTTCCAGATTTTTCTGAATAAGTTCGGCAACCCGCGAAGCGACAGATGAATCGCCAAGTTTGTTGACTAAAATCGTAAACTCATCGCCGCCCAAGCGAGCGACTAAATCGCCGGAACGCAAGGAAGATTCGAGCCGTCTGGCGATTTGTTTGAGCAAATTGTCGCCTTCGGCGTGACCGAGCGAATCGTTGATGACTTTGAAGCGGTCAAAGTCGAGAAACAACACGGCAAACAAGTCATCGGGATCGCGCCTGGTGCGTTCAATCGTCATTTGCAGATATTCGGTAAAAAAAGCGCGATTCGCCAAGCCGGTCAAACTGTCGTGAAAGGCATCGTGGAGCAATTGCTTTTCGAATTGCTTGCGCTCGGCGATGTCTCGGATGTTGCATTGAATTACTTGGCGACCATTTTCCGGATAGACATTACAAACACACTCTACTTCCCGGCGCTCTCCGTCTTTATTTCTGAGCGGTAAGTCATCATAGCGAATGTAGCCGGTCTCCTGTAGTTCTGCAAAGAGAGCGATACTTGCTTTTTGATCCTTAAACAATCCAAGTTCCCAGAGTTCTGTGCCCAGAAATTCCTCTCGCTTGTAACCGAGAAGCTCCGTCATATAAGGATTGACGTCGGTAATTTTTAGCGTTATTGCATCGAGAATGAGAATTCCGTCACGCGCCGATTCAAAAAGCCGTCGGTAACGTATCTCGGAAATCTGCAAATCCCTGCCTACAACAACATGTCCAAAATCACTTCTATATTCGCTGAGGTGCATTTAATTAATCTCCTAAATATTTACTATAACGTCTGGAAAAATCTGCATCTTCTGCTATTTATGTAGCAAGTCACAACACAAACGTGTGTCTGTTATTAGGTTCAAATTTAATTAAACAGTTGAATGTAATGTATTTTAGTTGTAAAAACTGACAAGAGTTTTTGTCCATCAATTGAAAATTGAGGAAAAATGTTCATTCCGGTAATCTTTGTGGGTTAATGGTTGTTGCCTGCAACACCGATTTTTCGGGTTTGTTCGATATTTTGTCGAATAGCTACGGTAAGATCGGCAAAATAAGGCTTTGTCAGATAGTCGTTGGCTCCCGCCGCCAAACCTTTTTGCTGGTCAGTCTGGTAAGCTTCGCCAGAATAGAAAACAACCGGTGTGTGCGGCGCGAATCGGCGCAGCCGACGACACAGTTCAAAGCCGTTACCGTCGGGCAATCGCGTTTCCAATAAAAATAAATCGAACGGTTCGGTCTGAGCCAGCCGCCAGGCATCGGCGACGGTATGAGCTGATTCAACTTTAATATCAGAAAAGCCCAGCGTCACGGTTAATAATTCACAAGTATCATCGTCATCCGCACAGAGAACGCGCAATTGGTTTTGCATAGCTTTATCCTCAATAATTTTGTAATGGACAGCCTTTTCGATTCTCTCGAATTGGCTGTCCCCCCGTTATTCCCCTGTTAGTGTTTTCCCTTGTTCATTCGGTGCATCTATGCCCGCCATAGATTTTTTGTTTGGCTTTATTGCAAGTATTTAATTAATTGCCGCCGCGCGATCAGTGCAATCAGAAGTTTTTCGGCAGATTGCGCCTGGTTTGCACGTCCGGCGCATCGCCAAATATCAATAAAAATTTCCTGTGTCGCTGCTTCCGCTTCTTCAGTCGAAGCGGTAAACTTTCTCGCCAACGCCCAAACGAAATTTCCGTAAGCGTCAATGCAATCTTTAACGGCGGTTGGATCTTTTTCGTCAATCCTCTGAAGTATAGTCAAAGGCTCTTTTTTTTGAATTGTTCGAGTCGCTAAAGTAGACATTGTTTTTCCATTAAAATCGAATTACCAGTTAAAAAATAAAGGACGGTCGACCTAAAACCGCCCTTCATCTTAGGTTTTGCTATCAACACATATTAGTTGCCATACAGCGACAACTAAATTCAAAGAAGTCTCAGCCATTGGAATTTGGTTAACACAGGTATGTTATCTGAATGCGAAATAGGAAAGGCACTCAATTTTCATTCAAACGGCTTCTGACTTAAATCTACGATACCTGATTCAAAAGCGGGTGTCGGTGTGACTACACACTTATCCCCAATTTTTTCATGAACTGGCTTTTTGTGTTAGTTATAGACTAAGTAAAAGAGTATTTTGAAACTTAGGCAACGATGCAAAAAAGGTTTTACGCTAGTGTTGTATCATTTGCGTATTCGTCTGATGATAAAATTCACATTGATTTCTCTGCTGAATTGAAAAATTTTAATATTTACGGCTTTGTGTGCCATCGCACAAAAACTTTGATTTTTTTTCATAATCCTGTTAGGTTGTCTTTATAACATTCTTTCCGTTGCTAAAAACTTCCTCAATTGACTTGAAACACAGAAGAAGGAAAAAAGAAAATGTCCGCTGCCGCCAAAACAAACGATGCGCTGAAAAATCATTTGCTCGCCGCTCTGACCGACAATGAGTTTGCGAACATTCAATCCAAATTAGAACTGGTTTCCTTCAAGCTCGGTGAGGTTCTTTATGAATCAGGCGATAAATTAGATGGCGTCTATTTCCCGACGACGGCGATTACATCCTTGCTGTATGTTATGGAAAACGGCGCGACCGCCGAGATCGGTGTCATTGGCAACGACGGAGTCACCGGACACGCGCTGTTTTTGGGCGGCGATTCAATGCCGAACCGGGCGATAATTCAGAGCGCGGGCGAAGCTCATCTAATGAAAGCAAAGGATGTGAAAGCTGAATTTGCGCTCGGCGCGATGTTTCAGAAATTATTGCTGCGCTTTACTCAAGCGTTGATGACGCAGATTTCACAGACCGCCGTGTGCAACCGTCTGCACACGGTCGAACAACAGCTTTGCCGTTGGCTGCTGTTGAGCCACGACCGCCTCGACTCGGATAAGTTGGTGATGACGCACGACCTGATTTCCAATATGCTCGGCGTGCGGCGCGAAGGCGTAACTTTGGCTGCCCAGAAATTAGCGAAGCGAAAATTGATAAAAAATGTTCGCGGAACTATCACGGTCATTGACCGGCAGGGATTGGAAGATGCCGTTTGCGAGTGTTACAAAGTCGTCAATACCGAATACAACCGTTTGCTCGGCAGAGGAATGTCCCGCTCTTTCGGTTAATAGTCAACACTCCATCAATCGTTTTTATTCAATTTAGCAAATCTTAAAAGCACTCTATTTTGAGAGATCTTTTTGTAAAAATTTAATATGTGCAACGCCGCAAACCACAACGGAAACTGTATTTCCACTCTGCATTGACATAATTTTTCCTGCAATCACTTAAACTTTTTCAAAAACTGAAGCGTCTAAGATTCGAGCTTAAAAAATTTTGCTCTCGAAAGCGCGCCTTGTAAAATTCTCGTGCTGCAGTTATCCGAAAGAATTCACGAGTGAATGTTATTTAACTTAACCGATGAACAGCTGGTCGAATTGGCAGTTACGGAGAAACCGGATGCTTTCGGCGAAATAGTCAAACGCTGGGAGCGAAAGATTTTCGCTCTATGTTTCGGTATGTTACTTCGTGAAGACGAAGCGAAGGACGCGGCGCAGGAAACTTTTATTTCCGCTTACCGCAATTTGAAAAACTTTCGCGGCGATGCCAAAGTCTCGTCGTGGCTGCACCGCATCGCCGTCAACCAGTGTTTGACGGTTAAACGCCGCGCCAAAACCCGGCAGGAGAGTTTTCTCGACGATGAAGAAAACTCCGCCGAACGAGTTTTCGTCGCGCCGTCGCGCCAGATGCCGTCCAAGACCGCCGAGCAGAATGAAAGGCTGCATCTCGTTCGTCAGGCGGTACATTCACTGCCTGTAGATTTGCGGCAAATCATCGTGATGAAGGAATTTGAAGAAATGACGTTTCAGGAAATTTCCGACGTTTTGGATTTGCCTTTAAGCACGGTCAAAAGTCGTCTTTACACCGCGCTGAAACAGTTGCGGATGAAACTCGAAAGAACTCCGGTCGAAGTCGTCTGAGAGATTTGGAAAAAGTTATGTCGAACAATAATCATAAGA
>Ga0136611_10001455_pt1 | contig 16456 bp, 10 predicted proteins | sample AntDrymUQ2232306_2_FD_106645 | JGI IMG/M metagenome (GOLD analysis project Ga0136611, IMG submission 106645) | Polar desert sand microbial communities from Dry Valleys, Antarctica - metaG UQ223 (23.06) | ecosystem: Environmental > Terrestrial > Soil > Desert | place: Antarctica: Dry Valley...
AAGAACTCGGAATGTCGGTAATTATCATCACGCACGATTTGGGCGTGGTCGCGCAGATGGCGGATAAAGTTGCGGTAATGTATGCGGGGAAAATCGTCGAAATGGCAACGGTTAAAGATATTTTTGAACGTCCGCAGCATCCATACACACAGGCGCTCGTCGCTTCGATTCCGCGCCTTGGTTTTCGAGGGGAAAGATTGCCGACCATCGAAGGCGCGCCGCCGCGTCTGCGCGAAGTTTTTGCAGGATGCTCTTTTTATCCGCGTTGCAATTTTAATATTGGAAAATGTGAGAATGAAACGCCTGTTTTGAAAGAGATTTTTCCGGCGCAATCGGCGGCTTGTTTTGTCGCGCAGGCAACAGGTCAGAACCCCGAACGCTAGTGAGTGAGTCAGTTTAACCAAGTCGCTACCGCTTCTTGTTCTGACTTGTCGAATGATTTTTGATGCCTGAAGCAATTTTGCAAACAATCGAATTAACCAAAACCTTTACCGTCCGGCGCGGAGTTTTCGGCACTAAAAAAATTGAAAATGTCGCCGTCAATCGCGTCAGTTTTTGGCTCGAAAAGGGCGAAACGCTCGGACTTGTCGGCGAATCGGGATGCGGGAAGTCAACGCTCGGTTTGACGATTATGCGGCTTTATGAAGCTGACGGCGGACGCATTTTATTTGAAGGAAGCGACATTACCAACGCGGACGAAAAATATCTGAAACCGATTCGCAAACAAATGCAGATGATTTTCCAAGACCCGTTCGCATCGCTCGACCCGCGCCTGACGATTGAGCAAATCATTAGTGAACCACTCGAAATTCACGGCATCGGAACAAAAGCCGAACGAACGAAAATAGCCGCCGAACTTCTCGAAAAAGTCGGTTTGTCGGGCAAAGATTTGCATCTTTTCCCGTCCGAATTTTCCGGCGGTCAACAGCAGCGCATCGGCATCGCGCGGGCGCTCGCGCTCAAGCCGAAATTGATAATTTGCGACGAACCCGTTTCGTCTTTGGACGTTTCGGTGCAGGCGCAGATTTTGAATCTACTGCGCTATTTGCAGGACGAATTCGGTTTGTCGTATCTTTTCATCTCGCACAATATCGCCGTGACCGCGTTTATGAGCAGACGCATTGGCGTGATGTATCTGGGAAAATTGGTTGAAATCGGCACGAGTCGTCAAATCACGGACGCGCCGCTCCATCCATACACACAGACTTTGCTCGCCGCGATTCCCGAACCCGACCCGTCAAAGCGCGAGATTGAAACGAACATGGAAGGCGAATTGGAAGAAACAAGCGAACGTCCGGAAGGCTGTGTTTTTTACAATCGCTGTCCGATTGCCCAAAATATCTGCGCGGCGGAAGAACCGCAACTGCGCGAGATTGATAAAAATCAGGAAGTCGCGTGTCATTTTGCTGAGGGAAATTGAACCGCAGAGACGCAGAGTTTTTGAGAACCTATATTTTTATTTTGAATTTAATTTTCTCTCCGTCTTTTCGTCTCTGCGGTGAAAATATAAAAATGCTTCGATACATTCTAACCAGAATTGCCGGACTTTTCGGCGTTTTAATTATCGTCTCCGTTCTGACGTTTGCCTTGATGCACACGGTTCCGGGCGGACCGTTTGATGCGCGCGCGCTCGAAAAACAGCAGATGGTTCCCGAAGCGATTAAAAAACAACTCAACGAAAAATACGGCTTAAATGAACCCGTCTGGAAACAATATCTGCTTTTCGTCAAAAACGCCGCAATACTCGATTTCGGCTATTCGATGACATATCCGAGCCGCACGGTAACGGAGATTTTTCGTCAGCAATGGTTTTATTCGCTTCATCTCGGACTTTTGACGCTCGTTTTTTCAACCATTGTCGGTGTCGGTCTGGGAATTCTCGCGGCGGTCAAGCCGAATTCGATTTTCGATTATTTCGGCACGGGCATTTCGATTCTTTGTCTGGTTGTGCCGAGCTTCGTTTTTGCGATTCTTTTGCAGGTCGTATTTTCGGTCTGGCTCGGCTGGCTTCCGACGGGCGGCTGGAGCACACCCTGGCATTGGATTATGCCGACGCTGGCAAATTCGCTCGCTCCCGTTCTGGTTTTGCAACGTCATACGCGGGCGAGTATGCGCGACGCGATGAAGGCGAATTATGTCCGCACGGCTCGCGCCAAAGGTTTGAGCAAACTGCGGATTATGTTCGTCCACGTTTTCAAAAACGCGCTGATTCCGATTTTGACCGTTGGCGGACCGCTCGCGGCGGGCTTGATTGTCGGATCGTTTTTCGTCGAAAGTATTTTCCGTATTCCGGGCATCGGTTTTTATTTTGTAACCGCCATCGGCACCCGCGATTACCCGATGATTATGGCGACGACGATGATTTGGACTTTGATTATCAGCGTCGCGTATTTGCTCACCGATTTGCTCTACGCGCTGGTTGACCCGCGTGTGAGTTTGCTGAAGGAAGAATAAGAATATTTTGCCCGCGAATAAACGCGAAAAAGCGCGAAAAATAAGAAAAGATATGAGGAAAAAGAAAAGAAAAGATTTTTTTACAATTTTATTTTCTTTTTTCCTTTTTTTCGCGTCCGTTCGCTTTTATTCGCGGGCAAAAAAATAAAACTGAAAATTATGAGTGAGATTGTTTACAAAGATGAAAGTTACAAAATTATCGGGGCTTGCTTTGAAGTTTATAAACAAAAAGGATTCGGATTCACTGAGCCAATCTATCAGGAATGTTTGGCGATTGAATTTGAAATTCAAGGAATACCATTTATTGAACAACCGGAAATTCAAATGGAATACAAAGGAAGAAAATTAAAGCAATTTTTCAAACCGGATTACATTTGCTATGACAAAATAATCGTCGAAATAAAAGCATTATCGGGTTTAATAGATCAAAATAAATCTCAAATATTAAATTATCTGAACTCAACAAAATTCGAGTTAGCTTTATTGATAAATTTCGGACATTACCCAAAATTAGAATACAAACGATTTGCCAACAATCAAATAAAAGACAAAAATACCAGCCTGAATGAAGCGATAAACAGTTGGTTTTAACTTTAATTTTCCGGTTTTCTCCACCAATTTTTTTCGCGTATTTTCGCGTTTATTCGCGGGCAAAAAAATCTTCCGATGAAGAACGCAGCAGCAATAGAAAATATTCCGGCAAAGCCAAAACCGCACACATTTTTGCGCTTCTGGCGGCGTTTTGCCCGAAATAAACTCGCCGTTATCGCGCTTTGCTTTATCGTTTTTCAGATAATCGTTGCCGTTTTCGCTTCGCAACTCGCGCCCTTTGATCCATACAAAGGCGATTTTCTCGCTACCTGGGAAACGCCGAATCGTTTTCATTGGCTCGGCACGGACGATTTGGGACGCGATGTTTTATCGCGCCTGATTTACGGCGCGCGAATTTCAATCAGCGTCGGCATTTTAAGTCAATTGGCGGTCGCGCTCGTCGGTGTTCCAATCGGCGCAATTGCAGGTTTAAGAGGCGGTTGGCTCGATTACGTCGTGATGCGCGTGATTGATGTTTTATCATCTTTGCCGACGATACTTTTTTATATTCTTTTAATGGTCGCGCTCGGCGCAGGATTTTGGAATCTGATTCTGGCGATGACTCTGACAGGTTGGATCGGCGTGGCAAGACTGGTTCGCGGTCAGGTTTTATCGCTCAAAAAGATGGATTTTATCCGCGCTTCGAGGGCAATGGGAGCGGGTAATTTTTACATTCTCAAAAAACATATCTGGCGAAATGTCATCTCGAATATCATCGTCGCCGTCGCCATCGGCATTCCGAACGCGATGTTCGCCGAGGCGGGTTTGAGTTTTCTCGGTTTAGGAATTCCCGCGCCAAACGCATCTTGGGGACAAATGATCGGAATGTATGATTCCTACATCCGCACGGCTTGGCATCTGACGGTTTTTCCGGCAATCATTTTAGCCGTAACAATGCTCTCGTGGTTTTTAGTTGCGGACGGAATCCGCGATGCGTTTGACGTTCAAAGCAATGAAAATTAGGTTTTTGAAAATTTGAAAACCTTCTTTTTACTTCTTTCAATCTGAAAATAAAGCTGCCGAAATTAACCGCGTTTGAGATTTTACGAGATGATTTGTATCTTAAACAATGCGATAAATTATTAATGAAAAAAATCACCCGCAGAGAATTGTTAAAACTCGGCGGTGCGGCGGTTGCGGGAAACGCTCTGATTGGATGCGGTAAATCTGTCAGAAAGCCTTCGGCAAATTCTAAACTCAATCAATCAAATGTGCCGATTGTAACCACGCAAGGGCGAATTTTGCCAGCGGATGCCGCGCCTTTGGAAAAGCAGATTTTATATGAGTCTGTCAATGAACCGCGTCATCTCGACATTGCGCGGGATATTTACAACGCGGGCGTGGCGATAAATTGGGGCGGCGAACCGCTTCTGCGGCGCGATGAAAATCAAAATCTCGTTCCGGCAATGGCTGAGAGTTGGCAGGCGGGAAAAAACCTGGAGTATTGGGATTTCGTCATTCGTGAAAATGCGCGTTGGAGCGACGGCGTTCAGATTACGGCTGACGATTGGGTTTTTACGTTTCGCCATCTCGCTTCGCCGACGCTCGATAACGCTTGGACGTGGTTTTATTACGACATCAAGGGAATTCAAAATTACAAGGAAGGAAAAGGACGCGCCGAAGACATCGGCGTGGAAGCGGTTGACGAGCGAACCGTGAGAATTTACGGCGAAAACGGCGCGATTCCGCATCTTCCGGCAATGATGGCGTATCAAGCCGCCGCGCCCGCGCCGCGCCATAAAGCCGAGCAAAATCCCGAACATTGGGCGGACACGGCGGAAAACTTCGTTTCGTCGGGTCCGATGCGGCTCTTGAGTTGGGAACATAATCAGCGGCTTGAATGGGACACGAACCCTTTTTACAACGGGGCGCACAAACCGGGAATTCAAAAATTGATTCAACTCGTCGGCGCGCCGTCGGTCGGATGGTTTAATTCGTGGCTCAACAAGGAAATTGATTATCTCCCCATCTTACAGCCGCAGGAACTCGCGCAGGTCGTCAACGACAACGAATTGAGGAACTATTTGCATTCGTATAATAATTTTGAGACTAAGTATTTATCGTTTGATTGTCTGCGTCCGCCGTTTGATAATTTGCGTTTAAGACAGGCGCTTTCGCACGCGATTGACCGCACACCGTTTTGCGAAAAAGTGATGCTGAAAACCTGCATTCCGGCGTTTTCGATGCTGCCGCCCGATTTTCCTGCTTACAATTCGGAATTAAAAACGATTCAGGATTTTAACGTCGAAAAAGCTCGTGCGCTTCTTGCCGAAGCCGGTTTTCCGAACGGCAAAGACGCGAACGGAAATCAGTTGGTTTTGCCTTTGCTTTCAAACGGGCGCGATGTCTTTTTGGAATACGTCAAAGACCAATGGGAACGCTATCTGAATATTTCGGTCAACCTGCAAATTCTGGAAGTCGCGGTTTGGGGCGCAAAGCGTTCGCAGCACGAAATGCCGCTTTATCGCGGACAATATGAATATGATTTTCTCGATCCGGCGAATATGCTGACGAGGCTTTGGCGAAGTTCGAGCGAAACCGGTTCACCGCGCCACGCCTGGCGAAATGTGCGGTTTGATGATTTGGTGACGCAAGCGGGACGCGAAATTGACGAACCGAAAAGATTGGATTTATACAGCCAAGCCGAAAAAGTTTTGGTCGAAGATGTCGGCGGACTTTTTTTGACCCATCAAGTTACGCATCAGGTTTGGTATCCTTACTTGACGGGATTTGCGCCGGACAAAAACGGCAACGTCGTGTTTCGTTATCTCGATATTTCGCGCTTTCAAATGTATATCAGGAACGACGTTGACGAATGGCGTGGATAATGTTTCTGACGATGTAAAATATACAACCTTCGATTCACAAAAGTAAGGATTGAGCGATATGGATTTTGTCACTAAATTGTGGAGTTGGGAGATGTTAAGCGAAATGTTTCGTTTAGGTCTCCCGTTTGCTGAAAAAGTTTTGCGCCCGATACTTGTTTACGGCTTTCTCGTGATTGCTTTACGGATTTTCGGCAAGCGCGAACTCGCGCAGCTTAATCCCTTTGATCTCGTTGTTTTGCTGATGCTGTCAAACACCGTGCAGAACTCGATCATCGGCAATGACAACACCGTCACGGGCGGCATTATCGGCGCGTCCACGCTGCTGGCGACAAACTATCTGGTCGTTCGATTTGTTCTCAAACATCGCCGGCTCGATGAAATGCTCGAAGGAACTCCGGCTGTTTTAATTGAAAACGGAACGATTCGCCGGAAGGCTTTGGCGAAAGAGATGTTGAGCGAAGCGGAACTGACGACTGTCGCTCACCGGCAGGGATTCGGAAGCCTCGTAGAAATCCAGTCGTGTGTGTTGGAGCCGGGCGGAACTTTTGTGATTCAGGGCAAAGAGCCGCGCCATTCGGAAAAGCAGTTTTCCGAAATCGACGCCAGACTGGAACGCATCGAAAATCTGCTTGAAAAGTTCGGAAAATAATAGGGCAAGATTAAATGGTTGCGATGGAAATACCCGAACCATAATATTTATCCGTCACAGAACTTCAATTGATAAACGCCTGTTGGCGGGCAGTAGGCGCATCTCTCGACCGGGTGATATTATCCATATTTAATTTGCGCTCAGGCTTCAGTTAAATGACAAAACGGCTTCAAACATTGCTTTATTGCTTAATAAAATTTATTCTTGCATTTGCTTTTTGCTTTATGCCACTGGCAATTTTCGCGCAAACGCTGACGGGCAAATCATACAGTTCAAACAAATCTGAACGTCCGGCGACGACCGCGCCGCAGTTTCCCTCGCCCGTCACTTTTACCGACGTTACGAATCAAACCGGAATAAATTTTAAGCACGAGGCTTCGCCGACCGCACAAAAATATTTGCTTGAAACGATGGGCGCGGGTGTCGGCTTGCTCGATTACGACAACGACGGGCGGCTCGATGTTTTTCTGACGAAAGGAGCGCAACTGCTCGACCCGATGCCGAAAGGCAAAATGCCCGACAAACGAAACCCGAAATTTTGGAATCGTTTGTATCGGCAAAAGACGGACGGCAGTTTTGAAGACGCGACGGAAAAAGCAGGTGTGAAAGGCATCGGCTACAGTTTCGGCGTTGCTGTCGGCGATTACGACAAAGACGGTTTCGCAGATTTGTTCGTCACTCATTACGGCGGCGCGGTTTTATACCGCAACAACGGCAACGGGACTTTTACGGACGCGACCGCAAAACTCGGCATTGTTGTTGACGGCTGGGCGACGAGCGCGGGATTTTTTGATTACGACCGCGACGGACGGCTCGATTTGCTGGTGACGCGCTACGTCGTCTGGGATTTTGAAGCGGGCGCATTAGTCTGCGGCGACGCGCGTCCGGGCTTTCGCGCCTTTTGTCATCCCGACAATTTCAAAGGCTCGACCGCGATTTTATTTCACCAAAAAGCGGACGGCGCTTTTGAAAATGTTTCGGAAAAATCAGGCATCATGCAAACAAAAGGAAAATCGCTCGGCGTGGCGTTCGCCGATTTCGACGACGACGGCTGGACGGACGTTTTTATCGCCAACGACAACAGCGAGCAGCAGCTTTTCCGCAATCTCGGCAACGGAAAATTTGAAGATTCCGCGCTCGCTGCCGGAGTCGCTTTTGATGACAAAGGGAAATATTTTTCGGGAATGGGCGTTGACGCTGCCGATTACGACGGCGACGGTAAGCAGGACATTTTCATCACGGCACTCTCGAACGAAACATATCCGCTGTATCGCAATACGGGCGAATTGCTTTTCGATTACGTCACGCAATCGAGCGGCGTGGCGCAAATCACGATTCTCGGCGCGGGCTGGGGCGTAAAATGGATTGATGCCGACAACGACGGACGACGCGATTTATTCGTCGCGCAAAGCCACGTTCTTGACACGATTGAAAAAACGAATTCGCTTCTGAAATATAAGCAGTCGCCGCTTTTGATGCGGAATACGGAAAAGGGTTTTCAGAATATTTCACTGGCGGCGGGCGACGTTTTTAAGACTGATTTGGCGGCGCGTGGACTAGCGGCGGGCGATTTGGACAACGACGGCGACACGGACATTATTATCTCGCAAATAAACGGCTCGCCCGTCGTTTTGCGAAACAACGGCACGAAAAATCACTGGCTCGGAATAGATTTGCGCGGCGGTGCCAAAAGCGCGCCGAACGGCGAAGGCGCAAGGATTATCGTGACGGATGCGGGCGGCAGAAAACAATTTTTCGATGTAAGCAATTCCGGCAGTTATCTGGCGGCAAACGATGCGCGAATCATTGTCGGCTTGGGCAGCGCGGCTTCGGTCAGGCAAATCGAGGTTCGCTGGACGAGCGGAAGAGTCCAGAAGCTCGAAAATCCCGCGATTGACCGTTATCATTTGATCAATGAAAAGTAAGCTGTTTATATAAAATTTTTTTTCTCCACAGATAGACACAGATTTTTTTTGATAAAAACAATTTTCGATTTATCAATCATTTCTTATCCGTTTTCATCTGTGTCTATCTGTGGTTGAAAAATCTTGTAAAATAATTTTGTCTTAAAAATTATAAAAATCAGCGACAAATCATTTCAACCGTTCATTTTGCTTCAATGTTAAAAGTTTATTGATGCCGTCAACCGGAAAAGTTTCGGTTTGTCCGTTTGCCCAAAGGACTTCGAGTTTGTCAATTTTTAAGAATTCGCCGAGTCCGACGTGAATCGTCTGCTCGTCCTGCGAAGCGTAATTCGCGCCGCTCGTTAAATCGAAACGCCGGCGAAGTTTTCCGGTCGTCACGAAAACGGTCGAACCGATTGCGTCTTTCGGCGTTTTTTTGGAAACATCGCCGACGAGTTTAATTTTCAGCCAATTGTTTTTCGACTCCGACACATTTCGCAAAAGCGTCGGCATCGCACCCGCATTGGCGGTGATAACGTCGAGTTTTCCGTCCGCGTCGAAATCGGCAATCGCCATTCCGCGGGCGTTTATTGACAAAGCCAAACCGCTGTTCGGCGCGGCGGCGACTCGTTCAAATTTGATTTGTCCGTTATTTGCAGTTCGCGTGTTTTTGAAAAGCAGCAATTGCTGAGCGTAACTCGTTCCCCATTGAAAATTATCAACCGCCGGATAAACGTGACCGTTGGCGACGATAATGTCCTTCCAGCCGTCGTTGTCGAAATCTAAAAACGCGGTTCCCCAGCCTAAAAATGGAATTGTCGGCTCGCCTAATCCGGCTTGAAAAGTGATGTCGGAAAAATTGCCGTCGCCGTCGTTGCGATAAAGCGTGTTTGAATCGTCGGAAAAATTGGTGATATGAAAATCAACCAGCCCGTCGTTGTCATAATCGCCGACCGCCAAACCCATCCCGGCTTGCTCGCGCCCGTTTTCGTTGAGCGCGATGCCCGAAGCGTAGCCGGTTTCTTCAAACGTGCCGTCGCCTTTGTTGATATAAAGCTGTTTCGGCGTGGAATCGTTGACGACCAGCAAATCTAAATCGCGGTCGTCGTCAACGTCAACGAACACCGAAGAAAAACCGTAATAATCGCCCTCGTCCGCCACGCCCGTTTTTACGGAAACATCTTCAAACGCGCCGTCCGCCTTTTGATGAAACAATCTGTCTTTCGCGCCTTTCAGTCCGCGCGGTCCGCACATTACGGGCTGCCCGCGAAACTGGCACGGATTTTTGTCGCCGTTTTTTTCTTTGTCGGTTTCAGCCGGACTCGGCGGAAGATTATTAAACTCGAAATCCAAATAAGCCGGCACGAATAAATCGAGCCGCCCGTCTTTGTCGTAATCGCCGAACGTCGCACCCGTGTGCCAGCCTTTGATTGCCAGACCGAGTTTTTCGGCGACATCGGTAAAAGTCCCGTTGCCGTTGTTGCGGTAAAGCCGCGACGTGCCGTAATTGCCGACGAATAAATCCGCGTCGCCGTCGTTGTCATAATCGGCGACCGCCACGCCCATTCCCCAACGCTCGTTGGCGAGACCGGATTTTTCCGTTACGTCTTCAAATTTCCAGTTGCCAAGGTTTCGGAAAAGCGCGGATTTGGCGGGTTTTTCCTTGCCGCGCTCGGCGTTCATCGTCGAGCCGTTGAGCAGGAAAACGTCCGGCTTGCCGTCGTTGTCATAATCGAAAACGGCGACCGTGCAGGCGGTCGTTTCGATGATGTAGTTTTTTTCTTTGCCGCCCGAAACGCATCGGAAATTTGCGAGCGCGGTGGTTGCTGTTACGTCTTCATAAACTTTGCGGGCTTTTTCGTCAACGATTCCGGTGGTGCGTCTGGTGGCGTAGGTTTTCGCTTCGCCGGTGGACACGCCGCCCATTTGAGGTTTTTGCGCGAGGATGAAACTCGCTCCGACCAATATAAAAATCACAAAAAATAACGTCTTTTTCATCTTGCTTCTCTTTAACCGATAAAGATATAACTTTATTTTCACACTTTGTTAATAAATTGTTCCTAAATTCTATTGACAGTTTAACATAGTGCGTTTAGTATAGATTCACTTAGTTAAACGGTTACGCAACCGATTAAATTACAATTTATATTTGAATAAAACTAATCGTTTGCACGGGCATACTCGCCGGAAATTCATTGGAAAAGTATTATTATCTCGTTTCTGAAAGGCTTTTTCTGCCAACTTATCGAACTAAGTTTTTGAATTTAGCATTCCCGCTTTTTTAATTTTTATATAATTACTGTTATTTTTCACTGTTATTTTCATTAAGTTTGTTAAGGAGTCGAATATGAAATCGTTTAATCTATTTGCCGCGCTGCTTCTGTCGTTAATTTTAGGAACCGGACTCGTTTTGGCTCAAAGCGACCGCGGAACAGTCCGCGGGACGGTGACTGACCCAAGCGATGCCGTCATTGCGAATGCAAAAGTCGTTTTGACCGGCGTTGAAAACGGCGAAAGCCGCGAAACAACTACCGGAGACGAAGGAATCTATGTTTTCCCCGAAATCAAAGCCGGACTTTACCAGCTAACGGTCGAAGCATCCGGCTTTTCCCGTACTTCGGTTGAAAACATCAAAGTTGATGTGCAGGGAACTCAATCAATCGCCGTCAAATTGCAACTCGGCGAAATTACCGGCAACGTCGTCACGGTAAATGCCGAGGGCGTGACTATCAATGCTGACACGCCGGTGCGGCAAACAGTTATTAATGAACGGCAGGTCAGAGAGTTGCCGTTGCTGCAAGGCGGTGAATCGGATGGACGCTCGCCGCTTGCGTTTATCTTTTTAGATAGCAACGTCAACGGTGCCAACAACAGTAGCGGCGCGACCAACACTTCCAAATTCAGAGTGAGCGGCGGTCAGGCGAGCGGCACGGAAATTTTGATTGACGGAGCCAGCGTACGCCGCACTCAGAACGGCACATTTTTCAGCGAAACCGCACCGAGTCCGAACGCTTTCCAGGAATTTACTATTTCAACTAATAGTTACTCGGCTGAATTCGGCAATTCGTCGGGCGGCGTCGTCAACTTTACTTTGAGATCCGGCACCAATGAATTTCACGGCGAAGTGTATGATTATTTACGAAATGAAAAACTCAATGCCGCCGACATTGACACCAATGCTCGTTGTCCCCCAACAAAAAAAGATTGCCGCAACCGCGATAACCGAAATAATTACGGATTCAATATCGGCGGTCCGATTTACATTCCGGGTTTCGGCGAAGGAACGCCGGTTGTTCGCAGTTTGAAAGACCGCGCTTTTTTCTTTTTCCATTATGAAGGTTATCGTCTTCGTGAAGGTCAAACCAGAACTATTACCGTGCCGACGCTGCTAATGAGAAACGGCAACTTCAGCGAATTGCTCAATACCAGCGACCCGAACGTTCGCCTGATTAACGGCGGAAATCCGGTGTTAATTTATGATCCGCGCCAACCGGCATCTACCCGCACCGCCTTTGCGGGTAACATCATTCCGCAATCGTCAATTGACCCGGCAGGTTTTGCGATTTTGCAACGCTATCCGCTGCCGACGCGCCCGGGAATTTTTGGAAACTATGATGCCGCCGGTATTCGTCCGACCGACACCAAGCAGTTTACCATCAAAACTGATTTTGTTTTGACGAGCAAGCAGCGTCTGACATTGAGCTATTCACGGCGCAATACCGAAAGATTTGCAGGTGATTTTCCGATTCTGCCATTACCGTTTACAAACCAGGGCGTTTTCGCGCAGAACTTCAAATCGAATATCGCCCGCGTGCAGCACGACTACACTATTACATCGAATCTCCTCAATCACTTAAACATCGGCTACACTTTTTTCGATGTCGCAAACGCCAACACGACCAGCGGATTTAATACTTCTTCGCTCGGATTTCCGGTGAATGCCACGCAAAATATCGCGTTTCCGCGGATTGGATTTCCAGGTTATGGCGGTAACGATCCGCGCAATGTTCAAGACATCGGTTCTTCGTTTTTTGACGACCAAATCCGTGACGGAACTTTTGAAATCGGCGATTTCGTGACGTTTGTCACCGGACGGCAAACTTTTAAGTTCGGCGCCAATCTGCGCTTTGCACAATTTAACGTCCGTCAAGACATAGATCCGGGCGGTTCATTTAATTTCCGCAACGACCAGACGGCTTCGGATGCGTGCGGCGATTGCGGTTACCCGATTGCCAGCTTGATTACAGGCGCGACGGAGTTTGCTTTCAATTCAAATAATTCGATTGACCCGGCTTTTCGTCAATTAACGCAGAGTTATTTTATTCAGGACGACATTAAAATGACCCGAAGGCTGACGGTGAATGTCGGACTTCGATATGATTTGCCGGGCTTGAGAACCGAAGCCAAAGATCGGTTTCGCACTTTTGATCCCGATGTAATTAATCCGGCAATCGGTCGGCGCGGCGCATTAGTCGGTGCGGGCGGACAAGGCGGACTGCAGGCGGAAAACCGCACTCTGGCAAAAAATGACAAATCCAATATCGGTCCGCGGCTCGGCGCAGCATATTCATTGGATAATAAAACCGTCATACGCGGCGGCATCGGGCTTTATTACGCGCCGGTTTTATACGGAACAAACGGCGGCGGCGACATCAACACCGGAACCATCGGCTACAATACGACCGGACAATTGTTCACGCCTGACGGACGCAATGCGCGATTCTTTTTATCGAGTTTTCCAAGTATCCCGGCGACCAATCCGAATAGTCAGTTTGTCGGGGATTTAGGCATACCGATTTTAGCTTTCGGTCAGTTCGGCAAAGGTTTCCGAACGGGACGAACGCTGCAATATACGATTGACGTGCAGCGCGAATTGCCATACAACCTGGTTGCGTCCGTCGGTTATATCGGACACCGCGCCGACCGTCTGCGCTCGAATTTCGGACGACCGAACGCGCTTTCACTCGACGCGCTGAAACTCGGCAACGCAATTTTGCGAACGAATATCAATGACGTCACGCCTCAGCAACGCACATATGCGTCAAGTGTCGGAGTCAGCATTCCGGCAAACGCCAACGCCGTCTTTCCGGGATTTGGCGGCAATGTCGCACAGGCTCTCCGACCGTTTCCGCAATACGGGCGAGTGACGGATATTTTAGAGAGCGAAGGCGAGAGCAACTATAATGCCCTACAGCTTAAAGTTGATCGGCGTTTTTCGCAAGGCTTCCAGTTCGGCGCATCCTATACTTTTTCCCGTTTGATCCAGAATGCTTCCGAAGATATTCTGGGCGGCTCGCCGCTCGACGGAGTTTTGCAAAATCCATACGACCTCGAAGGACTGAAAACCGTTTCGCCGACGCATTCGCCGCACGTTTTTGTCACCAATTTTTTGGCGGAAATACCGTTCGGCAAAGGCAAGCGGTTTCTGGATAAAGGCGGTGTCGTCAATGCACTGCTCGGCGGTTTTCAAGTTTCGGGTATTTTCCGAATTCAACAGGGAACGCCGCTTGTTTTCTCTCTCGACCCTGAGCCGGGCAGTTTTCTGGAACTCGCCGGAATTTTCGGCAGGCTGCGTCCGAATTTGACCGGACAGCCCATTGCTTTAGGTCAACGAATTCCGGTTCCGGGAAATGTGGGCGGAGTTACTCCGGGAAGATTCTTTGTTCTCAATCCCGCAGCATTTGCCGCGCCGCCGAGATTCAACGCGGCTCCGGCATTTATCGTGGACGGAGTGGTCAATCCGGCGTATGCGGCTTATTATGCCGATCCGACCAGATTTTTCGGCACTGCTCCGCTCGTCAATACGGATGTTCGCTCCGACCGATTTTATACGGCGGATATGAGTATTCTGAAGAAAACGCGCTTTACCGAAACGATAGCATTTGAAATCGGCGCGGAATTTTTCAATGTCTTTAATCAGGTTCTTTATTCGCCGCCCGATACTTTTCTCGGACGACAAGAAGGTGCTTTGGGAAATATTAATCGGACAAATACCAATGTCGGTTCCGAACTTTTCACTTCGAGACTCGGTAACGCCGGAAACCGCGTTGTTCAACTGAGGGCGAGACTTATTTTTTAACTCTCGACCCTTGCCGACTGAAAATACGGCGCGGAGAATGTTTCACAGCAGTTTCCGCGCCGTATTTAACTAAAGAAATATTAAAAAAATCTGCCAATGCGTTACGAATGGGAGAAAAACACAAAAAATTTAATCGCAGCAATTGTCTGTTTGTGTTTTTGCTTCAACAGCAGTTTGGCGCAAACAAAATCTTCCGCTGTTAATACTCAAAAAATTGAAAAGTTGTTGGCGGAATCCGTCGCGGCTTTTCAGACGGGAGATTTCATTCGAACGAAAGCAATTTTGCAGGTAGTGTTTTCAATCGCGCCGCGCAATCTGGCGGCGAATACTTTAGCGGGCATCGTCGCCGATAAGGAAAACGATTTAGCCACAGCGGAAAAACATTTCGCGCTAGCGGCAAAAACCGCGCCGAATGCGCCGGAGACGAGAAATAATTACGGAGCTATTTTGCTGCGGTTGGAACGCAAAAAAGAAGCTGCCAAAGAATTTATGGCTTCGCTTGCCGCGAGTCCGAGGCAAATTAGCGCGCTTGTCAATCTGGCGCAAATACGAATAGCCGAAGGCGATTTAACGACTGCCCGCGAATTATTCGGCAAAGCCAAAACAATCGCTCCCGACGCGGAAATTTTACGCGCTCTCGTGACGATTTCTCTGGAATTGCGCGAGAAGGAGCGCGCCGCTCAAGAATTTAAGGAATACGTCGCCGCGCTAAAAACGGAATCCGCGTCGTCCGGGACGAACGACAAAATACGTGACATTTCACTTGCCGAAGCATTGCTGGCGGGTGATTTGCCGGATGAAGCCCGACAAGAATTGGAATCGGTTCTCGCAAATGAAAATCAAAATGTCAACGCGCTGATTCTGTTGTCGAAAATTTTCGTGCAGCAGAAAAATATCCACGCTGCCGGACGACTTCTCGAATCGGCGGTCGCGGGCGGTTTGGACGATGCGAAAATTTATCTGGCATTGGCGGAGGTTTACGAAGCGGGCGGCTACCCGGAAAACGCGATTCCGGCGATGCGGCGGGCGATTGAAAAAGAACCGAAGAACGATTTTTACCGCAGCCGTTACGGTTTGCTGCTGGTCAATTCAAAAGCTCCGGCAGCGGCGTTGGTGCGCGTCGAAGAAGCGTTGAAAGAATTTCCCGATTCAGCGTCGCTGTGGTTCGCGTTCGGCATCGCGCAGTTTGACGATAATAAAATTTCCGAAGCTCAAAAAGCGTTTGAAAAGGCTTTATCAATTGATTCAAAGCTAATTCCGGCACTGGCTTATCTGGGCGCGGTGTTCGTCGAACAGGCGCGATACGCCGATGCCGTGAAAATTTACGAACAGGCTATCGGATTAAATGGTAAAGTCGCGCTTCTGTATTATTTGCTCGGCGATACGCTTTTAAAGATGACGGATATTGAAGAAAAGCGCATCGAAATTGCGCTCAGGCGAGCCGTCGAACTCGACGCGAATTTGACTTCGGCGCATTTAACGCTCGGCAGACTTTACGTTCGTCAAGCGCGTTGGACGGAAGCCGCCGTTTCTCTGGAACGGGCGGTGAAACTCGCGCCCGACCGCGCCGAAACTTTTTATCAACTCGGACGAGTTTACACGCGGCTCAAGCGAACGGACGAATCGAAAGCGGCTTTGGAGAGATTTAAACAATTAAACGATTCGCAGAAAGAACAGAAAGAAGTAAGTCGCCGCGACCTCGTCCGGCGGCTTGCCAATGTTCGTTTTTAGGAGCGATGAAATGAAAAAATATCTAATTGTCGGAACGATTATAATCGCCGCGCTCGGTCTCAAAGGGCAAGTTCGGGCGCAGGAAAAGAAGCCTTCTCCACCATCGCCTTCGACGCAAAACAGACCGCAATTTGAAGAATGGAGCGACGATTTTACCGGCGACAAACTCGACGAAAAAAAGTGGGAAAAATTTACGTTTGAAGGCGGTTCGGGCGGCAAA
>Ga0136611_10001456_pt1 | contig 16455 bp, 15 predicted proteins | sample AntDrymUQ2232306_2_FD_106645 | JGI IMG/M metagenome (GOLD analysis project Ga0136611, IMG submission 106645) | Polar desert sand microbial communities from Dry Valleys, Antarctica - metaG UQ223 (23.06) | ecosystem: Environmental > Terrestrial > Soil > Desert | place: Antarctica: Dry Valley...
AGACTGGTAGAATAGGCACGGACTCCTCCTCGACGGGAAATGGCTAGCACCTCTACTGTCGCCGGCGTCCGTGCCTGCTGGCTACTCCCTTTGTTCCGTCTACCTATTGCCGCGCGCTCTTACAGTACCTCTCCTCCTCATCTGGTGAAAAGGCCCTGACCTCGATGGGCCAGCCCGCACGGCCGGCATGCCCAGGGTTGTCATTGTTTGTTGCCACTCGCGGAACGTGCGGTACAATTCCGCACTGGCCCGCTCGCGTTCGGCGGCACTCGCGCGAGCGGGCCGCTTGCGTGCCCACTACCGGGAGACTCCATGCCACGTACGGATGCGCTGTTCGCCTCGCCCGCGTTGCGCGGCCCCCTTGCGCGCGGGATGCTCGTCGGAGGCGCTGCCGCGATCGGCTGGGCGATTGCCCGCCGCTACCGGGGCGGCGACGACGACCAGCGGATGCTCGACTGGGAGCACGCGACCAAGGTGGCCATTCGCGTGAGCGGCGGCGACCGCCCTCTCGATCCGGCCGACCGCCTGCGGCTGCAAGCCGAGTATGAGGCGATGGTCCGTGACATCGACGGGCCGATCTCTGCGTATACCGGGTCTACCCTCCCGCTCGGCGAGACCGACGTCAGGGTGCTCGATCGCGCGCAGTGGATCGAGGCGAACGTCGCCAACTTCAAGCAGCTCTTCGAGCCGCTCGAGGACGTGTACCGGCTGACGCTGGACCGCGGTTTCAACGTGCCCGGCATGACCCAGGCAAGCCGCATGGTACTCTCCACACAGGTCGGCCTGCTACTCGGGTTCCTGGCCCGCAAGGTACTCGGCCAGTACGACATCAGCTTGCTTGGCAAGGAGCCGCTGGATGCCGGCAAGCTGTACTTCGTCGAGCCGAACATCGAGGCACTCCAGCGGCAGCTCGACGTGCCGGCGCACGATCTGCGCAAGTGGATCGCGCTGCACGAGGCCACCCACGCCCACGAGTTCGAGGTCTACCCGTGGGTGCGCGGGTACATGAACGCCCAGCTTGAAAGCTACCTGCGCAGCATGGCCGACGAGCTGGGCAACCCGAGCTCGGTCGGCGTGTTCAGCACGCTCGTGGGCAGGATGGTCGAGAATCTTCGCAATGGTCACAATCTGCTCGAAGCCGCGATGTCGCCGCACCAGCGCCAGATGCTCTCGCGCCTCCAGGCGCTGATGAGCCTCGCCGAGGGGTACTCGAACCACGTGATGAACCGCGTCGGGGCGACCCTGCTGCCGGCGTACGAGGAGATCCACGAGCGGGTCGAGCATCGCCAGAAGCAACGGGGCCGGGCCGAGGAGCTGTTCCTTCGGCTGACCGGCCTCAAGATGAAGATGGAACAGTACGCGCTGGGCGAGAAGTTTGCCGCACGCGTGGCGGACACGCGCGACGTGGCCTTCCTGAACCGAGCGTGGCAGGCACCCGAGCTGCTCCCGACCGAGGCCGAGATCCGCGATCCCGATAGTTGGATCGCCCGTATGGACGCGCATCACGCGGTGCCGCGCAGCGTGGCAAGCTAGCGCGGGCCGCTTGGTCGCCCGCACGTAAGGACGCGGGTGGTCGCCCGCACGTAAGGACGCGGGTCCGGCGGGGTGCTCGGGCGCGCAGCCGCGAGCGCCCGGGCGCTCGCGGCGATCTGGAGACTCCGAGATGGGGCTGATGCGCTTCACCATCGTCGATGCGGACTCGACCGTCAGCTTCGTCGCTCCGGATCGCACGCTGCATGCGCTCGTCGGGGGCTGCGCGACGGAGCCGGCGACGATCTCGGAGCTCCTCGATGAGACGTCCCTCTTCGCGCCGGGCGTGCGCGACCGCGTCGCGAGTGGGCTGGCCGTGTTCGACGAGCACAACAGTCGTGGTAACGTACGCTGGATTCACGCCGCATTCGACTACTGCAAGCCGGAGGACATGCCGGTCTTCCGCGTGCTCGACGACCGCACCCGCCAGGTAAGCCTGAGCCTCGCCTGGTCCGGCGTGGTGGTTTTCAATCTGACGGCGAAGCGGATCGTCCAGATCCACAACACGTACGCCGATGTCAGGCGCAAGGGGAGGCTCCGGATCATGGAAGGCGCGACACCCACGAACAGGGTCCGACGGTACGAGCTGCCGCCCGAGTGGACGGTGGTGCCGGAGCGATGAGCGTGGCGTCTCGCGCCTCGATCCTGCCGCTTGCCTCGATCCTGCCGCTGACCGCCACGGTGGATGAGCGCGGCCACCTGACCATCGGCGGCTGCGACGCCGTCGACCTCGCCCGCGAGTACGGCACGCCGCTCTACGTCTACGACGAGGAGACGATCCGGACCCGCTGTGCCGAGTATCGCGACGCGCTGGCGTCGGCCTACCCGAACTCGCTCGTGATCTATGCCTCCAAGGCGTTCACGAGCCCGATGCTGCTCCAAATCTTGAAAGAGGAACGGATCGGCCTCGACGTGGTCTCCGGCGGCGAGCTGCACGTCGCCAAGGTCGTCGATTTCCCGATGGACACGGTCTACTTCCACGGCAACAACAAGGGCGCCGACGAGTTGGCGATGGCGCTCGATCTGAAGATCGGGCGGATCGTCGTCGATAGCTTCTTCGAGCTCGAGTTGCTCGGACGACTGGCCGACAATCGCGGCGTCCGCGCCCCGATCGTCCTGCGGCTCTCGCCGGGCATCGACGCCCACACCCACGACTACCGCAAAACTGGAATCCTCGACTCGAAGTTCGGGTTCCCGATCTCGACCGGGCAGGCGGAGGAGGCCGTCCGCATCGCGGTCGCCACGCCGTCGCTCAACCTAATCGGCTTCCACGCGCATGTCGGGTCGCAGATCTTCGAATTGGAGCCGTACCAGGAGACCATCGCCGTCGTGCTCGACTTCGCCGCCGAGATGCGCGACCGGCACGGAGTCGAGCTGCGGGAGTTCAGCCCGGGCGGCGGCTGGGGCATCGCCTATACTCCCGACGACGATCCGGAACCGACCCGCAAGGTCGGCACGATGGTCGGCGAGACGGTCCATACGGAGCTGGCGCGGCGCGGACTGGGCGAGCCGCGCGTGTTCATCGAGCCGGGCCGCTCGATCGTCGGGCAGGCCGGGGTGGCGCTCTACACGGTTGGCGGGATCAAGCGCATCCCGAGCGTGCGCGTGTACGCGTCGGTCGATGGCGGCATGGCCGATAACATCCGCCCCGCGATCTACGGCGCGCGCTACGAGGCGCTGCTGGCGAACCGTGCCAACGCCCCGGCCGAGGAGTTGGTCACCATTGCCGGTAAGTATTGCGAGTCCGGCGATCTGCTCATCAAGGACATCGAGCTGCCGACGCTCGAACCGGGCGACATCCTCGCGATCCCGGCGTCGGGCGCCTACAACCTGGCGATGTCGAGTAACTACAACATGGCGCTCAAGCCGGCGGTCGTAATTGTCAAGGACGGGCAGACGAAACTGATGCGCCGCCGCCAGACCTTCGACGATCTGCTGGTCGGCGAGGAGATGCTGTAGGCGAGAGGCGAGGATGCGGGGCGATTCGCTGGCTCGCCCTCCGCCTTCCGCTCGCGCTGCGCGTCAATCGTGGCTCCACCATGGTTAGCATCACCGCTCCAACCGCCGGATCGTCATCGACGACGCCAGGGGCCATGCCCGAGCGTAGCGCGACGGTGCCGTCCTGGGTAGTCGATGCGGTGCTTGTCGGCACAGTGGTGCTGATCGGGGCGCTGATCCGCTGGCCCAACCTCTGGCTCGTCCCGACCTTCACCGACGAGACGGCCGAGGCCGTGCTCGCGATGCGCATCTTCCGCGACGAGGTCGCGCCGCTGACCAACGTCGAGCCGTACATCGGCGCGCTCTGGAACTACCTGCTCGCGGCCGGCTTCTGGGCGTTCGGCTTAAACCCGTGGCTGCCCCGTCTCTTCGCCTTCGTGGCGGGAGCGCTAACGGTCGGCGCGACATACTGGCTGGGGCGCGAATTGGGCGGTCGGCTCGGCGGACCGGTAGCGGGCACCTTCATGGCAACGTGCTCGACACACGCGCTCGTCAACAGCCACGTCGGCTGGTCGCACGCCACCACGCCGCTCTGGGCGACACTCGGGCTTGCGTGCCTGGCGCGTGCATTGTGCGGGCGAGCATCGTCTGGCCGCTGGCTCGTTCTTGCCGGCCTGTCCCTTGGGTTGGCCGTCCAGACGCACGTTACGGCCGTCCTCCTACTGCCGGGCGCGGCACTTGCCGTCCTGTTATGTCGCCCAACGCTGTTGCGCACGCGATGGACGGCATTCGCGGCCGTTGCGTTCGTGCTGGCGATCTCCAATCTGGTCGCGTTCAACGTGCAGACGGCTGGTGGCTCGTTCAGCGCCGGCCAGCAGGTGTTGGCAGACTACAGCGGCGACGAGGGCGGCACCGATGTCTCCGACTACCTCGGGAATCTCGGACGCCTGACGCTCGCGCTCTCGTGGGTGCTGAGCGGCGCGATCGAGAAGCGCCGCTTCGTCAACGAGTCGCTCGCGGACCCCCGTCTCGTCCTCTATCTTGGGACGGCGGTCGCGGCGGTGGCCTGGGCGGCATGGCGGCGCTACCCACTACCCCTGTTGGTGACGGTGCCCTACCTCCTTGCGCTGCCGTTCCTCACTGCGAAGTACGAGCCGATGCTCAACGGCCGCTACCTCGTGCCGGTGCTGCCGCTCGTTTTCGCGTCAATTGGCCTGGCTACCGGCAACATCTGGTGTGCTGCGCAGCGACGGCTCGGCGGCTCGTCGTCGATGGTGGTAGCCGTGGTCCTGACGCTCGGAATCGGCGGCCTCGCGGCCTATCCGTTGGTCCCCATGAGCCGCTATGTGCAGGCGGCGCGCACGAACCACGCAATCCTCGCTGCGCACGAGGTCATCCTGGCCGACCGCCAACCGGGCGAGGTCGTGCTGCTCGACTACGGGCTAGACGGGGTCTTCTTCATGGCGGCAGGAAGCGCGTTCAAGAGCATGGAACTGCTGCTCACCGGGAGCGGCATCCCATATGTCGTGATCGACGCACGAGCGGCCTCGGTCGGCGATGCGCTGGCAGGAGAAACGTCCCGATTACTCGTGCTGAACGCCGACAAGGCGTCCCCGCTCGGCCGCGCCTTCGCGCTCACGCCGCTCATGCCCGGCGGGGGCAGGAACGGCCCCGGCTTCGACGTGTACCGCGTGGCGGCCGCCCGCTGAGCTGCGCCTGGTCCCGAACTTGAACGTCGGCGGCCGCAAGCGGACAACCAGAGAGTGGCAATCGGCACACATGAAGACGCCGGGTTCGCGCACGGGCAAGGCGAGCGGATCCGGCGGCGTGAACCGCAGGAGACTCGCCGATCGGCAGCGGTGGCAGGCGAGCATGGCGACTCCTGAGCATAGTCCGTGTCGTGGGATACAGCCGCTGGTGGGCCCTATAGCGCACGTTTCATGCCCTCGCTCAGACCCCGCCCGATATACTTCGAGCATGGATGCACGCGTCGATCGTCGCGCCGCGCTCGGGATCTGGGCATCTGCCCTCACGTCCGCCGTGACGGCTTGCACGAACCGCGACGCCGTCGTCCTCCAAACGCCCGACGGGCCGGTCCTCCAGATGGAGAAGGACGAGCTACTCGTGCTGGTGAGCGGGTTCAAGGACAGCTATCGGCCGGGCGAGCGGATCGACCTCAAGGTGCTGATCAACAACCAGAGCTCTCGCTTCGCGCAGGCCCGCGTCCGTACGCGACTGATTGGACGGGGGCAGCAGGCACTGGTCGAAGCCGAGGTCGTCGCGGTGAACATCCGCCCGTTCGACGCGACGCCGATCGACCGCGCGCTGTTGATCCCAACCAACGCGAGCGCCGGCGACTACACGGTGCAGATTGAGTTGCCGCCATGGAGTTTCGAGGGCCGCCAGACTGGCGGCGGGCAGCTCAACATGCCGGTCAAGGTCGCCTGATCCGACCGGCTTCATCTCACGCGGCAATCGTCCCGAACTCGCCGTGTTGAGACGACTTCGCGAGGTGCCGCCGACTCCTTCGAGACGCCCCTTGGCCCGCCGTTGAGTGGCCTCGCGCGTCCGTGCTAGCATCCACCCCCGCGCGGCGCGCGCGCTCCCGCGATGTTCTGTCCCGGCCCGTCATTGGGGGATGTCCTGGCGACCACCATCCGCAAGCCCCCGTCGAACTTGGTCGGGAGCCCGTCGCCCATCCTTTTGCCCCGGACCGCCGCCGACTTGCGGCAGCAACGCGCTCGCGCGTCCCTCGCCGCGGTCCTGCCGCTGCTCCTCTTCGCCGTGACGGTCCTCCCCCGCGTCTGGGAGTCTGACCTCGTCCCCTTCGGCGGCGCGCAGGCCACGGCGCTGACCGATGCCGGCCGGACCGCCGGAGAGTTCTCGCCGGCCGAGATCCCCGCCGGCCGTGGCGACCGCGCGCTCTTCCGCCTGCTCTATCCGATCACGGAGCTGCTCCCGTCGCCGCTCGAGGTCTGGATCGCGCTCCGCGCCGTGCTCGACGGTGGCGCTGCGATCCTCCTCTATCTGGCCGTACGGGCGCTGGCAGGCGGCACAGGCGGGGCCGTCGCCGGGCTGGTGTACGCGGCGTCGCCGTGGGCCTGGCTCCTTTCGCGCGATCCCGCCGTGACAGCGCCGCCCCTGCTCGTGGCCGGCGTCCTGTACCTCGCCACGCGCGTCGCGCGAACTTCGTCGCCGCTCGTCTCGGGATTACTCGGCCTTGGTGGCGGGCTCTTGGCGGCGGTCGAGCCGCTGGGCTGGCTGTTCGTTCCAGCGGTCGTCTCGACGCTCGCGCTCGCTCGGCCCGGGATGGTGAGCATGGTGGCCGCGTGCGCCGGCATGGTGCTTGGTGCGGGCCTGTCCGCGTCAGCATGGGTCGCGTTCGGGCGCACCGCCGGCACCGGCGCGGCCGGCATGGTGACAGCGATGCCGTTCGGCGGCACGGACGTGCTGTGGCACCTCGTGGCGGGCCTCTCGCTCGAATCAAGATTGACTGGGATCGCGGAGCTGCCTGCCCTCTTCCAACCGCTTGCGATCGTGCCCCTCGTGTGCAGTGCCGCGCTCATGGTGCTCGGCGTGTGGCGGTCCCTGGAGCTGGCACGCGCCGGATCGGGTGCCGCGCTCGTGCCCGGCCTCTGGCTCATCGCGGCGCTGGTCGTGATGCTGCTCCACGGCCGTCGTCGCGACGTTGAGGAGCTTCACGCACTCCTGCCGGCCGTCGCGGCGCTTGCCGGGCTCGCGTGCTCGGCAGCCGGTCGCGGACAATGGCCGCGCCGTCTGTCGCTGGCACTCGCGTGCGTGCTGGCCGGTTGCGGTGCGGCGACGGTCGGCGCCCTGGCGTGGAGTGCGACCACGCTCGCGCAGTCGCCCGCGGCGATGCCGTATGCCGACTGGGCCGCACGCCGCGCCTCGGCCGACGGACGCGCAGCGGCGTCCATTCCGGAGTGGGCGACGGAACGAGTGCCGCGCGCCACATACAGGTTCTGGGCCTCCGTCGCCGCCGAGGCGCGCGGGGCGCTCGAGCGCACCGGCACCTCGGAGCTCAACGTGATTGGGTCGGTTGGCATCTGGGACGACGCCGCGCCGATTCTGGCCAGCCTCGTGGGTGGGCCCGTTTCCGTGCGCTCGCTTCCTAGCGGCGCGCTGATACTTCCAACCGCGCACGAGGCCGCGTATGTCGTGCTGCCCGGTGCCGCTGCCCCCGGGGAGCTTGACTGGCCCTCAGCGCGCCTCGGGACCATCGTGCTCGCGCCCACCGACGCGGCGGCGCACGTGCTAACGCTGCGACCCCGACCGCTCGCTCATTGGTCTGCGCTCCACGCCCGCGGCAGTGGGGCGCGCTTCGAAGATGGCAGCATGCTGCTCGCGACGCGCGTGCGGAAGGCGTCGAGCGGCACCGCGTCGAACGCGTCCACGGTCCTCGAGCTGCTCTGGCTCTCGCCGCGTCGGCCTGCGACGGCGCGGCCGTCGCAGGCCGACGCGGCCACGGTCATGCTCGCGACGCGACGTGACGGTCACCCCGAGATCGAGACGCGCGCCATACTCCCGCCACCGCCATCAACGGGCGAATCGGAGGTCGTCGTTCAGCGGGTGGATCTCCTCGGTGGCATACCGACCGGGTCGACCATGACGCTGCGTCTCCTCGCGCCGTCCGGAGTACTCGTCCGTGGCATATCGGGTCCGGTCGATGCCACCGGTGCCGTGGAGATCGTCCGGCCGAAGTAATGGCAAGGACGCGCCGTGGCCTCGCCCAGGGCTTCGGCGACGAGTCAAGACCATGCGTCCGCGTGCTTCACACGTCCAGCTTCGTCCGATTGACCCACGGCCGGTTACCTCGAGTGCGAGCCGCTCACACTCGCCGACACGGTCGTCGAGCTGCTTGCTTCCAGTGTGGTCTTCGAGCCATTGCCATCGCGTCCGGCGCGGATGGCGGGGACGGCCCAGTCGAGCCAGAGCACCTGGACGATCGCCGCGACCGGCATCGCCAGGATGCCGCCTGTGATACCGGCCAGCTCGCTGCCGAGCAGGAACGCGACGATCACGAACAGGCCCGGCAGGTCCACCTGACTGCCCATGATGCGCGGCACCAGTACGTAGTTCTCCAATTGCTGGATCATGATGTACAGGACGAGTACCGCCGCGAACGTGCCCCAGCCGTAGAAGGCGGAAATCGCGACCGCCGGGATCGCCGCGATGATCGGCCCGATCATCGGGATGCACTCGCCGAGGCCGGCGATGAAGCCGAACAAGAACGCATACGGCATCCCCAGGATCAGCAGGGCGACGGTCGTCACCGAGCCGACAACGATCGCCAGGAACAGCGTGCCCAACATCCATCCCTGAATCTTGGCGGCGATCTTGTTGGTGATGGCGGTCCACCGGATCTTCTGCGGCGGCGGCAGGAGCGACAACAAGTGGTCGCGGAACCGCGGCCCCTCGACCACCATGAAGATGCTCATGACCAGCACGAGGAACGCGTTCAGCAGCCCGCCGAACAGGCCAACGGTGAACGAGAGGATCGAGACTATCCGACTGGCGTAGCTCTGCCAATCGTTCGAGACCTCGGACACGATCATCCGCTCGAGGTCTTGAAGCTGCGGCAGGCTGACGTTCCCCCCGACCTGCGCCGCCGCCTGCTGGATCTCCGAAAGATACGTCGGGGCCTGTTCGACGAAGGCCCGAAGGTCGCGGATCACCGGCGGGAAGAGTGCCCAGAGGGCGAGCACCAGGCCCACGATGGCACCTATGTAGATCAACAGCAGGCCGAGCGGGCGCGGGACGCCCAGCCGCGCGAGGTAGCCGACCGGCGCCTGGAGCCCGACCGCCAGTAAGAGGGCGATCAGTGCGAGGGTGAGCGCGCTTCGAAGCTCATAAGCGAAATAAATGCAGGCGACGACACCGAACACGATCCACACGGCGCCGAAGACCAGTCGCCATGGGCTGAGCCGCTCCGCGCTCACGACCGTGGTCGATTCCTCCGCCGCCCCGGGCCCGTAAGGTGGCATGCCCGTGGTCGATCTGGAGGGGAGTGGCATCGTGGGGCCGGGCGCGGATCGCGCGCGTGCGCCGCGAAGATTGCCCGATTCGGTCGTCACGATGGGCGGTGCGGTGCCTCGCCGCGCGCGAGTGGCGCTGCCGAGCCCCAACAGCCCTGATAGAACTCCGAAAATCCACCGCACGTCGTTTCCTCCCGCGCACGCTGCTCAGGCGCCCGCCCGCCTATTGGTGTACCACGTGTATGCGGATTCGGCTCTCTGCCATCATCGGCGACCGAGCACGCTGAGTAGGCGCCGAGCCGCAACGGTCGCGCCGTCCAGGCAACGAACATGCCATGGTCGATCGAGTGACAACACCGCGTCGAGCCACGGCCCGAGATCGCCGCGATCGAGCGCGTCGCGCGGCAGCTCCAGCGCTCGCCCCTCGGATTCCAGGGCGCGGGCCAGGATCGGCTCCTCGCGGAAGCCGGGCCGGGACACGTACAACGTCGGGACGCGGTTCGCGAGGACATCCGCGACAATCCCGTAGCCAGGCTTGGTGACGCAGACGTCGCACGCGGCGAGGAGATCGACGTACTGGTCACCGAGCGGCGGGACGGTGAACAGGTTTTCGTCCCGGCGAGGCGCGGCATCGGGATCGGTCGGGGCACGCGTCATCACGAAGGCGAAGCGGTCGAGCGCGCGGAGTCGCGCGGGGTCCGGCCCGCCGTAGGCATGCCCCCCGAAGCTGAGCAAGACCAGCGTAGCATCGCGCGGAAGCCCGAGCGCCCGGCGGGTCGCGGCGCTGTCGGCCATCGAGGCTCGCGCGATGAGCGGGACGTCCTCGATGCGCGGGAACGCCGTCATGTCGCCATGGAACGGGAGCCGCAGGAGCAGCGATGCGCGCCCGTACTGCGCGCGGATGTGCTCGACAAGCCGATCGTGCTCGGGCATCTCGTCCGCATAGGGCTCGTAGATCCAGTCCCACGAGAAGTTCCCGATCCCAACGCTCGGGATGCCGCCCCGCTCCGCCACGGCGAACGCGGCCGAAGGGATGTCGGCCACGACGAGCCGCGCTCCCGACGCCCTCACCTCGGCGGCCTCCGCCTCGATGCGCTGCTCCTCGTCGGAGAGCAGCGCGGCGTAACGTTCCAGCGTCGCGCGCGGATCGATGTGCAGGCTATCCCGTTGGACGACGCCGACGTCGAGTGAGCGCGGCACTACCGCGATACCGGGCGGGAAGATCCACGCGGGCGCGGTGGTCCGAACCTGGATGCGGAGGTCGGGTGCCTCGCGAAGCAGGGCGCGGCACAACTCACCGCACCGAACGGCATGCCCGTAGCCATGACCGCTGACGTAGAGCACGACATCGGCGCGCGATCCGAGAGCGGCATCTTCCATCAAGGGTGGATGGTGCGGCGCCAGCGATGAACGGGCACGCCCGTCACTGCGTCCCCATCTGCCGCGAGAAACTGAATGACGCCATGATGTAGCACACCAGGCCGATGCCCCCCAGCCCCACGAGCGTGATCGGAGCGGGCGCCACGCCGCGCAGCATGATGTCGCGCAAGTCGAGCGAGCCAAACGTGACGGGCAGGACGTAACTGACCGAGCGCAGCCATGGCTCGAGCGACTCGAGCGGCAGGAAGAAGCCCCCGAAGAAAATCGAGCAGAGCAGCACGAGCATCGCGAGCTGGACCGCCTGCGTCTCGGTCTCCGCCAACGCGGAGATGAAGAAGCCGAGCCCGAGCGACGAGAACAGCAGCAGGCCAATCGCGACGGCGACCCAGCGCCAATCGCCGAGCAACGGCACGCCCAATCCATAGCGCACGAGCAGGAAGAGCGCCGCGCCGACCACGCCGAGCATCAGCCCGAAGCTGAGCGTCTTGCCGAGGACCACCTCCAGCGGGCCAATCGGCGCGACGCGGTACACCTCCATTGCCCCGAGCAATCGGTCGCGGACCATGGAGAGCGACGAGAGGCTGACGGCGATGTGCTGCAGCAACAACGCCACCACGGCCGGTGCGAAGAAGGCGATGGCGGTCGGCTCGACGGGCACCTCGTTCTGCGCCCGCACCCCGAATGGCGACGAAAGGATGTCGGGCGGGATCTGGGCGATCTGGACCGCGTCGGTTTCGAGCGACCCGGTCGTCTGCCGCAGTCGCCCCGACCGCTCGAGTTGCTCCGGCGTGTTCACCTGGCCGCGCGCGAGGTCGTCCTGGATCACCGCTAGGTCGGTGTCGGCCTGCGCCAGGGGATCGGACGGTGTCCCGGCAATCGAGTTTGTCGCCGAGTAGGCCGGCGCGCCGCGCACCGTCTCCAGCGCCTGGCGGGTGGCGAGTACGCGGGCGACCGCGCTCACGGCGTTGCCCGCCCGCAGGTCGGCGTCGAGCCCGTCGGCCTGCGCGCGGAGGTCGGAGGTTGCTTGCGCGGCGCGCTGGGCCGGCTCGCGCCCGTTCCCGACGAACGCGGCCACCACCCGCCGGTTGAGCTCCTGGACGGCGACCGTGGAAAAGTAGCGCACCCAGGCGGCTTGCAGCGGGTCGGTCTCCCGGAACAGCACCTCGAACTCGGCGCGCTCGCCGCCCCGAATCTTCGTCTCGACGTCGGTGGGCACGACGACCACGACGTCCGTCTCCAGATCGCTGAGGGCGCTTTCCGCCGCCTGACGGTCGGACGTCACGGTGGTGAGGATGAAGATCTGAGAGAAGAGGTCGCGGTACTCGGCCGGGTCGGTCGGGAAGCGTGGATCGTTCGGCACGACGAGCGTTGTCACCAGTTCCGGGGTCTGGCCGCGATAGCCAACGCCGAACGCCGCCAGGATCAGGAATGGGCCGAGTACGACGCTGAAGATGAGGCGCGGCTGGCGGACGGTGGCCCAGATCTCCTTGAAGAAGAAGGAGAGAACTCGGACGATCTGCTTACCGAACGTCCCGACCAGGTTGCGCAGTCCGCGCATCAACCGCCTCCATCAATCTCACGAACACGTCGTCGAAGCTCGCGCGTTCCTCGGTGACCTCGTCAATAGTCAACCCTGCGCTACGCAGGCCATCCAAGAGGACGGCGATCATGGGCCCGGCATCCTCGACCACGACCTCAAGTCGGTCGCTCTCGATCCGTCTCACCCCAAGCACGCCGGACATGCCTCGCACGAGCTCGATTGCCCGCCGATTGAGGTCCGCGCTCACCACGTGGATGACTTCGCCGCCCATGGCTTCGCGCCGGACCTCATCCGGTGTCCCGATCGCCGCCATCTGCCCGTCCTTCAACGCCAGGATGCGGTCGCAGTACTCGGACTCGGTGACGTACTGGGTGGTGATGATCAGTGTGCGCCCGCTGTCGCGAAGCTCGCGAAAGTGGTCCCAGAACTTCGCCCGCAGGACCGGGTCGATGCCGGCCGTCGGCTCGTCGAGGAAGATCAGGTCCGGATTGTGGACCAGCGTGGCGGCCAGCTCCAGGCGCCGCTGCATGCCGCCGCTCAACTTGGCGGCGGTCCGATTCCGGGCGTCCCACAGCTCGACGAACTCCAGCGCAAGGCGGATCCGCTTGCCGCGCCCGAACCAGCTCATGCCGTACACCGAGGCCGCGAAATCGATGTTCTCCATGACTGAAAGCTCGGGGAACAGCACGAAGAGCTGGGGCATGTAGCCGAGCCGCTCGCGGTCGCGACGCCGAAACTTGTGGGGCTCTCGTCCGAGCACGCGGAGGGTGCCGGTGGTCGGGCGCATCACACCGAGCAGCATGCGCATCGTGGTCGTCTTGCCGCCGCCGCTCGGGCCGATGATCCCGAAGATTTGGCCCTGGTCCACATCGAATGTCAGACCTTGCACGACGTCGGTCTCGCCGAAGCGCTTGCTGACGTGCGAGGCCGCGACGGCCGCATCCGCTCGGGCCGCGACCTGATCCGTCGCAGGCATACCAGGGTCGGCCAGGCGTGCGTCGCGCGGTTCGAGGGCGATACCGCGATCGGTCTGCACGTTCATGACCTGAGTGCTCCAAATCGGCCGTGGTGGTGCCGAGGGCCAGGGTACGGCGTATGCGGCCGTCCACCGTGGGTCGCACAGCAGCCGGCAGACGAGCCGGCGGGCGCCGAGTGTCGGCATGGCTCTCGGTGCGACGCCGCTGCCCCGCTACGCAATGCATGTGCCACCGGGTAAAGATCCGAAACAAGCGAGCAGGTCGTGTTTCGAGCCGGAATCGAAACGGTGAGCGGGGCCGGTGCCATTCCGGCGCGCCTTTCCGTTATGAGTGCAACGGCGACCGCCATCGCCTACGCGGGCGGCGGGCGCGCTTCGCGACTGGAATCAACAGAGATGCTCATGACCATGAATGCCGACCGACTCTCCGGTGCTCCTCCCGACCGCGTGACGTTGCTCGTCGAGCACGCCGCCGAGGTGGCCACCCTCGCGCGCATCATCGGCGTCGGGCCGCTCGCGGGCCTGGACCTTTCCGACGCGGGCCTCATCCACGACGGCGCCATCGCGGTGGGTGGCGACGGGCGGATACTGGCGGTCGGCCGAACCGAGGGCGTCCGTGATGCCGTCGAGCTCCACCGGAATGCGCGGCGCATCGACGCTCGCGGTCAGGAGCGGAGCAGCCGCCCAAGCCGCTCGTCGAGCATCTCGTCGGTGAACGGGCCGACTCGCACGTCCCGCACGATGCCTTGTCGGTCGATCAAGAACGTCATCGGCAGGCCGGTCGCCCGCCAGACGCGGGCCGCCTCGCCGGTGGAGTCGATCGCCGATGGGAAGGTCGCCCCGACCTCGCGCATGAAGGCCAGCACCGGAGCCTCTCGCTCCTGCACGTCTACGCCGAGCACGACCAGCCCTTGCGGGCCGTGGGTCTGGTGCGCGCGCTCGAAGACGGGCATTTCGGCGCGGCACGGCCCGCACCACGTAGCCCAAAAGTTCACCAGGACCACTTTGCCACGATACTGGTCCAGGCTCACTTGGCCGCCGCCGGCCAATGGCAGCCGCAGCTCGGGGGCGCGCTGCCCGACGTCGGCCGCGTTCGGGGGCGACGCGGGTCCAGTCAAGTTTGTCACGCTCTCCAAGCCGCCCCCATAGTAGATCCAGGCGACGGTCATGATCGCGACGAGCGCCCAGAGGATGGCTCGCACGACGCGCAGACGGCGAATGGTCGGCGTGACCTCGACACGCTCGTCGCCGTCGTCGACCTCGACGGCGCTGGCGTCTGGCGCGAGCACGTCGTGAGCGTGTCGTGCAGCCTCTACGTCTGGAGGAGGCGCGGGTCGGTCGTGCGGGTGCGCTGCCACGCTACATTGTACGCTCGGCGCGGCGCGCCGGTTCTCGCAATGTCCGAAAGCATTGAAGGGTCGCGGGATGCGGACGACAGCGTACAGGATCCGCAGAGCCGCGACATTCTGATCCCGACAATGCGGGCGTCACCATTTTCCGCGCATCTCCATCCTGTGCATCCTGTTCATCCTGTCCAATTCGCAGCCTCATTGCCAATGAGCTGGACTGATATGATGCCCGCACCCTGGCTGCCGGACGGCGAGCGATGACGGTCACCGACGCGCAACTGCACATCTGGGAGCCCGACCGACCGGACCGGCCGTGGGATCGCGGCCACGCGCCGCAGCTACCGGAGCCGTTCACCCTGGAGCGGGTCATCGACGTGCTCGACACGAACGGCATCGATCGCGCGGTGCTGGTGCCGCCGCTTGTCAGCGGGTTCAACAGCGACGCCGCAAACGCCTATGCGCTCGAAGCGGCGGCGACCTACCCGGACCGCCTGGCAGTCGTCGGTCGCTTCGACCCCCGCCCGCCGGAGGCCCGCGCGCGACTCATCTCCTGGCTCGACCAGCTGGGCATGCGCGGCGTGCGCCTCTCGCTCGAAGGACCACCGGCGCCACAACTCTTCGAGGATGGCGACCTCGACTGGTTCTGGCCGGAGGCGGAGCGGCTCGGTGTGCCCCTGTACATCGTGCGGCCGGGCCGCCCCGGCGACCTGGCCGACATCGCCGCGCGCCACCCGGCGCTGCGCATCAGCTGCGACCACCTGGCCCTCCCGCGCGAGCGCGGACCCGAGGTGCTGGCGGCGCACGTGGACGCGCTGGCCGCGCTCGTTCCCCACCGGAACGTCATCGTGAAGATCTCGTCGCTGCCGACGATGTCCCGAGAGGGCTTCCCGTTCGCGGAACTGCACGACTCGATTCGTCGCATCTTCGACCTGTTCGGCGCCGCTCGGCTCGCCTGGGCCACCGACATTACCGCGTTGCGCGGCCGGCTCGGCGACAGTGTGTCGTACGCCCAGGCCCGCGACTTCGTGGAGATCGCGCTGCCCAACCTGAGCGCCGCCGACCGCGCCGACGTCTTCGATGGCTCCATTGCCCGCTTCCTGCAGTGGCAATCGTCCAGCTGACCGTCGCCGTGGCCCGTCATTCGCACTACGATGCCGGCGGTCGCACGACGCGAGCGGACGGAGGAGTCACCATGGCGCCTGTCCCGTACGTCGAGGAGCAGGATCGGCCGGAACTGGCCGAGCTGATCGCCACCATCAAGGCCCAGCGCGGCGGTCGCCTCCTGAACCTGTACAAGCTGCTGCTGCACAGCCCGCCGGTCGTCGAAGGCTGGCTGCACCTGATGACGGCCATCCGCCAGCGCGCGAACCTCGACGCGCGCACGCGCGAGCTGGTAATTACCCAGGTCGCCGTCATTAACGGCGCCGACTACGAGTACCGCGCCCACGCCCCGCTCGCGCTCCAGGCCGGCGTGACCCAGGCGCAGCTAGACGCGCTCGGTGCGTGGCGCGACTCGGACCAGTTCGACGGCCGTGACCGCGCCGTCCTCGCCTACGCCGAGTCGATGACCCGCGAGATCCACGTGCCGAGCGAGCTGTTCGACGCCGTCGCCCCGCACTTCGACGCCCGCGAGCTGGTCGAGCTGACCACCACCATCGCCTCGTACAACATGGTCTCCCGCTTCCTCGAAGCGATGGCCATCGACCCTCAGACGTGACCCCGACCCCCGGCCCCTTCCCCCATCCG